>Ga0210409_10005494_pt1 | contig 13309 bp, 6 predicted proteins | sample IncBWH17MmetaG_FD_161649 | JGI IMG/M metagenome (GOLD analysis project Ga0210409, IMG submission 161649) | Forest soil microbial communities from Barre Woods Harvard Forest LTER site, Petersham, Massachusetts, United States - Inc-BW-H-17-M | ecosystem: Environmental > Terrestrial > Soil >... | reverse complement strand
CACGGCACCCGACGACAGCGCCAACTGGCTGCGACTGGCGCGAACCATTTTCCAGATCCGCCCCGCCAATTCGAGCGAGCAGACCTTCCTGCTCGAGCGGGCCTCGACGGCGGCCTATATCGCCTATCAGCGGGCCGCCAACTCCGGCGAGGAGGCCGACGCGCTGGCCGTGCTCGGTCGCGCGATGTCGGAACGCAAGCTGTGGCGGCCGGCGCTCGACAGTCTTCGGTTGTCGCTCGACTTGCGCGAGGTCGCCGACGTGCGCGGCCAATACGAGAGAATGCGCGACGAGCATGGCTTCCGGCTGCTGGATTATACCGTCGATTCCGACTCCGCCTCGCCGCGCGCCTGTTTCCAGTTCTCCGAGGATCTTGCCAAGCGCACCGACTTTGCGCCGTACCTGGCGCTCGCGGGTAACGACAAGCCGGCACTGACATCGGAGGGCAAGCAGCTTTGCGTCGACGGGCTCAAACATGGCGAGCGCTACAACATCAATCTGCGCGCCGGCCTGCCGTCCACCGTCAAGGAAACCCTGCCCAAATCGGCTGAATTCAACATCTATGTGCGCGACCGCAAGCCGTTCGTGCGCTTCACCGGGCGCGCCTATGTGCTGCCGCGCACGGGCCAGCGCGGCATTCCGCTGGTCAGCGTCAACACCCCCGCAGTGTCGGTCAATGTGTTTCGGATCGGCGACCGCAACCTGATCAACACCGTGATCGACAGCGATTTCCAGCGGGCCTTGAGCCGATACGAGTTGTCCAGCCTCGGTGACGAAAGGGGCGTCAAGGTCTGGTCCGGCGAACTCGCAACCGCCATGACGCTCAACCAGGACGTCACGACAGCGTTCCCGGTCGATCAGGCGCTCGGCACTTTGCAGCCGGGCATCTACGTCATGACGGCAGCCGCCAAGGGGCCGGGAAGCGACGACGACGGATCGCTGGCGACGCAATGGTTCATCGTTTCCGACCTCGGTCTGACGGCCTTCTCCGGCAATGACGGCATCCACGTGTTCGTCAATTCGCTGGCGTCGACGGAGCCGGTTACCAAGGCCGAGGTGCGGCTGGTCGCGCGCAACAATGAAATCCTTGCGACCCGCAAGACCGACGATTCCGGTCACGTGCTGTTTGAAGCGGGGCTGGCGCGCGGCGAGGGCGGTCTTTCGCCGGCGATGTTGACCGTCACCGGCGACAAGGCTGACTACGCCTTCCTTAGCCTGAAATCCACCGCGTTCGATCTTTCCGACCGCGGCGTGTCTGGCAGGGCAGTGCCCGCGGGCGCCGATGCGTTCGTTTACGCCGAACGCGGCGTCTACCGCTCCAACGAGACCGTGTACCTCACGGCCCTTCTGCGCGACGGCCAGGGCAACGCCGTGACCGGCGGACCGCTCACGCTCGTGATCGAGCGTCCCGACGGCGTTGAATTCCGCCGTGCCGTGCTGGCGGATCAGGGCGCGGGTGGCAGATCGCTGGCGGTCCCGCTCAATTCGGCGGTCCCGACCGGGACCTGGCGGGCGCGGGCCTTTACCGACCCAAAGGGGTCGTCGGTGGGCGAAACCACCTTCATGGTCGAGGATTACGTCCCCGAACGGATCGAATTCGACCTTTCCAGCAGGGATAAGCAGATCAAACCTGATCTTCCGGTGGAACTTAAAGTGGATGGTCATTTCCTTTATGGCGCGCCGGCCTCTGGCCTGCAGATCGAGGGTGACATGCTGGTGGCGCCGGCGGCCGAGCGGCCCGGTTTTGCCGGCTACCAGTTCGGCGTCGCCGACGAGGAAACCACCAGCAACGAACGCACGCCGATCGAGAACCTGCCCGAGGCCGACGCCAACGGTGTAGCGACCTTCCCGGTGAGCCTTGCAAAGCCGCCGTCATCGACGCGTCCGCAGGAAGCGCAAATCTTCATTCGCATGGCGGAAGCCGGCGGCCGCTCCGTCGAGCGTAAATTGGTGCTGCCGGTGGCGCCGAATGCCGCAATGATCGGCGTCAAGCCGCTGTTCGGCGACAAAAGCGTCGCCGAGGGCGACAAGGCCGGTTTCGACGTCGTATTTGTCTCGCCTGAAGGCAAGCCGTTGGCACGCGATGGGCTGCGCTACGAATTGCTGAAGATCGAATCCCGGTATCAATGGTATCGGCAGAGTTCGTCCTGGGAGTATGAGCCGGTCAAATCGACCAAGCGCGTCGCCGACGGTGACCTGACCGTCGCCGCCGACAAGCCGTCGCGCATCACCTTGTCGCCGCAGCCCGGCCGATATCGCCTCGATGTCAAATCGACCGAGGCCGATGGGCCGCTGACATCGCTGCAGTTCGACGTCGGCTGGTATTCCGATGGCAGCGCCGACACGCCCGATCTGCTGGAGACATCGATCGACAAGCCGGAATATCAGTCCGGCGATACCATGGTGGTCTCGGTCAATGCCCGCTCCGCCGGCAAGCTGACCATCAATGTGCTGGGCGACCGGCTGCTGACGACGCAAACCGCCGACGTCAAGGAAGGCACCGCGCAGGTCAAAATTCCCGTCGGCAAGGATTGGGGCTCCGGGGCCTATGTGGTGGCGACGCTGCGCCGCCCGCTCGATGCCGCCGCCCAGCGGATGCCCGGCCGCGCCATCGGGCTCAAGTGGTTCGGCATCGACAAGAAGGCCCGCACCCTCCAAGTCACCCTGTCGCCGCCGGCGCTGGTGCGCCCAAACACCACGCTGAAGCTGCCCGTCAAACTCGGCGGCCTCAATCCCGGCGAGGATGCCAAGATCGTCGTTGCCGCGGTCGATGTCGGCATCCTCAATCTCACCAATTACAAACCGCCGGCGCCGGACGATTATTATCTCGGCCAGCGCCGCCTGACCTCGGAAATCCGCGACCTCTACGGGCAATTGATCGACGGCATGCAGGGCACCCGCGGCCAGCTCAAGACCGGTGGCGATGGCGCCGGCGCCGAGCTGCAGGGCAGCCCGCCGACGCAGAAGCCGTTAGCGCTGTATTCCGGGATCGTCACGGTTGCGGCGGATGGTACGGCCACCATTAGTTTCGATATTCCGGAGTTCGCAGGCACCGCGCGCGTGATGGCGGTCGCCTGGACGGCAACGAAACTCGGCCGCGCGACGACCGATGTCACGGTGCGCGATCCCGTTGTGCTGACGGCGACGCTGCCGCGCTTCCTGCTCAACGGTGATCACGGCACCATGAGTTTCGATCTCGACAACGTCGAGGGCGCAGCCGGCGACTACACCATCAATGTCTCCACCTCAGGGCCGGTGAAGGTGACCGGCAACCCCACAACGAGGGTCAAGCTCGATGCCAGGCAGCGCACCTCGATGTCGCTGGCGCTCGATGCCGCTGGCGCGGGGACCGCGAACCTCGACGTCGATATCAAGGGACCGAACGGGCTGACGCTGGCGAGGCATTATGCGCTCGACGTCAAGGCGGCGACGCAGATTCTCGCGCGCCGCTCGATCAGGACGCTGGCCAAGGGCGAAAGCCTGACGCTGACATCCGATATGTTCTCGGATTTGGTCCAGGGTACCGGCGGCGTCTCGCTCTCCGTCGGATTGTCCACGGCGCTCGATGCCGCGACCATCCTCAAGGCCCTCGACCGCTATCCGCACGGCTGTTCGGAGCAGATCACCAGCCGCGCCATGCCGCTGCTGTACGTCAACGACCTGGCGGCCGGTGCGCATCTGGCGATGGATACCGAAGTAGACCAGCGCATCAAGGACGCGATCGACCGTCTGCTGGCGCGGCAGGGCTCCAACGGTTCGTTCGGTCTGTGGTCGGCCGGCGGCGATGACGCGTGGCTCGATGCCTACGTCACGGACTTTCTGACCCGCGCCCGCGAAAAAGGCTTTGCGGTGCCGGATCTGCTGTTCAGGAACGCACTCGATCGTATACGCAACTCCGTCGTGAATGCGAACGAGCCCGAAAAGGACGGTGGTCGGGACCTCGCTTATGGGCTCTACGTGCTTGCCCGTAACGGCGCCGCGCCGATCGGCGATCTGCGGTATCTCGCCGACACCAAGCTCGGCAATCTCGCAACCCCGATCGCCAAGGCGCAACTGGCGGCGGCGCTGGCGCTGGTCGGCGACAAGGGCAGGGCGGAGCGGGTCTATGCCGCAGCCCTCGACAGTCTTGCGCCGAAGCCGGCGCTGGAGTTCGGCCGGGTCGATTACGGCAGCGCCTTGCGCGATGCCGCCGCACTGGTCTCGCTCGCAAGCGAAGGCAATGCGCCGCGGGCGACGCTGACGCAAGCCGTTTCGCGGGTCGAAGTGGCGCGCGGGCTCTCGCCTTACACCTCGACCCAGGAAAATGCCTGGCTGGTGCTGGCGTCGCGCGCGCTCTCGAAGGAAACCATGACGCTTGATCTCGACGGCGCGCCGATCAAGACCGCGCTTTATCGCAGCTACAAGGCGGCCGAGATGGCGGGCAAGCCGATCAAGATCACCAACACCGGCGATACACCGGTGCAGGCGGTGGTTTCGGTCTCGGGTTCGCCGATCACGCCGGAGCCGGCCGCCTCCAATGGCTTCAAGATCGAACGCAATTATTTCACCCTCGACGGCAAGCCGGCCGATGTGTCGAAGGCCAGGCAGAATGACCGCTTCGCGGTGGTCTTGAAAATCACCGAAGCCAAACCGGAATACGGTCACATCATGGTATCGGATTATCTGCCGGCGGGCCTCGAGATCGACAATCCGCATCTGGTCTCCTCAGGCGATGCCGGCACACTGGACTGGATCGAGGATGGCGAGGAGCCGGAAAATACCGAGTTCCGCGACGACCGTTTCACCGCCGCCATCGATCGCGGCAGTGACGACAATTCGGTGTTCACGGTGGCCTATGTGGTGCGCGCGGTTTCTCCCGGCAAATACGTGCTGCCGCAGGCCTATGTCGAGGACATGTACAACCCCTCGCGCTATGGCCGCACCGGCACCGGCGCGGTGGAGGTGCGTGCCGCGAAATGAGCGCGCGAGGCAGCAACAACTCTCCGTCATGCCCGGACTTGATCCGGGCATCCACGCCTGTTCTGCAGCAAAACAAGGACGTGGATGGCCGGGACAAGCCCGGCCATGACGGAATCGGTAAGCGGCGCACCCTTTGGGTTGTCGCTGCAGTATTGGGGGCTCTCTTTTGTGTTGCAGGCACCTGGGTCATTTCGCTTGGCCCATTGCCGCTGGCGCAGGCCAGCGAAGCCTCGACGACGATCGTCGACCGCAACGGCAAATTGCTGCGCGCCTATGCGATGGCCGACGGCCGCTGGCGGTTGCCGGTCGATGCCAAAACCGGAGTCGATCCCACTTACCTGAAGCTGCTGTTTGCCTACGAAGACCGGCGGTTTCGCTCCCACGCGGGAGTCGATCCGCTCGCTTTGGGCCGTGCTGTGCTTCAACTCCTCAGCCGCGGCCATATCGTGTCCGGCGGTTCCACGATCACCATGCAGCTTGCCCGGCTGATGGAGCCACGGCGGGAGCGGTCGGTTTACGCGAAGCTGCGGCAGATGGTGCGCGCGCTCGAAATCGAGCGCCACATGAACAAGGATCAGATCCTCGATCTGTATCTGGCGATGGCGCCGTTCGGCGGCAATCTCGAAGGCATTCGTGCAGCCTCGATTGCCTATTTCGGCAAGGAGCCGAAGCGATTGTCGCTGGCGGAATCCGCGCTGCTGGTCGCATTGCCGCAGTCTCCCGAAACGCGCAGGGTCGATCGCTATCCCGACGCTGCGCGTGCGGCGCGCAACCGCGTCCTCGATCGCATGGTCGAAGATGGCGTGGTGTCCAGGGAGGATGCTGCAAGCGCAAAGGCTGTACCGGTGCCGCGGATGCGCAAGCCGATGCCGATTCTGGCTCCGCATTCCGCCGATCGGGCGATGGCATCGGTGAAGGATGCTCCGGTCATCGCGCTGACGCTCGACGCTGGTTTGCAGAAAATTCTCGAAGCGCTGGCGCGCGACCGTGCAATCGCGTTGGGCCCGAATATTTCCGTTGCCGTCATCGCCGTGGATAATGCGAGCGGGGACGTGCTGGCGCGGGTCGGCTCGCCCGATTATTTCGATGACCGGCGTGCCGGCCAGGTCGATATGACGCGCGCGGTGCGCTCGCCGGGATCAACCCTGAAGCCATTCATCTACGGTCTGGCCTTCGAGGATGGCTTCGTTCATCCGGAAAGTCTGATCGACGATCGGCCGATCCGCTTCGGTTCCTATGCGCCGGAGAATTTCGACATGACCTTTCAGGGAACGGTGCCGGTGCGCAAGGCACTGCAAATGTCGCTGAACGTGCCGGCGGTGGCGCTGCTCGACCGCGTCGGCGCCAGCCGACTGTCCTCGCGGCTGAAGCAGGCAGGCGCCAATCTGGTGCTGCCGAAGGACGAGGCGCCGGGCCTCGCCATGGGCCTCGGTGGCGTCGGCGTTACGCTGCAGGATCTGGTTCAGCTCTATTGCGGGCTGGCGCGGCTCGGCAATACGCGGCCGCTGCGCGAGATCATGAACATGCAAGGGGATAAGCGCGATTCCCTGCGACTGCTCGATCAGGTCGCAGCGTGGCAGGTGGGAAATGTGCTGATGGGGACGCCGCCGCCTGAGAACGGCGTTCACAACCGGATCGCCTTCAAGACCGGCACCAGCTACGGCTACCGCGACGCCTGGTCGGTGGGTTTCGACGGCCGCATCACCATCGGGGTTTGGGTCGGCCGTCCCGACGGCGCGCCCGCGCCCGGCATAGTGGGTCGCACCGCCGCCGCCCCGATCCTGTTCGATGCCTTCGCCCGCACCGGAAAATTGCCGGCGCCATTGCCGAAGCCGCCAAGGGGAACGCTGGTCGCCAGCAATGCCAAGCTTCCGCTGCCGCTGCGGCGATATCGGGGTGTGGGCGAACTGGTCCGAACCGATGGCGAGCAGGCGCCGCGCATCCAGTTTCCGCTCAACGGCTCGCGGATCGACGCGTCCGGCGTCGACGGCGCGCCATTTTCCGCCATGCCGGTGAAAGTCGCCGGCGGCGTGCTTCCGATGACGATGCTCGTCAACGGTGTGTCGGTGGGCGAAATCGACGGGCGCCGTCAACGCCTGGTCGAGCCGCCAGGCCCAGGCTTTGCCAGACTGACGGTAATAGATGCCAGGGGCGCCGCGGACACAGTCGTGGTCAGAATTCAGTAAAAGCCGCGCTAAGCGGTTGTCGCCATGGTGGTTTCGGCGTATGCGAAACCAATGGTCGAGACCTACGCCCGTCCCCGATTTGGACAACCGCGCGAGCCCAAGAACCGTGTGGATCCGGGCAGCCGGCTTGTCGGCGTGCTGGATCTTGTAACGGGCAGCCATGTCCGCGCCGTCGCGTTTCTGGCGGTATGCGGGTTGCTGCTGTTCCTGCCCGGATTTTTCACTATTCCGCCGATCGATCGCGACGAGCCGCGGTTTGCGCAGGCGACCAAGCAGATGGTCGAGAGCGGCGACTTCGTCGACATCCGCTTCCAGGATGATGTGCGCTACAAGAAGCCGGTCGGTATCTACTGGCTTCAGGCGGCCGCGGTCGAAACCGCGTCAGCGCTCGGCCTGCCGCGGGCGCAGGTCCGCATCTGGCTGTACCGCGTTCCGTCCCTGATCGGTGCGCTCGGGGCTGTGCTTTTGACCTACTGGACGGCGCTGGCTTTCGTTACGCGGCGCGGCGCCGTTCTTGCTGCCCTGATGATGGCAAGCTCGGTCCTGCTCGGCGCCGAGGCGCGGCTCGCCAAAACCGATGCCATGCTGTTGCTTACCGTGGTCGCCGCGATGGGAGCGATGGCGCGGGTATATTTGTCCTGGCAGCGGGGTGAGGATTCCGTGCATCCGCCCTGGACTTTGCCGGCGATCTTCTGGACAGCGCTTGCGGGCGGCATCCTGCTCAAGGGGCCGCTGATCCTGATGTTTGTTGGACTAGCCATCGGCACACTGGCAATTTTGGACCGGTCGGCGACGTGGCTGTGGCGTCTGCGCCCGGTCTGGGGCCTGACGTGGCTCCTGGTTTTGGTGCTGCCCTGGTTCCTTGCGATCTTCTGGCGCGCCGGCGACGCATTCTTCGCGGGTTCCATCGGTGGCGACATGTTGAGCAAGCTGGCGGCGCAAGAATCCCATGGCGCGCCACCCGGTATCTATCTGCTGCTGTTCTGGGTGACGTTCTGGCCCGGTGCTCCACTGGCGGCGATGGCGGCGCCGGCCGTCTGGCGGGCGAGGCGAGAGCCCGGCGCGCAGTATCTGCTGGCCTGGCTCGTTCCTTCCTGGATCGTGTTCGAGTTGGTGCTGACCAAACTGCCGCATTATGTGCTGCCGCTCTATCCGGCGATCGCGGTCCTGACGGTTGGCGCGCTCGAGCGTCGCGTGCTGTCACGATCCTGGTTGATGCGCGGCGCGGCCTGGTGGTTTGTCATTCCGGCGCTCGCTTCCGTCATCGCCGTTGTCGGAGCCGTCACATTGACGCGTCAGCCGGTATTCCTGGCGTGGCCATTCGTTGCCGCGGCCCTTATCTTCGGGCTGTTCGCGTGGTGGCTTTACGACGACAACCGAGCCGAACGCTCGTTGCTCAACGCCGTGGTCGCGGCGGTTTTCCTGGCGGTGGCCCTCTATGGCGTCGTCGTGCCGGCGCTGGCACCGCTGTTTCCGAGCGCCGAAATTGCGCGCGCGCTCCGCAACGTCGCTTGTGTTGGACCGAAGGCCGCCGCCGCCGGTTTCCACGAGCCGAGCCTGGTGTTCATGACCGGCACGTCGACGCTGCTGACGGATGGATCGGGTGCTGCGGATTTCCTGGGCCAGGGCAGTTGCCGGTTTGCCCTGGTGGAGCAGCGTTCGGAGCGCGGATTTGCCCAGCGCGCCGAAGCCATCGGGTTGCGATACGATGTGGCGGCCCGCATCGACGGCTATAATATTTCGCAGGGCAAGGCGATTTCGATCGCGATCTTCCGCTCCGAAGGCACGGAGTAAGATGTCCGCTCCGGCCAGCATCGGCGAATCTTCAAGTTACGTCGGGCGTCTTTACGCCCTGGTGCTGACATCGCTCGGGCAGCTCGTGCGCGCCCCCTCGCATGCAAGACGCGCCGTAGCCGCCCGGAGACTGGCGCTCGACGCGCTCCTGGTGTCGGCGATTGTCAGTGCGATTATCGTTGCGCTGATGGTTGGGTTCGATGCGCGCGAGATCGGCCTGATGCCGCCCCGCGGCTCGGCAAGCCTGTGGCCGGTTCGCATCCTGACCGACTTCGGCAGGGACGCCTATGTCCTTTCGATCCTCGCTGTGATGCTTCTTGTCGTCGCCTGCGTTGCGACGGGATTGCGAGGTATCTCGCAAGCCCGCCTGCTGAGCTTTGGCTTGCGCCTGCAGTTTCTGTTCTTCGCCGTGCTGGTGCCGCTCATCCCCGGCGAAATATTGAAATGGATCGTCGGTCGTGGCCGGCCGTTCGTGGGAGGGCAGGCCAACCCTTTCAACTTCGTTCAGTTCGCTGGAACCGAAGCCTATGCCAGCTTTCCATCGGGGCATGCCATCACGGCGTTTGCCCTGGCTTTTGCAGTGAGCGCGGTGTGGCCGCGGGCGCGGGGCTTGATGATCGCCTACGCTTTCCTGATCGCCTTCAGTCGCCTGGTGCTTTTGGCCCATCATCCGAGCGACGTGGTGGCGGGCGCGCTGATCGGCGTGGTCGGCGCCATGGCTGTGCGATACTGGTTTGCCGCGCGCGGTCTGGGGTTCGCGATTCGCCGCGACGGCGCGATTTCGGCGCTTGCCCCGGGCCGTCTCAAAAGGGTTGCCCGGGGGGCGTCCGCCCCATAAGAAGCGGACGAGGATGCGAGCGGCACCGGCTGCGGGCCAACTCTAACGGTGAGCGGGGATTTGCCTTCTTCTGACACAGCCGAGCCGGCCGTTTCCATCATTGTTCCCGTGCGCAACGAGGCCGACAATGTGGCGCCGCTGATCGCCGAGATCGCGGCCGCGCTGGACGGTCGGTGGATCTATGAAATCATCTATGTCAACGACGGATCAACGGACGCGACCGCGGAGCGGCTTCTTGCCGCCATGAAGCGGCGCCGAAATCTGCGCCAGATCAGCCACCGGAAACCGTCAGGCCAATCGGCCGCGGTGCGCAGCGGGGTTCGCGCCGCGCGCGGCGCTATCGTGGCAACGCTGGATGGCGATGGCCAGAACAATCCGGTGTTCCTGCCAGAGTTGATTTCGGCGATCGAAAGGGGTGGCGAGCGCGTCGGCCTTGCCGCCGGTCAACGGGTTGGACGCAAGGACACCGGCTTCAAGAAAATCCAGTCGCGCATCGCCAACGGGGTGCGCAATGCAATCCTGCGCGATGGCACCCGCGATACCGGCTGCGGCCTGAAGGCATTCCGGCGGGAGGTGTTTCTGGCGATGCCTTATTTCGATGGTCTTCATCGCTTCCTTCCGGCGCTGGTTCGCCGTGAAGGTTACGAGATCGCCTATGTCGACGTCATCGACCGGCCGCGCCATTCCGGCGTGTCAAACTATGGATTCTTCGATCGGCTATGGATCGGAATCATGGATCTCGGCGGCGTGTGGTGGCTGATCCGCCGCAAGAAACCGACCCCTGTCGCGACCGAGGTGGAGTGATGTTGATCCAGTACGGGCAGGATCTCGGCAATTATCTCTACGACGTTTTCGTCGCCAAGTTCGATTTCTGGCTCGGCTTCGGCCTGGTCGCACAATTATTTTTCACAGCGCGCTTTCTGGTGCAGTGGATTTCGAGCGAGCGCGCCGGACGAAGCGTGGTGCCGATGGCGTTCTGGCTTTTCTCGATGGGTGGCGGGTTGATGACCCTGGTCTACGGCATCGTCAAGCGTGAGCCTGTGATCATCATCGGGCAGGCCCTGGCCACCATCATCTATGTCCGCAATATCATGCTGATCGTGAAGCATCACGCGAGCGGATCGCAAACACTGGATCGCTAGCACCTGGGTTCGTGCGTGGGATCTTCGCAATCCGGCAAGCTCTGGCGTTAGCTCCAGGTTCGTGTAGGTTTATGGCAACAACGGGCGGCAAGCCCGGGTCTTATGGGGAGCAACATGAACTTGAAAAGACAAATCCTTTCGTATTTTGCCCTCGTCGCAACCGGCATTGCAGCGGCAAGCCTGGTCTCGATTTCGGCACCGGCCAGCGCGCAGCAGGCAGCGGTGGCGATCGACAATGATGACATTGGCGGCGTCGTGCGCGGTCCGGCCGGACCCGAGGCGGGCGTCTGGGTGATAGCGGAGACCACCGAACTGCCGACGAAATTCACCAAGATCGTCGTGACCGACGATCAGGGACGCTTTGTGATTCCCGATCTGCCGCCGAAGGTGAACTATGAGGTGTGGGTTCGCGGTTATGGTCTGGTGGATTCGCCCAAGCTGCGCGCGAAGCCCGGCCAACTGCTCAACCTTACCGCAGTGCCTGCGCCGGACGAAGCGGCCGCGGCCCATTATTATCCGGCGATCTACTGGTTCACGTTGCTGAAGATTCCACCGGCCAAGGATTTCGGCGGCACCACGGATATTCCGAAGGCAATCACTCAGGATATCTGGCGTCAGCGCATGAACAATGTCGATTGCGTCGGCTGTCATCAACTCGGCCAGGAATCGACCCGAACCATCCCGGCTGCGTTCGGCGAATTCAAAACGGGCGAGGAAGCCTGGATGCGTCGCGTGTCGTCGGGCCAGACCGGCGAATGGATGATCAATCGGCTTGCCGGAGAACTCGGCAGCGTGCCTTTCAAATATTTCGGCGACTGGACCGACCGGGTCGCCAAGGGCGAATTGCCAAAAGCCAAGCCACCGCGGCCGTCCGGCATTGAGCGCAATGTGGTCGTCTCGTCATGGGAGTGGGCGACGGAGAAACACTTCGTCCACGATCTGATTTCCTCGGACCGGCGCAATCCAACCGTCAACGCCTACGGTCCGCTGTACGGCTCGAACGAATACTCCTCCGACTACATGCCGATCCTCGACCCGAAGACCAGCACGGTGACCTTCTTCAAGATGCCGGTCGCCGATCCGAACGCGCCGGAATCGTTTGGACCGCCATTTCATCCAAATGCCACGCCGAAGCCGATTGGCGCGTCAGCCTATTGGGGCGACGAAAAGATATGGAGCCAGAAAGCGAACAACCATAACGGCATGTTCGACGGCAAGGGTCGGGTTTGGTTCGCTGCCGCCGTGCGCGGGATCGAAAATCCCGATTTCTGCCAGAAGGGCTCCGACCATCCGTCGGCGAAAGCGTTCCCGCTTGAGCGATCGGGCCGGCAGGCCTCGATGCTCGATCCCAAGACCATGAAGTACAGTTTCATCGACACCTGCTTTGGCACCCATCACCCGCAATTCGGTTACGATGCCGACAATACGTTGTGGTTCTCCGGCACCGGCCCGGTGGCCGGCTGGGTCAACACAAAGGTTTGGGACGAAACCGGCGATTCCGCGAAAGCGCAGGGCTGGGCGCCGTGGGTTCTCGATACCAACGGTAACGGCAAAGTGGACGAATACACCGAACCCGGTGCGCCGGCGCAGGCGGACAAAGACATGCGGATCGCGGGATCCGGACCCTACGCCGTGATGCCGCATCCGACCGATGGTTCGATCTGGTACGCCTTCAACGTGTTCGCGGGGACGCCCGGCTTCCTGCGCTACGACCCCAGGACCAAGCTGTCGGAATTCTACGCCATTCCCAAGGAAGGCATTGGCCTGCGCGGTGGCGACATCGACAAGGACGGCGTGCTTTGGGGCTCGGGCTCAAACGGGAGCCTGATCAGTTTCGATCGCCGCAAATGCAAGAACCCGCTCAACGGGCCGAACGCGACCGGCAATCACTGCCCGGAAGGTTTTGCCTTCCACAAATATCCAGGGCCGGGTTTTGAGGGCTTCGAAAACACCAGCGCCGAGGCGAGCTACTGGACCTGGGTTGATCACCACAACGCGGTAGGCCTTGGCGAGAACATCCCGATCTCCACCGCCAACCTCAATGACGGCTTCGTTGCGTTCAAGGACGGGCAAATGGTGATGCTGCGCATTCCTTATCCGATCGGCTTCTTCGCCAAGGGCCTCGATGCGCGCATCGACGATCCCAATGCCGGCTGGAAAGGGCGGGGCCTGTGGAGCACGAGCGGTGATCGCGTGCCATGGCTGATGGAGGGTGGCAAGGGTTCGAAGCCACGCGCCGTGCACATCCAGATACGCCCGGATCCACTGGCGAAGTAGGGTCTTGGGAGGCGGATCGCCGCAGCGCGCTGTTCACATAGAAGTCCCCGGGACGCAAGGCGCTAAACCAGCATGTTTCGTGGGAACCTCCGACATCGTGTGCTGTTACCTGCTG
>Ga0210409_10005492_pt1 | contig 13312 bp, 11 predicted proteins | sample IncBWH17MmetaG_FD_161649 | JGI IMG/M metagenome (GOLD analysis project Ga0210409, IMG submission 161649) | Forest soil microbial communities from Barre Woods Harvard Forest LTER site, Petersham, Massachusetts, United States - Inc-BW-H-17-M | ecosystem: Environmental > Terrestrial > Soil >... | reverse complement strand
TCGGCAAGGGGTTGGATCAGCTGAGCATCGCTGAAATGGCCACGCTGGCCGGCATCCCAACGGCTCCCTCGGCGGTCAATCCCGTCGCCAACGCCGAAGCGGCCAAGGTGCGCCGCGCCCATGTATTGGGCCGGATGTTGGAGCTCAACTACATCACCCAGGCCGAGTACAACGAAGCGAAGATGAGCCCCATGGAGTCGAGGCTGCATGGCGCCTCGATCGAGGTGGACGCTCCGTACGTGGCGGAAATGGTGCGCAACGACATGCAGTCGAAATTCGGCGATACCGTGTACACGGCGGGCTACAAGGTGTTTACGACCATCGATTCCCGGCTGCAAGCCGCCGCAACCGTGGCGCTGCGAACCGGGCTGATGGAATACGACCGCCGCCATGGCTATCGCGGCGCGACCGCCAAGGTGGACTTATCCAAGAATGCGACTACCGCCGAGTTGGACGGTCAACTCGAGGAGTTTCCGGTGATCGGCGGCTTAAAGCCCGCCATCGTGGAGAAGGTCGAGGCCAGGAGCGCCAAGGTCTACGTCAAGGATTTAGGCCTGGTCGATCTACCCTGGGAAAAACTCGCCTGGGCGCGGCGCGAATTACCCGAGGAAATGGTCGACCGACCGCCCACCCAAGCCTCCGAGATCTTGAGCCGCGGCGATGTCATTTACACCGTGGGCCGCACCGCTGAATCCCTGATGTTCGTGCAGGTACCCGAAGCGCAAAGCGCGCTGGTGTCGGTGGACCCCAAGGACGGCGCGGTCGTGGCGCTGGTCGGCGGCTTTGATTTCTTCCAGAGTAAGTACAACCGCGTAACTCAGGCCAGGCGTCAGCCAGGCTCGGGATTCAAGCCCTTTGTTTATGCGGCGGCATTCGAAAAGGGATTCACCCCGGCCAGCGTCATTCTCGACGCGCCGGTGGTGATCGATGAACAGGGCAACGAGAAGTCCTGGCGGCCCCACGAGGATAGCGAGCGATTCTACGGGCCGGTGCGCCTGCGCGAGGCGCTGGTGCATTCGCGAAATTTGGTATCCGTGCGCTTGATGCGTGCTATCGGCCTCGAATATGCCTGGAACTACGTCACCCGTTTCGGCTTCGATAAATCGCAGCTGCCGAATGACCTGACCCTGGCCTTGGGAACCGCCGAATTGAGCCCGCTGCAAGTCGCCATCGCGTATTCGACCTTCGCCAACGGCGGGTTCAAAGTCACCTCCTACTACATCGACCGCGTGGAAGATGCGGCCGGCAAGGTGCTGCAGCAGTCTGACCCCGCCCTGGCATGCTCGCAATGCGGCAAAGCGAGCGGACCGTTTCAGTTCAGGGGCGACCGTGGCGGCACCCGCGGCACACTGATGGACGAGGCCCCGCACGACGGCAAGACCATGATTCCTGGAAAGAATCTGGCGCCTCAGATCATCAGCCCGCAGGTGGCCTACCTTTTGGCTGACATGATGGCGGACGTCATCAAGCGGGGCACCGGCCAGCGCGCCCGCACGCTCAATCGCGACGATATCGCCGGCAAAACGGGTACCACCAGCGAATTTCACGACGCCTGGTTCAGTGGCTTCAACGCCGATATCGTCACGACAGTCTGGACGGGGTTCGATGCGGACCGGTCGCTGGGCGGCAACGACGATCAGGCGGCTCGCGTGGCGGTGCCAACCTGGACCTACTTCATGCACGAAGCGCTCGCCGGCACCGCCAGGCGTCCGGTGGCCGTGCCCGAGGGGATCGTCAGCGTGCGCATCTCCCCACAGACGGGTTTGCTGGCAAGTTCGGACAACCCCAACGGCATCATGGAAAAATTCATTGAGGGGAATCTCCCCAAATCCGAAGTCTACGATGCGAACGCGACGAACCCGATGACGGACGGAGATAAACCGCTATTCTAGGCGCCCATGGCTAAGAAGTTTTCGCAGCGTGCCGAGGATCTACGCCGCGCTCTCGCTCAAGAGGCCGCAAGGATCATGGCCGAACACGGTATTGAAGATTTCCTGCAAGCAAAACGCAAAGCAGCGGATCGGCTCGGGGTGAACGATGTCGCGGTGCTGCCGAAGAACATCGAGATCGAGGATGCGCTGCGCGCGCACCAGCGGCTGTTCGGCCGCGATACACATCACCACACCCTGAAGGAACAGCGGCGCATCGCCCTCGACACGATGCGCATTTTGGCCGAGTTCCAGCCGCGCCTGGTCGGCTCGGTGCTCACCGGAACGGCAACCAATTACAGCGACATCAACTTGCACCTTTTCGCCGACGCCTCCGAGGCGGTCGCGATTCGCCTGCTCGAGATAGGCGTTCCGCATGAATTCTATGAACGGCGCGTCAAGATGGATGCGGAACGCAGCGTCAACTACCCGGCCTTGAGGTTCGAGGCGAACGGCCGTACCGTCGATGCGACGGTGTTCCCGATAGACGGAATCCGTCAGTCGCCGTACTCGCCGGTGGACGGGCGGCCCATGAAGCGCGCCGACGCACGCGAAGTGTCGGAGCTGGTCGACGCGAACTGATCGTCTTAGGATCAGTTCGGCGGTTTCGCCTGCCACACCGCCAGCATATCGGGCGAGCCCTGCGCCCGCACGCCGTTGTCGGTCAAGATCTCATCCGTGGCGGCCATGATGGCCGCCCTGGAAAAGACCAGCGCTTCGCCGCTCCTGCTGGCGAATTCGATGGTAACGAACGGGTCCTGCAAGTCGCGCAGCAGCGCAACGAGATGCTTGAGGCTTTTGACGGGCGTGCCGTTGATGGAATACACCACCGATCCGGTGGCGTTGGAGTAGCCGTTCGCCAATTTGTGCGGGAAGAACGGCGACGAGATGATCACCAGCTCTTCCAGGTCCGCGCTCGGCGCATCGAAAACCCGGGTCACCAGCGGACTCTTCACAAAGCCGAGAATCCGCAGCAATCCGGCGTTGTTTTCGAACAATGACAAAAATTGCCGGCTCGCCCTCGAAAACACGATCGGTCCGTAGACGAAGTATGAAGGGTATTCGCCGTGCAGATCCGGGGCCAGGGTCGGTCGGTTGGCTGACACGGGTAATTCGATCTTGAGCGGTTTGCCGGCCCTTACCACCGTCAGCGGCAGCTTGTCGTCCTTTGCCAGCCGCTGGATCATGTAGGCGAAATTCACGCGCAGATCCTTGTCGATTTTGACCATCCCTTGATTATCGATGGACGTATCGCCTATCCGGGTAATCACGTCCCATTCTTTCAGAGGGTAGGACGAATCGGTCTTGTCCGGCCGGTGCACCACCATGCCCTCGACGCTCTTGTCGAGCTTCAAGAAATCGCGCAAAGCCGGATTTTCCAAGGTTTGCAAATCGTCGTACATGCTGGCCTTGCCCACATACCGGCCGTCGGCGATATCCTTCAGGAACAGCTCGACTTCTTCGTTGGGAATGATGTAGCCGATGTTCTGCGTGTCTCCCCCCAGTCTGCTGAACGCCAGGCCGATCATCTTGTCGCCGGCAATGGCCGGACCGCCGCTATTGCCCGGATTGATGGCCGCATCGATCTGTATGCGCAGGCCCGAAACCGGATAGTTGTAGGAGACGAATTCAATGCGCGACACAATGCCCTTGGTGATCGACAGCGAAGATCCGCCCGTCGGAAAGCCGTATGCCAGCACCGGGTCCTTGATCTGCGGCAGCTTGCTCGCGCGCGCGACCGGCGGGTGACTGTCGAAGAAGCTCGGGTCGTCGAGCTGCAGCACGGCCAAATCGATCCCCGGGGCGATGGCCAGAACCGTCGCCGATAGTTTGTCGCCGGCGGCATTCGCTTGAATCTGTACCTGGCTGGCATACAGGACGGCATGTGCGTTAGTTAAAATGCGCTTGCCTTCGATCACCACGCCCGATGCCGTCGCTTCACTCGGCGCCTGCTTGGTCCAGGGCTTGAAGGGATCGGGAAAGCGCATGGTCGAGAAAATCTTGACGACCGAGTTTTCCAGAGCCTCAGGTTTTCCGGCATCCGCTGCTTGCGCGGCGACGGCCAGCGTCGTACCGATGACCCAAATCCCCACGCTCAGAAGAGCAATGCGCTTGAAACGTGCCATGAATCTTTGTTGCGTCCTATTTTGCATCGACTGAAAAGGCCAGCAGGGTATTGCCTGAGTTGATATAAACGCTGCCGTTCACGATCGTCGCCCCGCCATGATCCAACGGGCCGCCGCTCGCGTGAACGCCGTTCTGGGTTTGGAACGCCTTCGCCGTATCGAAATCCCAAAGAATTTTGCCGTCGATGGTCGAGTAGGCGCGCAAGTGCCCGTCCATGGATCCGGAGAACGCGACGCCCGGCATCACCGTGACCGCCTGCGCCTGAGCATGCGAGCAGTTGTCGCCCCATGAACAGGCGGGCTGCGGCGCCGGGGTGTTCCAGCGGACGATGCCGGTTTTCATGTCGAGCGCCGTGATACTGCCGCTGGCATTGGCGGGTTGCGACAGCAAACCGGACAGTGCGGCATAAAAGTTGCGGTGATCGGCCGATCCACCCCAGGCGATGCCACCGCCGCTGCCCGCGCCGGGCCCCGCGCCCTGCGTGGCGCCCGATGCGCTGATTCTCGTTTGCCAGAGAATCTCACCGCCGTGATCGGGGTCGAGTCCGTAGACGATGCCCGACATTTGACCCGCCAATATGATTTGATTGCCGCTGCCCAAGGTCCGCAAAATAGGTGAACTCGCAAAGCCGCTCGACACCGTGTCGCCTTTGACGCTGAGTTGCTTGACCCAGCGCAGCTTGCCGTCGTTCAAGTCGAATGCGACCACCGCATCGGTGAGGGACTGCTCGAAACCCGTCGCGGAACCGCCGCTGGCCACGTACAGCACATTGCGTTTCGGATCGATGGTCGGCGCGGAGAAGACGGCTGCGCCCGCGGGTCCGAATTCCTGAATACCCGCGCTGTTCTTGCGGGTGGGTTGCGGTTCCTCGAGCACGGTGTAGCTTTTCCACACGATTCGCCCATTGGCGATGTCGAGCGCGGCGACGCTGCCGCGAAAAGTGCAGCAGCTATACTCTGGACTCGCCGCCATTTTATCTTCAGTCGACGCGGTGGCCACGTACAGGCGGTCGTTGTACAGCGCCGGGGCGGCCACGATGCGCGCCAGCGCATGCGTATCCACCTGGGACTTCCACAACAAGGTTCCCTTCTGCGCGTCGAGCGCGTAGACGGCGCCGCTGTCGTCGCCGAAGAAGGCGGCGCTCGGCGCCTTGATGACGTCAAGGTGCGCCAGGGTTCGTTTCAGCCTCTTCGGCAGCGCGGCACGCTTGCTCTGGCCGAGTTCGCCGATCAGTACCGCCGTTCGACTGCCGGCAGCAGCATCAAAGGTCCAATAAGTGCAGCCGGTCTTCGCATCGAGCGCGTAGATCCTGCCCGCGGAGCTGCTGATGAACAGCCGGCCGTCCACCACCGTGGGTTGGCCGAATTCCGTGCCGCTCTGATATCCGAAGGCCCATTTCAACGCCAGTTTCTCCACGTCGGTGGCGCGAATCGCGGGCTCCGGCTGATAGCGCGTATTGTCGGGATCCCGCCCCCAGCCGTTCCATTGCGCGGAGCCGATTGCGAGGGGTTCTGCGCGAGCACTGCAGGGATTTTTTTCCGGCGCCAGGACCGGCTGCGCATCCGCCGCGGCGGCGACCCCGGCGGCGCCGATCAGCAGCAGGGCTGCCGTGGTGCGCGATAAGGCATGGACAGTGGCCTGCATCGATCAGCGCTTTTCGATCGGCCGATAGTCTCGCTGTGTGGGGCCGGTGTAGAGCTGGCGCGGGCGGCCGATTCTCATGTGCGGATCCGAGACCATTTCCTGCCAGTGCGCGACCCAACCGGCGGTACGCGCGATCGCGAACATGACCGTGAACATGGAGCGCGGGATCCCCAAGGCGCTGTAGATGATGCCGGAGTAAAAATCGACATTGGGATAGAGTTTCCGCGCAACGAAGTAGTCGTCCTTGAGTGCGATCTCCTCCAGGCGCAGCGCCAGCTCGAACAGCGGATTGTCGACCTTGCCGATCTTTTCCAAAACCCGATAGCACATGCTGCGAATGATCTTCGCGCGCGGATCGAAGTTCTTGTACACGCGGTGACCGAAGCCCATGAGCCGCACGCTGTCGTTCTTGTCCTTGACGCGCGTGAGGAATTTGTCGATGTTGGCGACGGAACCGATGTCGTCCAGCATATCCAAAACCGCTTCATTGGCTCCGCCATGCGCAGGACCCCACAGCGCGGAAACGCCCGCGGAAATCGCGGCGTAAGGATTCGCGCCGGTGCTGCCGGCCAAACGCACGGTCGAGGTGCTCGCGTTTTGCTCGTGGTCGGCGTGCAGTATGAACAAGAGATCCAGAGCTTCGGCCGCGACAGGATCGATCGCATAGGGCTCGCAGGGAACCGAGAAGAACATGTTGAGCATGTTCGCGCAATAGCGCAGATCGTTGCGTGGATAGATGAACGGCTGCCCCAGCGTATGCTTGTACGCAGCGGCCGCGATCGTCGGCAGTTTGGCGATGATCCGGTGGGCAAATATTTCCCGATGCCGCGGATCGCCTATGTGAGTCGTGTCGTGATAGAACGCCGCCATTGACGCAACCACCGCCGAGACCATCGCCATCGGGTGTGCATTGTTGTGGAAACCCTGGAAAAACCGCAGCAATTGTTCGTTGACCATGGTGTGCCGCATGATCGAATTCTGGAAGGAATCGAGTTCCACCTTGGTCGGCAGCTTACCGTTGATGAGCAGCGCGGCCACTTCCAGAAAGCTCGACTTCTCCGCCAGCTGTTCGACGGGATAGCCGCGGTACAGCAAAACACCCAAGTCGCCGTCGATATAGGTGATCTGGCTGGCGGTGCTTGCAGTGGCCATGAAACCAGGGTCGAAGGTGAAAACTCCCAGGTCCTTGGTCAGATTCGAGATGTTGAGCACGTCGGGTCCGATCGTCCCGGAAATCGCCTCCAGTTGGCTTGTCTTGCCAGTCGTGAGATTCTTAAGTTCGTATTTCGTGCTCATTCGCCTCGTCCGACGCGTCAGTGTCAAATTCGAACCTCGCAGCCTTGCACGGCCGTTCCACGGAATCAAGCGTGCGCGTCGCGCGCGCGGCATCTCGTGGATGCGCGTCGAGGGAGCGCGCGACTTCAGCGTCGCGCGTGTCGGAAACGCGCGTCGCTAGGCCTTTGCGGCAGTCGCATATTTCTTGCGGAATTTATCGACGCGGCCGCCGGTATCCACAATTTTCTGCTTGCCCGTATAGAACGGGTGACAGTTGGAGCACACTTCGACTTGCAAATCATGTCCGATGGTCGAGCGGGTCTCGAACGTGTTCCCGCAGGTACACGTAACCATGATTTGTTTGTATTCTGGGTGGATGCCGGCTTTCATGTACGAACCTCGTGAATCAGTTGCGGCAGAATCGATGAACTCTTACGCATGAGCTATCGCCACGCCTTGGACCCTTATCTTCCGGCTAGATCGTAAAAATCAACGCCAAAAACGGGGCCGCGAATGATATGCGCACTTGAGGCCGCGGACAAGAAGGTTCGCATAATTGAGCCGTAAGCCCTTGTGTCATAACAGTTCCGTTTTATTTGTCCACAAAAACTGTGGATAAGTCTGTGGATGGGGACCGTCGCAGGTGATTCGCGCTGCAGAAATTCGCATAATTGTTAACTTGATCAAAAAATAGACAGGGCATGTTTTTTATATAATTCAAGATGTTATAAGATGCATCTGACCTACTTCAGGTGCAATGTGCTGTAGGTCTCACTTTTGCGGGAGCCGCGGCCTGATGTGTATAAGCCTAGGCCAAGAATCCTGCCTGCAGATCATTGAGGAAGCGCCGGCCAAGCTCGGTGGGCTGCCAGCCGTCCGGCCGCTCCTCCAAAAGACCCCGGACTTGCGCCCGCGCCAGCTTCTCATCGAGCACCTGTAGCGGCAGTCCGGTGCGCTCCAGGAAACAATCGCGCGAAAATCCCTCGTTGAGCCGCAGTGCATTCAGCATGAATTCGAACGGCAGATCCGCCTCGGCAATAACCGCACTTTCGCCGACGGCATGCCGCGCGCCGCTGTCCTCGAGCAGTGCAGCGCGCCCAATCTGCGCTTGATACTCGCGCGGCTGTTTAGGCTTAGCGGTGCGCAATATCTGCGCAGGCTTCTGGAGGCTGAGCTTTCCATGGGCGCCCGCGCCCAGTCCCAGATAATCACCGAACAGCCAGTAATTGAGGTTATGCCGGCAGCGCGCACCGTCCTTGGCGTATGCCGACACCTCGTATTGCCGGTAACCGGCTTCCGCCAGCAACTCTTGCCCAGCGCATTGAATTTGCCAGGCTGCATCCTCGTCCGGCAGCGGCGGGGGGCGCGAATGGAATACCGTGCCGGGCTCGAGGGTCAGTTGATAATAGGAAATATGTGCCGGCGCGAGCGAACAGGCTAGAGCCACGTCGTTTCGCGCGGCGTCCACCGATTGCTCCGGCAGCGCATACATCAAATCCAGGTTGAAGTTATCGAGCTTTGCGGCCCGCAGTTCATCGACCGCGCGATGCGTATCGTCGGCCGAGTGAATGCGGCCTAACCGCTTAAGAGCGGCCGGATCAAAGGTCTGCGCGCCCAAGGATACGCGGTTGATACCCGCTTCGGCGTAGCCTGAGAATCGACCGCGCTCGATGGTCCCCGGGTTCGCCTCCAAGGTAATTTCGGCGTCCGGGGCGAATGCGATCCGCTGCCTGATTGCAAAGAGCAAACGCGCGAAGTCCTCGGGCTGGAACAAGCTCGGCGTGCCGCCGCCGAAAAACACCGTGTCGATCCGGCGGCTCGCAAGGCGCGGTGCTTCGAGTTCGAAGTCCCGAATCAACGCGTCGATATAGGACCCATCCGGCTGCGCGGACTTCAATTGATGCGAATTGAAATCGCAATACGGGCATTTGCGCACGCACCATGGCAGGTGCACATACAGCGCAAGGGAGACCTCCGTCATTGGAGCACCAGCTGCGCGCGCAGCGCCCGCATTGCCTTGCCGCGATGACTGAGCCGATTCTTCTCGCCCGAGTCGAGCTGTGCCGCGGTCAACTTGAGCTCGGGCAGCCAAAAGTAGGGGTCGTAGCCGAAACCGCCCGAGCCGCGCGGCGCATCGAGTATGAAACCCTCCCATTCTGCCACCGCCTCGAGCGGCGCCGGATCCTGGGCGAAGTTCACGAAAACCAGCGCGCAACGATAGCGGGCCCGGCGCCGCTCCATCGGTAGGCCTTGCAGCTCGCGCAAGAGTTTCGCGTTATTGGCAGTATCGTCGGCGCCGGCGCCGGCATAGCGAGCGGAGTACAGCCCGGGCGCTCCGCCAAGGGCATCGACTTCCAGTCCGGAATCGTCGGCCAGTGCCGCGAGGCCGCTCAGATCAGCGGCATGGCGCGCCTTCAAGGCGGCGTTCTCCAAAAAGCTGGTACCGGACTCCTTAGGCGAAGGCAGCCGCAGTTCTGCGAGGCTGGTCAGCTCGAATGGCAATCCCGCCAGCAAGCAGCGGAATTCTCGCAGTTTGCCGGGGTTGGCGCTGGCGACAACCAATCGCTTATGCGGTGCGGGCGCTGAGCTGTGCGGCATGCAATCGCGCAATTCCCTGCGTCGCCAGGTCCAGCAGTTGATCCAGTTCGTGGCGCCGGAATGCGTGGCCTTCGGCGGTGCCCTGGACCTCGACGAATGCACCGCCGCTGTTCATGACCACGTTCATGTCCGTTTCCGCGTTCGAATCCTCGGCATAGTCCAAATCGAGCACCGGCGTGCCGCGGTAGATGCCCACCGACACGGCCGCCACCTGCCCGTGCAAAGGGCTCGCGGCGATCGCGCGTTTCTCGAGCAGGGTGTCGACGGCATCTGCAAGAGCCACAAACCCGCCGGTAATCGCCGCCGTGCGCGTGCCGCCGTCGGCCTGCAGCACATCGCAATCGATCGTGACGGTACGCTCTCCCAGCCCTTTGAGGTCAACCACCGCACGCAGCGCCCGGCCAATCAGCCGCTGAATCTCCTGAGTGCGGCCGCTCTGCTTGCCGCGCGCCGCCTCGCGGGCCGAGCGGGTGTGCGTGGCACGCGGCAGCATTCCGTATTCGGCGGTCACCCAACCTTGCGCAGTGCCGCGCAGAAATCCCGGCACGCTTTCCTCGATGCTGGCCGTGCACAAAACGCGTGTGCCGCCAAACCCGACCAACACGGATCCTTCCGCATGCTTTGTATAGCCGCGCTCGAACATGAGCTCGCGCAGTTCGTCGGGGGCTCGGCCGCTCGGGCGAATGCTCACGCTGCCCGCCACCGCAGGGCGGCCGCACTGGTGTTGTCGCTATAGGGTGCGGACGCTTCCACGGCCTGCGTGCCCAGGTCGGTCAGCGAATCGCGCAGCGGCTTCATGTTGGTCTGCGCGAAGCGCACGAAATCTTGATCCTTCAGGTTGGCCCACAAGCCGTCCGTGCAAAGCAACAGCACATCGCCGGATTTGAGCCTGCGCCGTGCCGATATGGTCATTTCCGGCAAAGCCGCATCTCCGCCGAGACAGCACTCGACATAATTGCGCATCGGATGACCGTGAACTTCTGCTTCGGTGATCAGGCCCTCGCGCAGCAGCACCTCGACATGGCTGTGGTCGCGGGTGCGTTCTACAACCTGCGACTGGCGCAGTTGATAGATGCGGCTGTCGCCGACGTGGGCCCAATAGGCCCCGGAATCCTGCACCAGACACACCGCGCATGTGGCGCGAGGACGTGCCTCGACGCTCAAACCCGTGCCGAGCTTCACGACTTCCTCGTGTGCTTTGCCCAACGACAAATGCAGGAACCCCATCGGATCGAAAATCGGATGCGGCGTTTGCCAAAATGCTTCGAGCATGGTTGCGAGCGCAGTTTCAGCCGCGCGCGCACCTTCCGCATGACCGCCCATACCGTCGATCACAACCAACAGCACTGCCTGATCCGCGGCCGCCACGGCAACTCGGTCCTGATTTTCTTCGCGGTGCCCGATGAGGCTCACGTCCGCGGTTTCGATCTGCAATAGCCACTCCTCGATCTGATAGACTCTGGCAGATCAATGATTATGGCCGATTTTGCGGACGACCCATATGATTCGTAGCATGACCGGCTTCGCCCGCCGCGAGCGGCAGTTCCCCTGGGGATTGCTCGCCTGGGAACTAAAGACCGTCAATCATCGTTTTCTCGAGCTGGGTTGTCGGTTGCCCGAGGAATTCCGCCCTGCGGAGTCCGATTTTCGGGCGGCCATCGCTGCCGCCATACGCCGCGGAAAAGTCGAGTGTTCGCTGCATTTCAGGCCCGCGGTGGTCGCATCCCAACTCGAAGTCGACTCCGCACTGCTGGCTTCCTTGACCGCGCGAGCGCAGCAGATCGCCGCGCAGGCGGGAAGCAGCGCGCGCATCGATGTATTGGATTTGCTGCGCTGGCCCGGGGTCATCCACGACGCAACCCGCGATGCGGCGCCGATGATCGCGGCCGCGAAGAGTTTGCTCGAGGAAGCACTGGCGGAGCTCGCCCGCTTCCGCGACAGCGAAGGAGGGCGTTTGCGCGACGCGTTGGAGCAGCGCTGCGCAGGGTTGCTCGAGTTTTCGGGTCGCGTTATCGAGCGGCTGCCTGAGATCCGCTCGCGCATGCGCGCGAAACTGCTCGACCGCATCGCGCAGCTGGTCTCGGACGTCGATCAGGATCGGCTCGAACAGGAGCTCGCCATCCTGGCACAGCGCCTTGACGTGGACGAGGAGATCGATCGGCTGCGCGGCCACGTGACCGAGGTACGCAAAACCTTCGAAGGCCAGGAAGCGGCGGGCAGGCGCCTGGACTTTCTGATGCAGGAGCTGAATCGGGAAGCCAACACCCTGTCCTCGAAGTCCCAGGACATAGAAACCACGCGCGCGGCAGTCGATATGAAGGTGTTGATCGAGCAGATGCGCGAACAAGTGCAGAACATCGAGTAGCTTGCGGAGCTGTTTGGGCTCGCCGGGTCTTCGCTCGCATTTTGCTGCGCGGCCATCGGGTGCTGCTCGATGCCGACCTCGCCGCCCTCTATGGCGTGACTACCAAGCGTCTCAACGAGCAGGTCAAGCGCAATGTCGCGCGCTTCCCGGCGGATTTCATATTCCGCCTGACCCGGTCGAGACAGTAGCTCCGAACCGGTCGCAGAATGCGACCGGTTCCCAGAAGCATCAAAGGCGCTACTTCCGCTGTCGGACCCTTTCCTGCCCGTCGCCAGGGGCAGCTATCAGGCCGGCAACTTCACGGAACAAGTGAAAGCCGCGGGCGTGAAACCCCACACTTCCTAATGCTCTTCTATTTCTGCGCCGGTTCGATTACCCGCCAGGACTCCGCGGTTGGCACAGGCAGCACCTTCACTTCCATGCGGCTCTCCGGGACCCACAATGTGATCTGGTTCCCGACCTTCAGATCGGCAGCAGGGGTCTCCTTGCCGTCGAAGTAAAACGTTCCCCCTCCCTGGGGTTTAACGCTGAAAGTCGTGATCATGGTGCCCGAGACATTCAGTAGCTGCAGCGTCACGTAGTCGGGCAGGTTGTTGATATATACCTTGGCATTGAACTTGGCGTACGTAGTGCCCTTGTAAACCCGGCCCTCGAGACACGCTGCGGGTGCCTGCGGATACTTATCGAGAAATGCAGAGCTGTACCTGAAGGCGTTGCAGTCGACCTTGGGCAGCTTGTTCGGATCGACTTTCTGCGCCCACGCAAACGACACCGGCGCGATGAGCGCAAGACAGACTAGGAGCTTCGACGTTTTCATGGACCTTGCTTCCTTTAAATGCAACCACACAAGCGACGATTCGCGCGCTGCGACAACCGCGGCCACCGGTTTTCCACTCAGCCCGACTAGCGATGCGCCTTGACTTGAAAGCTCACCCAGGGCGCTCAGGGAAGACGGCCTGGGGGGAGTAGGGGGCTGCCGCTAATGACTCCAGCAGCTTTGGAGGTAGAGTGGCCCTGTCATCTAGTGTTTGTCTGTACGGCGCCGTACCTTGTTTAGTGGGCGGCGAGCAGTTCGACACCGCCAACGCCCGGTCTTGGCCGATTGCTGCGGTTGAGTTCGGCGACGTTTTCAAACCACGTCAATTGCACGACCAGGCAACGCAGCCGTAAGCAGTAAGAAAAACAATACCGGAATCAGCTTTTTCACGATTTTCTCCCATCATCACTTTTAGAAATCAAGAATCGAGACACCCGGAAATAATCCTTGATGTCGGCGATCTGTTGCGAGCCGCCGCAAGGGCGAGCGGCCCCTGTCGGCAACTCAATTGAGCGGCTGGTGCTCGCAGGTAACGTGCGTGTTCCAGTCGGCGTAGCT
>Ga0210409_10005490_pt1 | contig 13314 bp, 13 predicted proteins | sample IncBWH17MmetaG_FD_161649 | JGI IMG/M metagenome (GOLD analysis project Ga0210409, IMG submission 161649) | Forest soil microbial communities from Barre Woods Harvard Forest LTER site, Petersham, Massachusetts, United States - Inc-BW-H-17-M | ecosystem: Environmental > Terrestrial > Soil >... | reverse complement strand
TCGGGTGGGTCGTGAGCACGATTACCGCAGACACAGCTCGGCCGAGTTCGCAAACGCTCCACTCCAACCTCGCGAAGACGGTGCGCACGAGCCGGCAAGCGCTCGGCTCCACCAATGCCGCAGAGATCACGCGGACGAGCTGGGAGGCGCTCGGCTCGAGCGTGGTGCTCGTGGTGAGCGACACCGGCGCGCTGGCGTACGCGCGAGAGATCGTGGAGCGGGAGCTGGACGGGATCGACCGCGCCTGCAGTCGCTTTCGCGGCGACTCCGACCTGATGCGAGCGAACGCCCGCGGCGGGCGCCCGGTTCAGGTCAGCCCGTTGCTGATCGAGGCGACCGAAGTGGCCTTGCGCGCGGCCGAGCTGACCGCCGGTGACGTCGACCCGACGGTCGGCGCCGCGCTCGAGCTCGCCGGCTATGACCGCGACTGGAGGCTCTTGGAGCACTGCGAGCACAGTCGGCCGGGGCCGGCCGCCGACCACGATGACCGCTCCCCTGCGCGGCGCGAAGCTGAGCTGAGCACGCAGCCGGCCGGGCTGGCACCGCGTGTGATCGCAACCCTGCGCGCGGGATGGCAGGCGGTTGAGCTCGACCGCGAGCGCTCCACGCTCAGGATCCCGCGCGGCGTAAAGCTCGACCTTGGAGCAACCGCGAAGGCGTGGGCCGCCGACCGCGCGAGCAGGGCCGTCTCAGAAGCAACAGGCTGCGGGGTGCTGGTGAGCCTCGGAGGCGACGTCTCCACCGCCGGGCCGAGCCCAAGCTCGGGCTGGAAGATCCACGTCGCCGACGACCACCGCAGCAGCCCCGATGCGCCGGGCCAGACCGTCACGATTTGCTCCGGAGGGCTCGCCACGTCGAGCACCACCGTGCGGCGCTGGCGCCATGAGGGAGGCACGATGCACCACATAATCGACCCCTCTACGGGAGTCCCGGCACAGGAGGTGTGGCGCACGGTGAGCGTGGCAGCGCTCGACTGCACCGACGCGAACATCGCAGCCACGGCGGCGATCGTGCGCGGGGAGGACGCTCCAAGGTGGCTCGCAGGGCTCAACCTGCCGGCTCGCCTCGTGCGCGCCGACGGCCAGTTGCTGAAGGTCGGATCGTGGCCGCAGGGCGGCGAGCTCAGATGAGCGCGATCGTCGCGGCAGCGGGCGCGATCGTCGCGGCAGCGGGCCCGAGCGCCTACTGGTACCTGACCCGCTCGAGCGGAGCGGTGGCGCTCGTGCTGCTCACGCTTGCGCTCGTGCTCGGGGTGGTGGATGTTCGTCGCTGGAGCACGGAGAAGTGGCCGCGCTTCGTGGTGGACTCGCTGCACCGCAACGTGTCGCTGCTGGCGCTGGCGTTCCTCGGCCTGCACATCCTCACCGCGGTGCTTGACAGCTTCGCCCCGATCTCCTTGGTCGATGCGGTGATCCCCTTCACGGGCTCCTATCGTCCGCTGTGGCTCGGACTCGGCGCGCTCTCCTTCGACCTGATGCTTGCAGTGATCCTCACCAGCCTGCTGCGCCGCCAGGTGGGTCACGCCACCTGGCGCGCGATTCACTGGCTGGCCTACGCCAGCTGGCCGATCGCGCTGTTGCACGGCCTGGGCACCGGCAGCGACGTCAAGAGCACGTGGATGATGGCGATATGCGTCGCCTGCCTGCTGGCGGTGATCGCGGCGGTGCTCGTGCGCGTCGCCGCCGGCTGGCCTGAGCAGCTCGCCCGTCGCGGCGCCGCGCTCGGCGGGGCGGGGATATTCACGCTCGGCTTGGTCCTGTGGCTGCCGAGCGGCCCGCTCGGCAAAGAATGGGCGCGCCGCTCGGGCACGCCCTCGACGCTGCTCCCCCACTCAACCAGCCATTCCTCCAGCTCCGGTGAAGCGAGTCGACGACGATGAGCGCCAACATGTCAACCACCGAGATGGAGCCGCCGATGAGCACCGGGCCGGCCCCCGCGGCCGGATTGCCGCGCCTGCTCGAAGGTGTGCCGGCGCAGGGTGCGATGGGCTTGCAGGCCCACATCGACATCCACGGCGCGCTGCCCGAAGCAAGCCGGCGCGATAGGCGCGGAGCGGCGGCGTTGATCGATCAGATCGAACAGGCAGGGCTCGGCGGGCGCGGCGGCGCAAACTTCCCGATGGCAAAGAAGATGCGAACCGTGGCAGCCGGTCGTGGCAAGCCGATCGTCGTCGTCAACGCGACAGAGGGGGAGCCTGCAAGCCTGAAGGACCGCACACTGCTCGAGACCCTCCCCCACCTTGTGCTCGACGGCGCCGGGCTTGCCGCACGCGCGATCGGCGCCGAGGAGGCGATCCTGTGCGTGTGCGAGTCGGCGGGCGTCGCCCTCGAGCGCGCCGCGAGTGCGATCGGCGAACGCACACGACTTCCCGGCCGCTGGCCACGAGTCGTTCTCTCGAGCGCACCGCAGGGCTACGTGGCGGGCCACGAGTCGGCGCTCGTCAGCCATCTCAACGGCGGAGCGCCGAAGCCCACGTTCGCGCCGCCGATGCCCTTCGAACGCGGCGTGAGGCGCCGCCCGACACTCGTCAACAACGCCGAGACTCTCGCCCACGTCGCGCTGATCGCGCGCAACGGCCCGCGCTGGTTTCGCGAGCTCGGCCTGACAGACCAACCGGGATCGACGCTCGTGACGCTGTCGGGCCCGCTCTCCTACCCGGGCGTGTACGAGGTCGAGTACGGCGCCTCGCTCTCCTCGTTGCTTGACGCCGCGGGCGGCACCACGAGTCGCGTAAGGGCCGCCCTGTTCGGAGGGTATGCGGGTACGTGGGTCGATGGCCGTGCCCTGCCCAGCCTCGCGCTGTCAAATGCCCACCTCGGCCCGCACGGCGCCACGCTCGGCGCCGGCGTCGTGCTGTTGCTCTCCGAGGACGCCTGCCCGGTCGCCGAGACCACGCGCGTGACGCGCTGGCTGGCAGGGCAGAGCGCGGGCCAGTGTGGCCCTTGCGTGCACGGGCTCGATGCGCTCGCCACGACACTCGAGCAGGTGTGTGCGGGCGCAGCGGCGAAGGGCGCCGGCAAGCGCGTCGAGCAACTCGCCGCGCTCGTCAGCCGGCGCGGTGCGTGTAGCCATCCGGATGGGACCGCCCGCTTTGCGATGAGCGCAGTGGACGTCTTCTCCGAGGAGTTCGCCGACCACGCCCACCACGGCGCCTGCGACGCGTGCGCGCGCCCCTCAGAGCTACCCCTACCTGCCCGCACACCGGCGGCGACGGCGGTCTGAAGGGCATGGGAGGGCGTAAGTGAGCGAGCGTCTGAGAGTCAACCCGATCGCCTGCGAGGCACATGGCATGTGCGCCGAGCTCCTGCCTGAGCGAATCACGCTCGACGAGTGGGGCTACCCGATCCTCGACGAGCGCCCGCTCCCCCCGGATCTGGTCTCCCACGCCCAGCGCGCCGCGCAGGCCTGCCCCACGTTCGCGCTGCTGGTCGAGCGTGAGCGCGCTCGCAGGTAGGCGCCGCGCCTGCCCGCGGCGATCAGGGTGCTCGAGGCAAGCGCTCTTCTGAATCCAAAGCCTCATGGTATGTTCTAATGGCCATGACGAAGCGTCTTGTGATATCCAGCGGAGGTCAGGTGTCCGTCCCCGCGGCGGTGCGCAAGCGATGGCGCACCCGCACCGTCCTTGCCGAAGATCGCGGCGACCACATTGTGTTGCGTCCGGTCCCAGACGATCCAGTGTCCGCCGCTGTAGGAGCATTCGCGACGCAGATCGGCATGCTCGGCTCCGAGGAGGCCAAGCGCTTGGATCGCGAAGAGGAACTGGATGTCCAAGGGCTCAACCGCCACTGACGCGGCTGAGCCCTCGGTGACCACGCTGCTCGACGCCTCGGCGCTCATCGCGCTTCTCGGGGCTGAGCCGTCCGCCGGTGAGGTGGAGGAGATATTGAGGAGCGGCGCAGCGATTACCACCCTCAATCTCGCTGAGGCGATAGACCGACTCAAGCGTCGCTATGACCTTGCGATCGACCAAACGCGACCGGTGATCGAGGGTCTTTTGGCAGAGAGCCTGATGCTGCTCCCGCTCGGACCTCCTCAGGCCTGGCGCGCGGGTGAGATTCGTGCTGCTCACTATCACCGCTCCCGCTGCCCGATCTCGCTCGCCGATGCCGTTCTCGTCGCGAGCGCTCCAGCCGATGGACGAATAGCAAGCTCTGACGGCCCCCTGCTGACCGTCGCTGCGAACGAGGGTATCGCTACCGCCGCCCTGCTCGACTCGAAAGGGTGCCGAGCAGGCGCGCGATAGGGAAGCTGAATAAATACCCAGCCCGCTCACACCGCATGAACGTGCGCGGCCGCCAGGCCGCACCAACGTCCATATGGAGCGAAGAACGAGCGCACATCCTCTTCGCCCGCAATCGCGCGCGGATCGCCACCGCTGAGCCGCCGCCCGACGAGCTTGAGCAGGCCGAGGTCGCCGGCAGGAAGCTGGTCGTGGCGGCCCTGCCCCTTCAACGCCAGCATCTCGACCGTCCACGGACCGATACCCGGGATCGCCCGCAGCCGGCCCCAGCCGCGCTCGTGGTCGGGGTCGTGCAGGTCAAGCCGTCCGCTTGCCACTTCGCGTGCGACCCTGACGAGCAGGCGGGCACGCGATCCGGCGAGGTCGAAGGACTCCAGGTGCGCGGGCGCCACGCCCGCGAGCGTCCGTGGGGAGGGGACGTCACGCAAGCTGCCCTCACGCGGGCCGCTCCCGCGCAGGCCGCCATTCCGTGGGCCACGGTCGCGCTGACCACGGTCACGCAGACCTCCACCGCGCCCGCCGCCATCGCCTCCGTGCCCGTCCTCCCAGCGCGGCCCCAGCGCGCGCACGATACGCCGCTGGATCGCCGCGGCACGCTCGTACTCGATCAGCTGCTCGCAGATCGCCCAGGCGAGCGCCTCGAACGGCTCGGGTCGCCGCCTTACGCGCAGCCACGGCCGCTCCCGAACCGAGCGGCCGATCAGCGAATCCTCGCCGTGCTCGCGATAGAAGTCGCGGAGATCGTCGTCGACGCCGAGCGCAAAGCGCATCCGCTCGATCCCGTAGCGCGCCGCCTCGGGACTGTCCGAAGCGGCCCCAAACAGGACGGCATCGCGAGCCGTCTGGGCGACGCGCACACGCACCGGCACATCCCCGTGGTGCAAGAGCCGCTCCAATATCCCTCCGCGCCTGCGTAGAACCCCGTCCATCCCACCTGCGAGCGACAGGCGATACGGCGCGGCGGGTGTGACCTCGACGCGCAGCTCCACGCGGCCGCCCGCCGGCCGCGCGCCCACACCCATCCTCCGCGGAGGGTCAGCGACTCCCAAGAGGGGGGCGCAGCAGGTGGACGTCGACCAGAAACGAGCGTGTCGCAACCACGTCCATGGCCGCCCCAGCCGCCTTCGAGCGCTTTGTGGGGCGACCGACGCGCCGCGGTGGGCGCTGACCGGCGAGCGCAACACGCTTGCCACGGCGGCGGTGGGCGAGACCGAGCAGGGCGGCCCCGGCGACGAATCCGCCGGCCGCCGCCGCAACCGTCTGGATGGGGGCGGGCAACGGCCGAGCGAGTCCACGCCGCAAGACCTCCGCTTGAGACACGCTCGCGTGGAGCGACTCTCCGGGAAGCACCGGCACGGCGTCGACGACCTCGTCGTGATCGGGCTCGAAAGCCTCGTCGTGGTGAGGCTCGCTCACGCCTGGCAGTGTAAAGCGGTACGCGGACTGCTCCTCCTTCGACCCCGGGGTGGGTGAGTTTCCGACTCCGGCTCGCCGTGCGCCCACGCGGCTGGATGCTGATGAATGCCTATGCGGTGTGGACCATTCCAGCAAGCCCTTAACAGTTCCTAGATTACGAGCGTAATCCAGATTACAACCATCATCCGACGTCCTGGGCAGCGCAAATTTAGAAGAACACAACACCTGGGTCGGCGCCCCACGGGTCCCCGCCGGCCCGACGGTAACAACGACTCGACGGCTACGACTCCTACCCGACGACAACGACTCCTACCCGACGGCGACCGGCCCTACAACTCCCGCTCGTAGACCCGATAGCGACGCACGATCTTCCCCCCCATGCCTTCCATGGCGCGGTTCATCGGCTTGTTGACCTCGAGGATCCAGCCCATCTCACCGCCCTTTTGCGGGGTGCGTTCGGCCGCGTCGAAGTGCATCTGGTAGAAGCGCGCAGCGACGCCCGTGTGCTGGTAGGAGGGCTTGACGCCGAGCGCGAACACACGGACCGCATCGATGTTCTTGCGCTCGCGCAACGCAGTCACCCACCCGAACGGCAGCAGGCGCCCGTTCAGCTTGGCAAGCACCTGGTTGAAGTCAGGCAAGGTCAGCGCCGCGCCCACCACCTCGCCCGTGTCCTTGCGTTCGGCGATCATGGCCCAGTTCTCGTCCAGCACCGGCTTGAGGTCCTTGGCGTAGTGGCGCACCTCCTCCTCGGTGAGCGGCACAAAGCCCCAGTTGCGCTCCCACGCGGAGTTGTAGACCTCGAGGAATCGCGTTACCTCGGCCTGCAGGTCCTTCTTGCGAAAGCCACGGCACACGATCCCGTGCTCGGACTCGAGCTTCTCAGCCATCTCCCAGATCGCGGGGTGGACATTCTCGCGGGTGTCCACGTAGAGGCTCCACATGTAGAGGTCCATCGCCTTGTCCATGCCGATGTCCTGCTCGAAGATGCGCTGGTAGTAGGGGTGGTGCCAGGGACACAGGATGATCGGTGGCCGCTCGTGCCCCTCGACGAGCAGGCCGCACTCGTCGTTGGTCGTGAAGTCCATCGGGCCGACCATGCGGTCGCGTCCACGCTCGCGCAGCCAGCTCGCGGCGGCGTCGAGCAGCGCACGAGCCGCCTCGGGGTCGTCCTCGCACTCGAACCACCCGAACAGGCCCCACTCGTTGCCCTGGAACTCGTTGAAGTTGCGGTCGATGTGGGCGCTGATGCGCCCCACGGCCTGCCCGCTGCGATAAGCCAGGAAGTACTGCGCCTCGGCGTGCTTGAAGAACGGGTTCTTCTTCTGGTCGAGCCGTTTCTTGAGGTCCATCAGAAGCGGCGCCACCCAGTTGGGCTCGTTACGATAGAGCCGCCACGGCAGCTTGATGAATGTGCTGAGCTCGCCCCGGGATGCGACCGGGCGGACCTCGACGCTCATCGTCTTCCCCGAAGCCTCGACAGCCATCGCCGCCCACCCTATAGGAAGAGAGCCGATGCCCACATCAACAGACGTCTTCGCCAAGGTTCGCGGCCACGAGCGCGAGGAGCTCCTCAGGGCAGCTCGCGAGGCGGACCTGATGCCCTACTTCCGCACGGTCGAGTCGCCGGCGATGCCAGTCGTGGAGATGGAGGGCAAGCCGCGGATCATGCTCGCCTCGAACAACTACCTCGGGTTGACCGGAGACGAGCGCGTGATGCAGGGGGCGCGCGACGCGCTCACCCGCTACGGCACGGGCCTCACCGGCTCGCGCCTGCTGAACGGGACGACTCCGCTTCATCTGGAGCTCGAGCGCGAGCTGGCGGAGTGGATGGGGAGCGACGACGCACTCGTGTTCACGACCGGCCACCAGGCCAACGTGGGCACGCTCGGCACAATTCTGAGCGCCAAGGACACGGTCATCGTGGACTCGGCCGACCACGCGTCGATCCTCGACGGAGTGTTGCTCTCCAAGGCGAAGATGCGTCCGTTCAGGCACAACCGCATGGACAAGCTGGAGCGCGCTCTACGGCGCGCAGAGCTTGACGGTGGCGGCGTGCTCGTGGTCGTGGACGGGGTGTTCTCGATGGAGGGCGATGTCGCCCCGCTCGTCGACATCGTCGAGCTGTGCCGGCGCCATGGAGCGAGGCTGATGGTGGACGAGGCCCACGGGGCGGGCGTCTTGGGAGCACGCGGCGCGGGGGCATCGGAGCTCCTCGGAGTGGAGCAAGGGGTCGATTTGAGGATGGGCACGTTCTCCAAGTCGTTGGCCGCTTGTGGTGGCTTTGTTGCCGGTCCTGCCGAGGTGATCGACTACCTGCGCATCTCGAGCCGCGCGTTCCTGTTCACCGCCTCTGCCGTCCCCGCGGCGCTGGGGGCGGCGCTGGCGGCGCTGCGCATTGTGCGTTCCGCGGAGGGGCCGCAGCTGCTCGCCGACGTGCTCGCAAACGCGCGCTACCTCTCCGATGGGTTGCGCGCGCTGGGCTACCGCACGCTGACCGGCGAGCCCGTGCGCATCGGCCCCGAGCTCGACAGCCCGAGCGAGAGCATTGCGACGCCGATCGTGCCCGTGCTGGTCGGCGACGACTGGAAGGCGGCGCTGCTGTGGCGCGCACTGTATGACGCGGGCGTGTTCACCAACTGCGCGCTGCACCCGGCGGTGCCCCCGGGTGGGGCGCTGTTGCGCACGAGCGTGATGGCGACGCACGACCGCCCGACGCTCGACCGCGCGCTCGAGGTCTTCGCGACGGTCAAGCGCGAGTTCGAGGCCGAGCACGGCCCGCTGCCCTCCCCTCACGAGAGCTAGGACACGTCCTCGCCGAAGGCGCCTCCCAGGCGTTTGTTCTCTGTGCCTCTGAAGGGTGCCTATTTTGAAGCGAGCGCTTCGACTAGCCGGAACGGTGTAAAGACGCTTAACTGCTTGTACACATCTTCACAAGACCAAACACCGACAAAAAAGCCCGCTTCTAGCGAACGTTCTGGCCAAACACTGTTGACCAAGGACGTCCGGCTGGCTAGCTTCTCAGGACGCAAAGCACGACCGTCCAAGGCCCGCCTGCAAGCCACCGGTAGAGGGGTGCCGAAGGGCTTTCGCGACACGCTCGCGAGGGATGGCGACGGACGATCGAGCGGACGCGGTACTCGTCAACCAGCCAAGCTTGTTGCGCGCCACGGGGGCACCTGTGGCGGCGACGGGGAGTGAGCACACACATGAACGCAACTGCGACCATCGCCCCTGCCGGTCCTCAGCACATGCGAGCACTCGAACGCGCCAACAAGGTGCGTCTTGCTCGCGCCGAACTCAAGCGTCGCGTAGCCGGCGGGGAGATCGATGTCGCCGAGGTGATTCTCGAATGTCCTTGGGAGGCCGAGAGCATGGCTGTGGCCGACCTGTTGATGAGTCAGCGCCGCTGGGGTCAGACGCGCTGCCGCAAGTTCCTCGCCCAGCTCCCCATGTCCGAGCAGAAGACGGTCGGCTCGATGACCGAGCGTCAGCGTCGTACGCTGGCGGCGATGCTGGGCGCAAGTGGCCCTGTGGCGATGACAAGCCCATGGGTGACGGCGCGTCGCATGCAGTCACGCGAAGCTACCGGTAGCGCGATGAGGGCCTAACGCAGCTACGGGCAGCCGGATGACAGCTTGACGTGCCACCAACCGGCGAGCATGCCGATCAGGCCAAGTCGCGGGCGTACCTCCCAGACACCGCAGTGCCCGTCACCGAGGTCGGCGACCGGCACGCGCACGAACTTGTAGTGGCGGGGCTCCTGCTTCATCCGTTCGAGAAGCGCACGCGAGCGACGCTCGAGCGACGCGCGCTCGGCAGCCTCGCCGCGGAGCTCGCCCACGCGTAGCGCGAGCCGATCGCGCAAGCGCTCGAGCTCGGCCAGCGTCAGCAAGCGAGGGCCGCTGAAAGCCTCGCCGTCCGGATCGCGTGGGGAGATGTGCGGGAACGTGTGGGCGACGAGCCCGGAGAGCTCACGCTCCAGCCTCGAGACCTGCAGACGAAGTGCTTCGCGTGCAGCGCCCTCGTCGTGCGTCGTTGGCTCGTCGAAGAGACGACCGGGGTCGAGACGATCTACATTCAGCTGCTCAACCACTGCCATGCCGTGCTCCTCCCGCTGGGACCCTCTCGATGTTAGCTTGCCGTGGCGTCGTGGTAAAGGGGGAACCGTCCCATCGAAAGAGGGAGCCCGTCGCGGCGAGGAGGGAACCGGTCCAGCGGGCCGCAGGCAGAGCCGACGAGCAGGCCACCTATCCACCCCCAGCCGTCAGCGCCGAGCGACACGCCCAAAGCGTCTCCTCGACGTGCAGGGCGGGGACGCCTGCCACCTGCACGGCGAACAGGGTCAGGCGGCGCGTGGCAGCAGTCGGCGCGTGAGCGGGCGCGGGGTCGTCGAAGAGGATCGCGAGAGCGCTGTCGGCGTCGGCGACGACGAGCCGCCCGCCGCCCAGGTTCGGTCCGTCGGCGCTTCGCCCGAGATGCTCGTCGGGCTGGCTGACGCGGATGCCGAGCGGGCCGCTGAGAGTGTCAGAGTCAAGCGCCCACACAGGCACGCCGGTGTCGATCAGGCCGATCGTCAGGATGTCGGCCAGGAGTCCCTCGGAGAGGAAGCCTCCGTCGAGCATGCGTTCCAGGACGGCGGCCTCGATCGGGGTCCTGGTGACGTCCGGGTCGAGCCCGATGTGGCGAAAGAAGACGCGGTAGGCAGCCGGGATCGACTCCTGGCGCACGTTGACGGCGCGCGCCCCGCGCCAGCGGTTGGAGAGTTCGCGCAGCCGTTGCAACAACGCGGGCGTCGAGGCACCCGTGAGCGAGCAGTCCAGCTCGAGCTCAACCGTGGCGAACATCAGCCCCAGGCCGGGCAGCTCCTGCTGGACCTCGCGCTCGCACCAGCCACGCACAGGATCCCGGTCGGCGGCCGCAGGCTGAGAGCCACTTGAATCTGCGACTCCCTCGCGACTCATGCGTGAGGCCCCGTTCGAGCCTGCCGCCAACCGCGCGCGCGGCTGGTCGCAAGAAGCTCGGCGACGCGCGAGCGGAGCGTCGCAAGCGGTGGACGCATGAGCAGCGCCGTGCTCTGCACAACGCCACCGGGGTATACGAACGTGATCTGGGGACAGCTCACCATCGCGTAGAGCGCTCCGAGTCTCCCGTCGGTGTCCACGCCGACCGGCAGGGTCAAATGCTTGGAACGCACGATACGCGCGACCGAGGCGGCGTCTTCTTTGACCGCCACAGCCGCAAAGCCGACCTGTGGGAACTCGGGAGCGAGTCGCCGAAGGTCGTCGAGGGTCTTGGCGCACGAGCCGGCGTCGAAGAACAACGCCAGGACGACCGGGCCTCGTTCGTAGAGCCCGCATATGTTGAGGATCCCCGGGCCGCGCTCGGAGCACGCGGGGACCCTGCCGGCCTGACCTTCGCCCGCGTGCTTGGCGACGTCCGCTTCGCCGGGCGGCCCACCGATCGCAAGCGGAGCGGCGAACGGCGGGATGGGCGTTCCCGGCAGGATGCCCGGCGCCGCCTTGTGCGCGGTGAGCGCCACGTGGATCGTGAACGCGATCAGCAAGATCGCGGCGAGAGCGACGACATAGCGGCCATAGCGTGCCCCGGCTATCCCCAGGTCCGGCCGGTCGGCGCCGGGCGGAGATCCGGGCAGGCCGGACCCGTTCATGGAGAGGTGAGCCGCCTCACGCGCCCACCCATCTTGCTCCTACCAAGCGCGTGCAGGCCGCCGCGCACGCGCATCGCAAGGGGTTGCTCGCCGTCGGCGAGCACCACGGCGGCGGGCAAGGCGACGAGCACCCCGACCAGCGACACGGAGAGGTCGACGAGCGTGACGAGCCCGAAGTCTCTGAGCATGGCGATGTCCGACAGCACCAGGACACCAAACCCGGCGATCGCCGTAACCCCGGAGGCGGCCACCGCGGCGCCCGTGTGCCGGTAGGCGAGGCGCAGGGCCTGCACGGTGGAGTGCCCGGCGAGGCGCTCCTGGCGCTGTCGCTCGGAGAGCAGGACGCTGAACTCGGTGGAGATCGCGATGACGAGCGCGCCCAGCGTGACCGACATCGGATTGAGCGGGATGCGCAGGGCAAACAGCAGCAGCGCCGACCAGCCCGTGGCGAGCACGATCGGAGCGAGCGGGACGATCGCACGGCGACGGTCTCCCCTGAATGCGAGCAGGAGGATCAGGGCGACAACCACAAGAGCCGCCAAGAGCGTGACGACGCGTCGCCACGGAGAGGCTATCTGCGCCCCGGCCTGGGCGGCGAGCACCGACAGCCCGACGAGCCGTGCACTGACGCCGGCGGGCGGGTGCAGGTCGGCTCGCATCCCTTCGATCACGTGCTGCTGCTCTTGGAGGGGCATCAGGCGGATACCGAACGCAAGAGTTGCCGAGCGATGGTCGGGCGTGATCACGTCCTGGGAGAAGTAGGGCGGGATCGCCGCGAGAAAGCTGTTGACACCCTTTTGATCGAGCTTGACCGTAGAGCCTTCTTCTTTGAAGAGGTCGGGAAGCGAGAAGGCGGGACATAGCTGCGCCCTGCCACATCCCCTGGGGGAGGTGTATCCAAAGCGCTCGAGGACGGCGCCCTCATACGAGCTCATCCACTGGATCGTGGCGGGCCTCGTGAGCGAGGACGAGCTCACCATCAGGTCGATCTCGCCGCCAACTCCGGTGGCTCGCTCGAGCGCATTGAGATTGTGCAGCGAGGAGAGGTTTTGGGGCGCAAGCTTTGCGATATCTGTCTGGACGCTGGTCTGAGTGTCGAGGCCCCAGCCGAGGACGGCGAAGGCAAGGCCCACTCCGAGCACGCGCGAGGGGCGGCGCACGGCATAGACGAGCGCCGAGTGTGAGACCAGGCGCGTGAGCGCGTTGTCGGCGAGCAACTCGCGCGCTCCCCGCCACGCGGGGGCCAGTGGATGGAGGAGCCTCGAAAGCGCCTCCCCCACGCCACCCGACGCCACGCCCCGTCGGGGCCTGCCGGCAATCCCCAAAAAGGCCTGTCCCACGCGTACGCGTGGGGCGGTCCGATCGGCAAGCACCAGCACCGCCGAGCCGGCGGTCAGGGCGCACACGAAGGCAAGCGCCACGCCGAGCACGAGCAGAAGCCCGAAACCGCGCACCATGGGCACCGGCGAGAGCATCAGGACGAGCAGCCCGCCAATGCTCGCGAGCGCCGCGGTGGCGATCGTGGGGGCGCCGTGGAGCGCAGCCTCGCGGACGGCCTCGAGCGAGGAGCGAGCGCCCGCCGCGCGAGCCTCGCCGACACGCGACTGGAACTGGATGGCGTAGTCGACCGAGAGCCCGACGAGCACCGGGAGCACGGCGACGGAGGCCATCGTCAGCGAGGCGCCCGAGAGCGCGAGCGCCCCGAACGTGAGCGAGGCCGCGAGCATGGCGATGGCCAGCGGCAACAGGCGCGGGCGCCCCTTGAAGACGAGAGCCAGGACGAAGCCCATGACGAGCAGGACGGCGACGAGCAGGAGCACGATCGAATGGGAGATCGAGCCGGTGATGTCGCCGGCGATGACGGGCTCGCCGGTGACGAGGTAGCTCTCGCCGTTGGCAAGCTGCCACTGGCTCATCTTCGTCGCCTGACGAATCAAGGCGATCGTGTGCGAGCGCTCGGATTCGGAGAGGCCGGCCTTCAGGCGCA
>Ga0210409_10005488_pt1 | contig 13314 bp, 10 predicted proteins | sample IncBWH17MmetaG_FD_161649 | JGI IMG/M metagenome (GOLD analysis project Ga0210409, IMG submission 161649) | Forest soil microbial communities from Barre Woods Harvard Forest LTER site, Petersham, Massachusetts, United States - Inc-BW-H-17-M | ecosystem: Environmental > Terrestrial > Soil >... | reverse complement strand
CGAAAGAACCATGAGCGCAAACCCGACGGAGTTCGACGCGGTCGCATATCATGCCTCTCTGGCGAATTTGTGGGAGCGCCGCTATCGGAAGCGTTCCTTTCAGACGCGCCAGACCGTCCTGTTAAAGGCTCTGCAGAATCGCGACTTGGCAGGTACCCTTTGGCTTGACGCAGGCTGCGGTACTGGAACTCTTGCACGCTGGCTGGCGGCGCGTGGCTGTAGTGTACTCGGAGTCGATGCGGCTTCCGAGATGGTAGTCGCTGCCAATCAATCGGCCCAATCCAAGAACTTTTCTGGTCAGCTCACCTTTGTCCGCGTAACCACGATCGCCTGCCTGGCGCTCGACGACCAGTCCATGGATGGCGTCTTGTGCTCAAGCGTCCTGGAGTATGTGTCCGACCCAATCGTCTGTCTAAATGAGTTTGCCAGAGTTCTTAAGCCAGGAGGCCTGCTGCTCGTCTCCGTCCCCAGCCGCAATTCGGCCGTTCGTCGAATGCAGCGCGCGTGTCATTGGTTTGGCAATCTCTTAGGGCAGAATTGGTGCAGGTTTTTGGATCATTCGCGTCATCAGTACTCGAGGCCTGAGTTCAGACGATTGCTGGCGCAGTCTGGCTTCTCCTTCGAAAAACTCGTGCCGTTCGGCGGTCCACTGCCTGCCTTGGCGCAGCGGAGCCGCCACTGGGCGCCTTTGTTGCTGTTCGTTGCTCAAAAGCTTGCATGAAGCAGGCTGCACAGAATTGAATCGAGGAAACCATTTTCGCCAATGCTGATCCTGGGATTGAACATGTTTCATGCCGATGCCTCGGCTGCCCTGGTGCAGGACGGCGAAGTCATATTTGCTATCGCCGAAGAGCGTCTGAACCGGATCAAGCACTACGCCGGCTTTCCCTCGCTCGCCGTCAAGGCCTGCCTCGACTTCGCCGGCGCCAAGATTACGGATATTGACCACATCGCCGTAGGTCAGGACAGTGATGCCAACCTGTCCAGGAAAGTTCAATACGCCGCCGCTAATCCTGCCAGGATTCTGAATTTCATCCGCCTTCGCCAGCGCAAGCAACCCATGCGAGATGTCGGCTCCCTGCTTGCGAAGGCGCTCGATGTCGATTCCAAAACGCTTCGCTTCCAGGAGCATCACCTCGAACATCACATCGCGCACATTGCCAGCGCTTACTACTGCTCGCCTTGGGACAAGGCCGCGGGATTCAGCTACGACGGCTCCGGAGACTTCGTCTCCACCATGATGGCGCGCTGCGAAGGCAATCACATCGAAGTGCTCGATCGGGTGTTCCTGCCCGACTCGCTCGGCAGTTTTTATACGATGATTTGCGAGTTCATCGGCTACCTGCAGTATGGAGATGAAGGCAAAGTAATGGGGTTGGCGCCCTACGGCAGAGACACACTGTGCGACCAACTGGATGAGGTGATTAGCTTAAGAAACGGCAGCTTCAGGCTTGATCCGAGTTTCTTCAAGCCCCTGGGCAGCAATCAAGGAATGCAAGTTCTGCCGGACGGCACGGTTCGCCTGGCACGACACTTTTCCCCTCGCATGGTGAAAGCCTTCGGCGAGCCGCGTGAGCCGCGCACTGAAATCACTCAGCGCGAAATGGACCTCGCTTACGCCATGCAACGTCGCTTCGAAGACGTGCTCTTCCATCTGCTCAACCAACTTTACCGGCACGTGCCCTGCGAGCACCTTGCCATGGCAGGCGGATGCGCGCTCAACAGCGTTGCGAATGGAAAACTCTTCGCCCACACTCCATTTCGACAAACCTGGATTCAACCGGCCGCCGGCGACGAGGGGTTGGCCATCGGCGCCGCCCTTCACACTTACCACGCTGTTCTCAAGCAGCCGCGGCGTTCAGTGATGAAAGACGCATTTCTTGGCCCCGAGTTTTCCGACGCCCGGATCGAATCCGATCTCAGGAAAGCAAAGCTCCCCTATCGCAAACTGAAACGCGAACCGCTGCTTGACACTGTGGCACAACAAATCGCGGCGGGTGACATTGTCGGCTGGTTTCAGGGACGCATGGAGTGGGGACCGCGCGCGCTAGGCAACCGCTCCATCCTTGCTCATCCGGGCCTGCCCGGAATGAAAGATATTCTGAATACGCGCATCAAGCAGCGCGAGTGGTTTCGTCCCTTTGCGCCCTCGATTCTCGAGGAGCGCCAGCGCGATTACTTCGAGCACGATCACCCATCGCCATACATGTTGCACGTGTATAAGATTCGTCGAGAGAAACGCGCTCAACTTTCAGCCGTCAATCATGTGGACGATACCGGACGTCTGCAGAGTGTAAGCCGCGATGAGAATCCCCTCTACCACGAGTTGATTCGCGCCTTCGAGGGCAAAACTGGAATTCCCGTCGTCCTGAATACCAGCTTCAACGAAAATGAGCCGATTGTGTGCAAACCCGAGGAAGCTATTGACTGCTTTAAGCGCACGCGCATGGATGTCCTCGCCATCGGGCCGTACATAACCATGAAAACTGAGAACCAATAACCGAGATCTGGCCTCAACAAAGTCATGGCAACCCATCCGGTCGTTGTGAACACCGTAGATCAAGAAACCGGTCTGAACCCGGTTCGCATCGCTACACTTCCTCGCCTGCGCGCCCTGGCTTGGTGCAATGACACTCTCTATGCGTCGCACGGGTACACATTGCTTCGCGCCCGAATGCAAACGGCTACGACGTCCGACTGGGACAAAGTCGCCCACTACTGCCCCCCCGCGTGGCGAAGCATCACTTCATCTTCTCGCTTGGCATCGCGCTTTTTTCGTGATGGTTTCCACACACTCGTGGCGTTATCCTCAGGTCATCTGGTGGGAGCGGTTCCGAACGCCATCGTAACTCTGGCGCCGGGAGAAACGGAATTTCATGTATCCCATAAGGTTTTTCGCGGCACCCGCCCCCTGCACCTGGCCGTCACTCCAGGCGACCACATCTTCTGGGGAGAATACTTCGACAACCCCCAGCGCGACCAAGTCCACATTTACGCATCCACCGATCGAGGCGCTCATTGGGAGATTGCCCACACATTTCCAAACGGAGCCATCCGGCACGTGCACAACATCGTCTACGACGAGTGGGAGAAATGCCTTTGGGTGCTGACCGGCGACGACGGTTCAGAGTGCCGGATTCTCCGCGCCTCGTGCGATTTCACAACCGTCGACGTGATCCTCTCGGGCCACCAGCAAAACCGATCCGCTGCGCTGGTTCCCACCCGCGACGCGCTCTACTTTTCGTCTGACACTCCGTTCGAAGCCAATCACGTGTACCGCCTCGATCGCCGGGGGAACCTTGTCGAAGTGGCTGCGCTGAGTGCTTCGTCGATCAGCGGTTGCTCCGTCGGAAATGCAGTTTTCTTCTCCACCATGGTTGAACCCAGCGCGATCAACTCCGGCCGCAATGTGAGTCTTTACGGCAGCCCCGACGGCATGCAATGGCGGCGTGTTTTTGATTTAAAGAAAGATCGCTGGCCGATGGGCTTGTTTCAGTACGGCAACGCATTCCTGCCGGATGGCAAGAACACCACCAATCTGCTCGCGGTGTCGACCATCGCGGTAGAAGGAGCCGACCTCGAAACCAGCATCTGGCACATATAGGCAATCGGCTCACGGGGGAATCCCGCACGTCACCAGCATCACGGTTTTCTCGTGCTAATGTCCACTTGTGAGTCGTCTGCAATACTATCGGCGGATTTTCCGCGCCTATCTTGTCCCGGGAGAAAGCCACCTCACCTTTTGGCACGAAACGCCCCAGGTAAATCCTGGTGCGAACTTCCATCAGCTTGGCGAATTCTATATGTCGCTTGCCGAGAAAGCTGACTATCCGGGGCATCACGATTCGGCTGGTATTCCGATGCTCGACTACCACGGCAGGATCGGCTTGCAATACAACCCTATAGCGATTGCGCAGTGGGGACTGGGAAACTACAACCTCTTTTGCCAAACCCGGGACGAACTGCGGAAAAATAAATTCCTCGCTGCCAGTGACTGGCTGTGCGCTCACCTCGAGCCAAACGCTCTGGGATCGGTGGTATGGAATCACCACTTCGACTGGGAATATCGCTCACCGCTAAGAGCTCCCTGGTACTCCGCGCTGGCGCAGGGCCAAGGAATTTCTCTGCTGGTTCGGGCCCATCGCGAAACGAGAGATGCTGCCTATCTTGACGCAGCAGCACGTGCCTTTACCGGCTTCCAGAAATCAACCTACGAAGGCGGCGTCACATTCACAGACGAGCGCGGTAACCTTTGGTTCGAGGAATATATTGTTTCACCGCCCACCCACATTCTTAACGGATTCATCTCGGCAGCCTGGGGCGTCTACGACTATTTTCTAGCCACGGAAAGCAGTGCTGCACGCGAATTGTTCGAGCAAGCTGCGTCTACCATTGGCGCGAATCTTGACCGTTACGATCTTGGCTTCTGGTCTCTATATGAGCAAACAAGCACTCTGCTTCCCATGGTCGCCAGTCCTTTCTATCATCGATTGCATGTCGTTCAGCTGCGCGTGATGTATCGCCTTACCGGAGATGAAATGTTCGCTCGCTTCGCCGACAAGTGGGAGGCTTATGCGGGGAGCCGCGCAAACCGTACACGAGCCCTTTGCTACAAAAGCGCATTCAAGCTTTGCTACTACTAGAAACTCATGAAAATTCTCTACGTGTCGCAATACTTTCCGCCAGAGATGGGAGCACCTGCTGGGCGGGTTGCTGAATTATCACGTCTTTGGGCCGAGGACGGCCATGAAGTCACGGTTCTAACCGGATTCCCCAATCATCCCACCGGAGCCGTGCCGCGCCAATACCGCCGCAAGTTGCGGCGCTTGCGAATGTACGAGAATTATCACGGCGTGAACGTCGTCCGCACATGGCTCCTTCCGTTCCCTAATCGCAGGCCTTACGAGCGCATGCTGAATTACAGCTCGTTTTGCCTTTCGTCCGCCACCACTGGCCTCTTCCTGCACCGGCCCGAGCTCGTAATCGCCACCTCACCGCAACTGCTGGTCGGGCTTTCAGGCTGGTGGCTGGCACGCTGCAATGGTGTGCCATTCGTACTCGAAGTCCGTGATCTCTGGCCTGAATCCCTGACCGCCGTTGGCATGGGCAGCCACAATTCCCTGCTCCATCGCTTACTAGCAAAGATCGCAGGATTCCTCTATCGCAGTTGCGATCGCCTCGTGGTCGTCTCTCCGGCCTTCAAGGAATATCTGATCGAACATTGGCAGGTTCCCGAAGACAAGATTTTCGTCGTGGAAAACGGAGTCGAAACAAATCTGTTCAGCAGGCTTACCCCTAACCTTGCAATCAGACGCGAATTGAGTGCGGAGGAGAAATTCGTCGTTTCGTATGTCGGTACCATGGGCGCCGCACACGGCTTGGAGACTTTGCTGGAAGCCGCGGCGCTTTTGCGCGAAAGAGCGCCCAAAGTTCTATTTGTGCTGGTTGGCGAAGGCGCCGAGAAAGCCCGCATCATGTCTCTTGCCCGTTCCCGGGGCCTCACTAACGTGCGTTTCGTAGGCCAGCAACCCCGCGAAAAAATCCCGGCATACATTACGGCTTCAGACGCATGTCTTGTATTGCTCAAGAAGACCGAGCTCTTCAAAACCGTCCTCCCCACCAAAATGCTCGAGTTCATGTCGTGCGCTCGCCCCGTGATTCTGGGCGTGGATGGCCATGCGCGCCAGGTGATGGAACAAGCCGACGCGGGAATCTTCATAACGCCGGAAGATCCCGCCGCGTTGGCGGAAGCAGTAGTCCGGCTGGCTGCCGATCCTTTGCTGCGCGAATCGCTCGGCCGCAATGGCCGCCAGCATGTTCTCCGTTACTTTTCTCGCCAGCACACCGCCAGGATATATCTAGAGGTATTACACGATTTGTTGGCAAGAGGGCAACGCTGTGCAGCCGCCGCATAATGTGGGCGCAGACGTCCCGTCCGTACATTCCCCGTGTCAACTTTACTTTGATAACAGCTTCGCTAAGGGATGGCCACGATGGTGGCCGCGGTCGCGGCCTGCATCGCCGCTTCCATCGCACGCCCGGCAAAAACCTTGGTCGCGCTCGTGGGAACGAAAAGAATGTCGTCCGCTTGCATCGTCACATCCGGCGCCTTGGCCCTCAGGATCTTCTTCAGCTCCACCGGAGTTTCGCTGAGCCCGTCTGGCCCCCGGTGAATGATCCTCGTACCGCCAAGATTGGCTGTGCGAGTTGTACCGCCCGCCAGCGCGATCGCCTGCAACACCGTCAGATGCCCGCTGTCCATGAGAAATCCGCTGGGTCGTCCTACATCGCCCACGACGTAAACCAGGTCGGCCTTGCGAACAATGATCGTGTCCCCGGGCAAGATGGGAATGTTGCTCTCCGGATTGTCGGCTACATTGCGCGAGAGGGGAACAGTAACTGGTTGGTCGGGCTGGTCCCGATGCGTGACCGTAATGCTTCGGCCAGCCTTTTCTGTAAGACCGCCGGCAGCCGAGACGAGATCGAAGAGCCGCTGCTCTCCCGGCACGGGATACACTCCCGGCTTCGCAACTTCACCCAATACACTTGCGCCTTGTGACGCATACTGGTCTACAAATAATGTGACGTGCGGATTTTTCACGAAGCCGCCGTCGGAAAGCCGCTTCTGGATCAGCCCCTCACCCTCTTCCGCCGTCAGGCCGGCGACGTGAACGTAGTCGATCAGCGGCAGGTAAATCTCGCCTTTGCTGCTGACTCGAGCCTTGGTCGTGAGTTCCGGAACGTTGTAGACCCCTACTTCAACCAAGTCTCCCGCTTCGAGCCTCAGCGAAGAACTTGAGTGCGTTCTGGGAATTTCGTCCTGCTGTTTCGCATGCGCTGCCTGGGTTGCTGACGGCTGCGCGATGTTTCCATCGGTTACCGGAGCATTCCTAGCCGATTGCGCCGCAATTTCCGGTGCGAGCGCTGCCAGCAATAGGAATGAAAAGAACCAACCGTGGACGATCTTGATCGAACTCCATCGCGAAGACGATGTCAAGAAATCCATTGCCATTTTTGCAAGAAGTCTAGCACAGCCAAGACCCGCGACAGACAAGTGTTCTGGCCCAGTGCTCAGATCGCAAACACCGCAGATCCGGAATCGATGTGCTCCGGCGGCCCACCCGCGTACCAAGACAGGGAATAGTGGCACGCCGCTAATGGCTGTAGGATTTCCACAGGTGACATAGTTGTCGCGACAGATTTCAGGGAAAGAGTTGACAGCGTTCCTTCTCAACCAGAGACATAGACACATCGAAGGGAAGCGCTACCGAGCTCGTTACGGCTTCCGGCACGCTTTCACTTTCGATAGAGGAGTTTGTTGATACTTTTCTACCTCGGGACATTTGCAGGGTCGCTGCTGCTTTCGTTTGTTCTGACCAAGTACGTGCGCGATATCGCGACCGCGCACGGATGGGTATCGGCTCCGGCTCTGGAGCGTCATCTGCACAGCCATCCTCTTCCGCGGTTCGGCGGGGTCGCGATTTTTCTCGCCTTCCTTCTGACCTTTGCGGTTGCATTGCCGGTGGGCTGGCATCATCTTGCGGCAGGCTTTGGGCTCTCGTTCCGAACTCTGCTCACCATCCTGCTGCCCGGTTGCCTGATCTTCGCGCTCGGTGTTTATGACGATATTCATTCGGTCAGCCCTTATGCCAAGGTTGCCGTTCAGGCTGTGGCCGGCGCTATGTTGTTCGCCGGCGGCCTTCGCATCCTCGATCTGCCGGTACTTTTTGGGAATCACCATTTTCCATGGTTTGTCGGCCTGCCTCTTACCGTTCTGTGGGTTCTCGCCATCACCAACGCTTTCAACCTCATTGACGGACTTGACGGGCTCGCCGCCGGTTCCGCCCTTTTTTCCACCATCGTTGTTTTCGCGGTAGCTTTGGTTTCGGGTTCTTCTCTGGTTTCGCTGGTGGCCCTGGTGCTGGCGGGCTCGATTCTCGGCTTTCTCCGTTTTAACTTCAGCCCTGCAACCATCTTCCTCGGAGATTGCGGAAGCCTCTTCATCGGATTCATGTTGAGCGCGCTTGCCCTCCAGGGCGCACAGAAAGCGCCCACGATTGTCGCGGTGGCTATTCCTGTCGTGTCTTTCGGGTTGCCCATCCTTGAGACTGCGCTCTCCATTGTCCGGCGCTACCTCGGCGGACGGCCGGTGTTTACCGCGGATCGCGAGCACATTCATCACAAGCTCTTGCAACGCGGGTTATCTCATCGACAGGTCGTGATTACGCTTTACGCGGTCTCTGCCTTGTTCGCTTTGCTCAGCTTATTTTTGCTGTGGCCGAGTGGCGACGTGCTTGGACTTGTCCTCGCGGTGCTCGGCACCGGAGTATGGGTCGGCGTGCAGCATCTCGGGTATATGGAGTTCGGCGAATTGCGCCGAGTTGCCCACCGCACCATCGAACGCCACATTCTTATCAATAACCTCGCCATCCGCCGAGCCACGGAGGAACTGAAGGTCACGCGTGATTACGCGCAGCTCTGCCGCATTCTGGTCGCCGCGCTCGCGGGCAACGACTTCGATGCCTTCGATTTGCGATTGCGCTCGCAGACTGCCGAACTCCCCGCCATCAACGGATTGCACTTCATCTCCCGCTGGGGAGAAACTCCCTGCCTGCGTTGGACCAAGCCCGGCAGCCGCTTTGCCCAGGAATTGACCAGCGCCTGGTGTCTGACTCTCGATCTCGTGACCACCAAACACGACCGCTGCGGCTCCATGACCATTTACCGTCTCTACACGGATCGCGAATTGCAATTCGACATCAACCTGCTGACTTCGGTGTTCCCGGTGGCGTTGGCCGATGCTCTCGATCGCGCCCTGAACCCCGCGCTGGAGGCAATAACCACGGTCGATCAACGCTCAGGGTTAGTTGCCGCGCAAGCCAGCTAAGGACCCATCTGACTGGGTTGCGAATGTAGGCGCAGCCCGTCCTTTGTGTACCTTTGTGTCCTTTGTGGTTGATGAACTGCAAATGCGAGAACCACGAAGGACACGAAGGTACGCAAAGGATGTCGCCGGACTTTGCCCGGCCAGGTCCTGCGATCCCCCAGTTGACTTCACGCTGGATCAGAGTTTCCCTAAGCCGTGCATCCGGCCCCTTTTATCCACAGCCCTGAACCAGCGCTGTCACTTTTGAACCCCAGAGCTCCCATTTACCGTTCTTCATTCACTCGCCAGGAAAAACTCACGGAAGGAAATCCAAAAGATGGCAGAAAAGCTCACCGGGCAGGACATCAGCTTTCTCACTCTGCAGACCGCTGTGTTTTGTGTTGAATGTGAGTTGATCAGCAAGAACAACACTCCCTACTGCATGGCATGCGGCAGCCGAGCAGTGCTGAGCCTGTCGCGCGTGCTGGGAGGATCTTTGCGGGGACAGCAAACGGCTCATCTGATCGCGGACGCCGAACTGGATCGCCTGGTGCGCGAGTTGCTTCGCACTGTTCCCGCGGCCTCCTCAGAAAGCCGCGTCCCTGCTTCTTTCGCGACGCTTGCTCCCTCGCGGAACCACGCTCGTGCCATGGGCTCGCATCCGGCGCAAAGCATGGTCTATGTTTCCAGCAATGAACTGAATATTCATCCCGGAGAAATCGATCTCGAGCCCGCCATCGGCGTGATCGCGGAACGCGCCCAGGCTTTAACCGGAGCCACGGGCGCCGCGATCGCCCTGCGCCACGGAGACGAAATCATTTGCCGCGCCCGCACCGGCCGCACTGCCCCCGACCTCGGAGTTCGTCTGCAGACTGACTGGGGAATTTCCGCCGACTGTGTCCGCACCGGTGAAGTCGTGCTTTGCCACGATGCCGAACGAAATCCTCACGTCGATCTAGCCAGTTGTCGCCGTCTGGGCGCGCGCTCCATCCTGGCCGCTCCGCTGCGCCACTTCCGCAGAACGCTAGGCGTATTCGAGGTCCTGTCCGGCGCTCCCCACGCTTTCGACAACCGCGACGTAGCCACCATGCAACTGCTTTCGAGCCTGATGGTCGCCGCCATCTCCCGCCTGTCCAGCATCCAACCACTCAGCCAACGCAAGTCGGCTTGATACTTGACGCGAGTATTATTGAATTGCGTGCCGTTTTTTTTTGCAGACGGAATACCCTTCGCTTTGCGTGTATTCCAAGCTAATCGTACGCCCCCGAATGTGGTCTCGTAGAATGCTCCCAAGACTGGCTGAAGCGGGCCAGAACTGCTCTCGTAAGGATTGTCGCTGACGTTCTAGCTCCAGGATCGGCCACCGCGTGCGCCTGTGAAGCGACAGAGCACATCGAACTACGGAGTGATCTCGAACACCACACCAAAACCGTCGGAACCACCTCCAACCGCTGTGCCAAAGATATTCCCCATGGCGTCAAGAATTACACCAGCATTCGGATTGGCTCCGTGCTTGCTGTCGAAGGCGTACAACAAGGTTCTATTAAACTTACCGTTGGAAGCTGGCGTTAGCTTAAATGCGGTGCCACAGTCACATGTACTTCTGCCGCCGTACACAGTTGTGCCGTAAAGGGCGCCAGTTTGGTCAAGAACCAAGGCCACGTTGTATGGGTTGGCCCCGTCCCTTCCACCCTGAAACCTGTGGAGCACCGTCTCGGTCCAAGCGTTACCAGATGGAGTCAATTTAAATACGGTCCCGCAACCGTCGCTGCATGCGTCGGAACCTCCACCAAAGGTCGTCCCGTAGAGATTGCCGGTCAGATCGAAGATCAAAGCTCCGTGCGGAATGCCTCCGTCCTCTTTTCCACCCTTAAACCGATACAGCACGGTCTCAGTCCAATCATTGCCGGTGAGTGTGAGTTTAAAAACTAGGCCGCAGCTAGCTCCCCCGCACGAGCCCGTGCCACCCTGGTCTGTGGTGCCGTATAGATTGCCTTGCGTGTCTAAGACCATGGGAGCTACGGGGGCCTCCCCATCGCTGCCGCCAGTGAAGGCGTGCAAGATCGTCTCACTCCATTGTCCACCCGACGGACTCAATTCGAACGCAACACCGCAACCGTCCAAGCAATTGTCAGAGCCACCTACAAACGTAGTTCCGTATAGGTTGCCAGCAGCATCGAGCACAACGCCGGCATACGGCTGTTGTCCATCCTTGCCGTCGAACCGAAAGAGCACGTTCTCAGTCCATCCACCGTTAGATGTGGGACTCAATTCAAATACCGTCCCGCAACCGCCGCTGCACGCGTTGGAACCTCCACCCTGCGTTGTGCCGTATAAATTGCCTGCCAAGTCAGTAGAAAGAGTGCCAGCGGGACTGGCTCCGTCTTGCCCGCCATGAAAAGCATAGATCACGGTATAGCTCCATCCGCCACCAGCGAGGGGAGCCAGTTCGAAAACGGTCCCACAACCGTCGAAACACCGCTTGTCACCGCCGAATACAGTCGTGCCATATAAATTTCCTGCAGCGTCCATGACTAATCCCGCAATTGGTTGATTGGCGGGATGATTATGGAAGGAATGCAGCACCATCTCGCGCCCCAGTGCGCTATTTTCTGCGATGCCGCAAGCGATGAAAGCAGCGATTACTAGAGCAGTTCTTGGTTTCATTGCGAAGGTCCTCCAGATCAAACGTTGATGGCCTTTAGTCTTGACAGCAGGTGGAAACCGAGATCCCGGATGACGGGCAGCTCGGGTGGTTAGCCGGGGTCTCAGCATATAGTTGCCAGCACAGTGAGTCAAGATGCAATTCTTTGCCGCACGCGCAGATCGTCGTTGTATGAAGGGAACGCACGTTTCGTTAAGGAAAATGGCGGGGTGAGAAATCGCCAGCCACGCCGGAGTGTTCAACGGTTGCTGGTGGGTGAGACGAAAGTTACAGCATTACCGGGATGCCAGCTGCTGAACTCAGCAGCCTGCTGGGCACGTGGTGCCGCAAGCCGCACTAATCATCAATGTTCAAGCCGCAATTCGCGGCACGGATTTCTCTTCAAGGCGATCATTCCGGTGCGCAACTGTTGCAAAATCTCGATTGCAGTCATTGATCCTGGAATCCCGCGCCCTTGTTCGACTTTCCCAAACATTCCTCCTATACTCTCTGCCGCCATGAAAACCCGCCTGTTCGCGATATTTATTGTTTGCCTCGCCACCTCGATCGCCGCCGCGCAAACGTTCACAGTCGGCACGGCGACAGCCGGTCCGGGACAAAAGGCGTTAGGAACGATTGAAGTTCCTGCGGGCCCCGATGCCGCCGCTTCGATTCCGGTGGCAGTGTTCCGCGGTGCGAAGCCCGGGCCGGTGCTGGCGCTCGTCTCCGGCTCGCACGGGACCGAGTACGCATCCATCATCGCGCTGGAAAAGCTGATCCAGTCTCTTGATCCGGCACAGATCTCCGGGACGGTGATCATTCTTCCGCTGGTCAATATTCCGTCGTTTGAGCAGAAAGTTCCGCACGTGAACCCGGTGGATGGAAAGAGCATGAATCGCTTCTATCCCGGAAACCCCGAGGGGTCACAGACAGAACGCGTGGCGTGGCAGATCACAAAGCAGGTGGTGGAGCGTTGCGATTACCTGATCGACTATCACGGCGGCGATCTCGACGAAAATCTTCGGCCGTACGCTTACTGGCCCAAATCAGGCGACGCGAAACATGACGCTTCTACCCGCGACATGGTGCTGGCATTTGGACTCGATCACATCATCGTGTGGAGCGACAGGCCGAAGGACCCGAATGCGTCGCGCTATCTCGACAACACCGCGAATACACGCGGCAAGCCCGCCATCGCCGTGGAAGCAGGCTTCTCAGGAACGGTAAGGCCGCAAGATGTTCAGTTGCTCGTCAACGGAACTTTCAGCGTGATGCGCTATCTCAGAATGTTGCCCGGCGCCGCAACTCCGGTCGAGCATCCCGTCTGGATTGACAAGATTGACACCGTGGAGAGTGCCCAGCCCGGCATTTTTTATCCACTGGTGGAGCGGGGGACGTATGTCGCGCAGGGAATGAAAATCGGATACGTGACCGACTACTTTGGCCAGACTGTGTTTGAAGCCAAAGCGCCCACCGCAGGAGTCGTCCTTTATATATGCGGCGTGCCTTCCATGAAAAAGGGAGATACCGTGGCGAACATCGGTGAGATCACGACGAATCCATAGGGTCCAGCCCCACCATAAGGTGAGCGCGAATGGTTCCTTTCGTCGAAGCGTTGCTCACCCAACCGCGTATTCCGGAACGGTTGTTACCCACCCGGGAACTATCTGAATTGCCACCGATCACCGCGCGCTTTATCATTGACTGTATCCCTTAAATCGGATAACCTATTGCAAGCTACATTATCTACAAGATAATGATGATCTTTGATAATTTGACTTAGGCGACTAGTGTGGTTTCCAGC
>Ga0210409_10005487_pt1 | contig 13318 bp, 10 predicted proteins | sample IncBWH17MmetaG_FD_161649 | JGI IMG/M metagenome (GOLD analysis project Ga0210409, IMG submission 161649) | Forest soil microbial communities from Barre Woods Harvard Forest LTER site, Petersham, Massachusetts, United States - Inc-BW-H-17-M | ecosystem: Environmental > Terrestrial > Soil >... | reverse complement strand
GCGGTGGCTACCTAGACCTGATCAACAAGGAACAACTCCAGCGGTACTTTGTGAAACGGCTGCAGAACCTCGGATTGACTGTCACACTGGAACCCGCTGCCTGAGCTATTTTCGAAGGAGCGCGAAGAGAGAAGGCAGGCGCAACTGGCCGCAATCCGAAAGGCCATCGCGCGAGGGATCGAGCAGGCCGACCGCGGGGAGTTTGTCGATGGGCCGGCCGCGTTCGAGAAGATTCGACAGCGAAGCGCGAGGCTCCGACGCGCCCGTAAATGAACCCATATATCCTGACGCACTTCGCCGAGCAGAATCTCAATGATATTTGGGATCACATAACCATGGACAATCTGGACGCCGCGGATCGAGTGCATCAACGGCTCGAATCAGCGATGCGCAAACTGGCAAAGACTCCCCGGATCGGCCATTTTCGGGAAGATCTAGCCGACCGGCGCCAGCGGTTCTTTTCTCGTTTTCTCTTACTTGATTGTTTACAGGCCGGAGACGAAGCCTCGGCAGATTGTTCGTGTTCTGCGCGCCGCGCGGGATGTTCGGCTGCTTGCGTCCGGTAGTGAATGAGCCGCTACTCGAGGATGTCAAACAGTGAGGGGGTTAATCAGTGATGCGCAGTGAGACTCGGGCGTTCACTTCGCTGCGCCGTTCGAACAGGCGGATAATGCCAAACCAGGCCAGCCACGCGGTCGCGCTGCCCAGCAGTCCTTGATAGAGCGGGCGCAGTCCGGCAACGGCAGCCAGATTGAGCAGAGCGCCCGATAAGAACAACGCCGGCGCATCCGCGAGAATGAAAAGAAAAAGTGTCCCGTTCAGGAACAGGGCCACGACCCCGCTGGTGGGCCATCTCGATTCTGACAGCGCCAACAACACAGCCCAACTGCCCGCCAGCATCGCCGTTGGCACAAGGTATCGGAGCGTCCGCCTCCGCCTCGCTTGTTCGCGCTTGATTAGGTGCGCCAACCCTTTCCAAGAGCCGTACCATACGAGCCCGCCGGCCAAACCGATCAGGGCCTCACGCCAGATGGGCATTCTTATTAGCTTAGACACGGTCAGCAGGAAAACGACTCAAACGGCCCTGGAAATGCACGATGATATCCGTGCGTGGAACCTTGTTTGCCGCCGCTAAGGACCCCGTTTGTCCGTGATCCAGCCCCGCCGTTCCTCCGGAATTCGCATCGCGGCCATCCTGATCGGCGTGATCACGGTGTTGTATCTCGCTCGGGAGATTCTCATTCCTTTAGCGTTCGCCATCACCCTCACTTTCGTACTGGCACCCGCGGTTAGTTGGCTTCAAAAACTTCATATCAGCCGTTTCCCCGCAGTGCTGCTGGTGATGCTGGTGTCCATCGCCGCCGCCGGCGGTATTGGCTATGTGATTTTCAACCAACTAGTGCAGGTGGTGAATGATCTGCCAAGCTATCGCGAGAACATTGATAACAAGATCAAGGCCTTGAGAGCGCCCAACAAAGGCCCGTTGGGGCGCGCGGCGCAGAGCGTGAAGGAACTGGGGAAGGAGCTCGCCACGGCTCAGGAGCTGCCGCCCCCACCGGTGTCCCAAGGACGAACCGGACGGCTCAACACCCCAGTCAACACCCCGGCGAATCCGCTTCCGGTTCAGGTGGTCGAGGCGCCCCCGAACGGCCTGGTCTACGTACGCGATTTGACAGCGCCATTTATTGCGCCGCTGGCGATACTCGGAATTGTCCTGGTATTCACAGTCTTTCTGCTGGTCGAAGAAGCCGACCTGCGCAACCGGCTCTTTCGTCTGGCCGGATTGAATCGGCTCAATGTCATGACGCAGGCCCTGGATGATGCCACCCGGCGGGTCAGCCGCTACCTGATGCTCCAGTTCATGGTGAACGCGGGTTTCGGCATTCTCTGCGGCGTGGGCTTGTATCTGATCGGCGTCCCGTATGCGGCCCTGTGGGGGACCGTCGCCGCTCTGCTTCGCATTGTTCCTTACGTTGGCTCGGTGTCGGCTGGATTGCTGCCCCTGCTGCTCTCGCTGGCGGTCTTCGACGGTTGGTTGCGGCCGCTGTTGGTTTTCCTGCTGTTTACCACTCTGGAACTGGTCATCGCGAATTTGCTTGAACCCTTGCTGTACGGCGCGCATACCGGAATTTCCTCTCTGGCGTTGCTGGTGACCACGGTGTTCTGGACGACTATATGGGGACCGGCCGGCCTGATCCTTTCCACGCCCCTAACAGTCTGCGTTGTGGTTCTGGGACGCCACATCCCGCACTTGTCTTTTCTCCACATCCTGCTGGGGGATCAGCCGGTGCTGGCCCCGGACGCGCATTTATATCAGCGCCTGCTGGCCATGGACGAGCAGGAGGCGCGTGCCGTAGCAGAGGAGTATCGAAGCGAGAATTCGTTGCTGCAGTTATATGATGCGGTGATCCTTCCGGCTCTGGCCCTGGCCGAGCAGGATCGGCACAAAGGCGCGCTCGATCCTGAACGCGAGGAATTTCTGTTCCTGAGCGTGCGGGAGATGCTGGCGGAGTTCTCTGAAAAGGCCGAGAATTCAGCCGCGGAATATGCCCAGGACCGGCCGGTACAGGCTGTTCCAGGACGCATCCTGTGCTTTCCAGCTCACGATGAAGCCGACGAGATCGCCGCCGCCGTACTGGCTCAATTGCTCGAACAGGCCGGCTGTGCCACCGTTACGTTTCCTCTGGGGTCCTCTCCCGACAGTATGCTCGTTCATCTGGAGCCGACCGCGAGCGATGTGTTCTGCATTTCGGCTATCCCGCCGTTTGCGTTTTCTCACGCGCGGACGATCAACCGGCAGCTTCGGGCGAAGTTTCCAGAAACTAGAGTCGTGATCGGGATATGGGGATTTACTGGTGAGGTCGAACGTGCTCTCCAGCGCTTCCGGCCCTCGCCTCCGGACAAGTTTGCGAGCAGTCTTGCCGACGCCCTGGAATATTTAGGCGTTCGCGCGCCAGAGGCGAAGGTGGAAGAAGTGCCAGCATGACCGTATACGGTCAACTGGCGGCGAACGGTCAAGCGCTTGAGGCTCAGACGGCTCGTCTGAGCGCGTGATAAGCCACCAGGAAAACAACGGAACCAACCACGGCGACCAACAGACTGTACAGATTTAGTCCTGTGATCCCCGAAGCGCCGAAGGTGTTAAAGAGCCAGCCGCCAACGAGAGCGCCGACGATCCCCAAGAGGATGTCGAGCATCATTCCCTCGCCCTGTTTGTTCACAATTTTGCTGCCTATGAAACCAGCGAGCAAACCAAGCACGATCCAAGCAAGAAATGACATTTTGTCCAGCTTTCTGCAATTGGGAGATAAAAGTGGCCGCAACCACAATTGCAACGGTCGCGGCCTGAGTTCAAAGGGGGTAGAGGTTCAATTCAACGCATCACGCGTTCTGAAGCCGCTTCCCCGCCTCTTCCATTTTCTTACCCATGTTATGGGCGACATCCCTGGATTTACCGATGACTTGATCGGCCGCTTTTTTGGTGGTGCCGGCCGCCTCGTCGATCGTCTCCTTCGCCTTGTCCGTGAAACCGGTCATCGTCCGGCTGATCTCGTGGTGTCCGCTTTGCAGGACTTCTCCGGCTGCGCTGGTGAACATTTCGGCGCGCTTCTTGAAGAGACCGCCGGCACGCCGGGCATTGACTCGAATGCGGCGCCGCAATTTGTGGCCCGCCTCGGGGGCAAACATGACTGACGCGGCCATACCGACTCCAAAGCCGGTCAACAACGACATGAAGCAAGTGGTTTTTCGCATCTATGGGAACTCCTTCCTACGGCTGACCAAGCGTCTACTCCAGTCGCGTATGGAGCAGGTAGGGGACCATTCTGCGCTTATGGCGCTAGGGTGTTGTTGCAGTATGATCTGAGGTTCTCGCCTGTGGAAGCTGGTAACCTTTACACGCTTGGCGCAATAGGTGCACGCCTGAATCCGTCATTCTGAACCCCTCTGTTATCCTGAAATTCAGCCCATGCACATCAAGAAACAGCGGCTGCTCACGCCGGGGCCGACGCCTCTTTACCCCAAGGCCATACAGGCCATGATGGGCGCCGACATCCACCATCGCACCCAGGATTTCCGCGATCTCTACCTGTCAATGCTCGCGGACCTGAAGACGGTGATGGGCACGTCGAACGACGTGCTCACGCTGACCGCGTCGGGAACCGGTGCGATGGAGGCCTCCATTTCCAACTGCTTTTCGCCGCGCGACCGCGTGATTGTGTGCACGGCCGGTAAGTTCGGCGAGCGGTGGGTGGAGATGACCAAAGCCTTTGGGCTGGACGTCGTGATCGCCGGAGCGCCCTACGGACGCGCCGTGGAACCGGCGGCGCTCGACAAAGTGCTGGCATTGAACCGGGACGTGCGAGGCGTGTTCGTGCAGGCGTCGGAAAGCTCGACCGGCGCGGCGCACGACGTTCACGCGATGGGTGAAGCGGTGAAGCGCACCGAGGCTCTCTTCGTCGTGGACGCGATCACCGGGCTCGGCACCATGCCGCTCGATATCGACGGATGGGGGCTCGATATCGTCATCGGTGGATCGCAGAAGGCGTTCATGGTGCCGCCGGGGCTCGCGTTTCTTTCGATCAGTTCCAAAGCATGGGCCAGGACCGAGACGGCCAAGCTGCCGCGCTATTATTTCGATCTGCGCCGCGAAAGGAAGACCGCGGCCAAGGGCGAATCGGCATGGACGCCCGCCATATCGCTGATGCTGGGGTTGGCCGAGGCGTTGAAGTACATCAAGACACTTGGAATGGACAAGCTAGTCGCGAACGCCCAGCAGTTGGCCAACGCCACTCGCCTGGCGTGCACGGCACTCGGACTGGAGTTATTCGCGCCCGATCAACCGAGCTCCGCGGTCACAGCGGTGAAAGCGCCGGTAGGACTTGACTCAGGCGTAATCGTGAAGCAATTCCGGCAGCGGTTCGGCTCCATCATCGCCAACGGGCAGGGCGAAATGAAGGGCCGCATTTTCCGGATCGCCCACCTGGGCTATTTCGACATCGCGGACTTATTTGCGGTCATCGCCGAATTGGAGTTGATTCTCGACGCCAACGGCGTGCCGGTGAAGCTGGGAACGGGCGTCGCGGCTGTCCAGCAGTTCTACGCGCAGCAGACCGCGTGACGAACAGCCCGTCACGGTGTGAGCGCCGCTTCCGGCCGCGCGCCCAACTGCCGCAGGCAACGGTCGATCCACTGCTTGGTCAGTTTCTCCTGAATACCGTTCTGAGAGAGGCGCGTGCGCAGAGTGTTCCAATCCACATGGTCGAGCTGCTGGTCCTGATTGAAGCAGGAAAATACCACCGTCTCCTCGCCCGTCAGGGGGTCTTTGTGGAGCTGCAGGCACTGCGCGCAAATTTCCTTCATCATGCACTGCATCGGTGAATTGATGCTTCCGATGGCCTTGTGATCGGGCTTGAGATAGGGCGCGAGCACGGTGTGCCGGGCTCGCGCGACGGCGCCCATCATGGCGTCCGAGCCGATCACCACCAACCGGTCGACAGCGTGAAGCGGAATGTCGACTTCATCCAGATCGCCTCGCCCATAGGCTGCGATGGCCTCGACGATATTTCCCACGAAGGCCTTGTCCTGCACGCGGGCCGGCGTGAATCCGGGGGCTTCATCGCAGCACCACACCACCACGTCGGCGGCCTTCTCGATCTCTTCCACCTTATAGCGGTCGATAATTTTCTTGTACCCGGCGAAATAGACAGTGCGCGATCCGCTGGCGCGAAGCTGCTGGCCGATCGAGAACAGCACCGCGTTGCCGAGGCCCCCGCCCACCAGCAGAACGGTTTCCTTGGGAGGCGTTTCGGTGGGCGTTCCGGTGGGACCCATGAGGATCACCGGCTCGCCGGGCTTCAGCAACGCGCATAAATCCGAGGAGCCGCCCATTTCAAGAACGATGGTCGAGAGCAGTCCCTTCTCGCGGTCGACCGAAGCGCCGGTCAGCGCCAGTCCCTCCATCGCCAGCACCGTGCCGTTAGCGCGCGGCGCGAGGGTCTCGTAGTTCTGGAGCCGGTAGAACTGGCCAGGCTGGAAGGCGCGCGCCGCCATCGGCGCCTTTACCACCACTTCGACGATGTTGGGCGTAAGCCGGATCACGTCCTGAACGGAAGCGCGCAATTCGCTCTTCAATTTCTCGAGCCAGGCGGCCGGCTTGGGATCGGACGGCGGCCTGCGCGCCAGCGTCCGCGATACCACCGGGTAGCCCTGCTTCGCGCTGGCCATGGCCTTGACCACGTTGCCCGCGAAGGAAGGGTGCAGATCGCCGAAGAAGCTGATCCCGCGGCCGTCATCGCGAATGGACATCAACACGGAAACAGCCTTGGGCTTGGCTACGCGCTCCGGCTGGACGTGCTGCCCGTTCTCATCGACGGCCTGGAACCAGCGCCCATCGAGGAATACATTGGTCGGATCCTCGCGGCCGAGCACCGTGTTGGGCTGTGTTCCAGCGGCCACCAGAATCGATTTCGCGGGCATCCGCACGGGGTCTCCCGAGGGCGACATCTTGCCGGTGGCCTGGTCCCACTGGTGCTTGACCAGATTCAGCGCCGCCGCGTGGCCGTAGGCATCGACGGAAACCGACTCCGGCGTCATGCATTCGGCGAAGCGCACTCCCTCTTCGAGCGCCTTGGCCACTTCCTCGTGATTCAGCGTGTAACTGGGGGCATCGATCAAGCGCCGCCGGTACGCGATGGTCACGCCGCCCCAGGTGTTCATCAGCGCAATGAGATTGGGATCGCGGCCTTCCCGGGCGGCCGCAGCTCTTTCGGCACGGATCGCACGAGCGTGGGCGATGAACTCGTCGGCGGTCTCGGTCTCCTCCGCGCTCCAGTCGGCACGCACTTCGGATGGCCCCTTTTCGGCGGCCAGCGTTTCGTAACGCTTCAGAAACCTCTCGACCTGGACGACATAGTAGGCCAGCGATTCGGTCGCCGTGTCGATAGCCGTCAAGCCGCCGCCGATGACCACGATCGGTATTCTTAACTGGAGGTTGGTTACCGAGTTGGACTTGGCCGCGCCGGTGAGCTGCAGGGCCATCAGGAAATCGGACGCCTGGCGCACGCCGCGCGCCAGCCCGTTCTTCATCGGTATCACCGTAGGCCGCCCCGCGCCCGCGCACAGAGCAATGTGATCAAAGCCCAGCTCAAATGCGCTCTCTACCGTGAGCGTGCCGCCGAATCGCACGCCGCCGAACATCCGAAATTCGCTGCGGCGTTCGAGGAGCAGGCGGATGATCTTCAGAAAATTCTTGTTCCAGCGGACGGTGATGCCGTATTCCGCCACTCCGCCAAAGCCCGCCATGACGCGGTCGTCGAGCGACTCGTAAATCTCATTCACGTCGCGGATGGGCCGGAACGGCGCGCGGTCCCCATGCGGAGTCACGCCGGAAACGTCGTTGGGCAGCGGCTCGATCTTCAGCCCGTCCACTCCCGCCACCACGTGCCCATCGTTCATCAGGTGGTGCGCGAGCGTGAATCCCGCCGGTCCGAGGCCCACCACCAGCACCTTGTATCCAGACTGCGCCCGCGGCACAGGCCGGTTGAAATTCAGCGGATTCCAACGCGTCAGCAGGCTGTAGATCTCGAAGCCCCACGGCAGCTCCAGAACGTCCTTCAGGGTGCGCGTCTCTACCTGCGGGATGTCCACCGGTTCCTGTTTCTGGAACACGCAGGACTTCATGCAGTCATTGCAGATGCGGTGCCCGGTGCCGGCGGCCATGGGATTGTCGATCACGACGATCGCCAGGGCGCCGATGGAGTTGCCGGTCTCCTTGACGACGTTCATCTCGGAGATTTTTTCCTGGAGCGGGCAGCCGGCCAGTGTGACGCCGAACACGCTCGCTTTGAACGTGCCGTCTTTTTCCTTTAGGCCGGTGGAGCAGCTATCCTTGCCCTGGTTGTGGCACTTGATGCAGTAGTGGGCCTGATCGAGCGCTCCCGTCAGATTCATCCCGGCGTCGGTCAGCTTGAATCCCTGGCGATGACGCCACGCGTGCTCCGGCAGCCCTAGTTCGTCGATCCCGTTCACCGTGAGCGACTCGACCGGGATCAGGTGATTCATCTCGAGCTTATGGGGAACGCGGAACAGCACTCCGTGATGGTGCTTCTCCCTGCCCGCGGGCGCGAGCGCCGCCCAGGCTGCGTAGCGCGCGGCGGTTTCGAGCTGCCTCTGACAGTCGGATTCGGCTTCCAACCACCGTGACACGTGCTGGACGAAGCTGTCTTCGGTCAACGGCTCGTTAAACAGCGATTCGAGTTCGGCGGCCAGCGCGGGGCCGTCGATGGCAGCCGCCTGCTCCCTGGTGACTCCGCTGATGGCCTTCTTCTGGACGAACTTCCTCTTGAGGGCGTAGAGCGGCGCCAGAACCTCATGCCGGGTCTCGAGCGCGCCCGCTTCACGCGATATGCCGAATAGCTCCGCGATAAAATCCTCGACCAGCGGCGCGAGATCGACAATCAGCTCCGAGTTGTGCTTCGGAGAGAGCGCGCCGGGGGCCGACCGCGCTTCTACCAAACGCTGGAACAGCCCGGCGTTAGTGGACTCGGCGTATTCGAGAAACGCGGCGTCCAAGCGCACTAACCCGTCCCGGCTGTACAGGTCTTCGAATGAGAACCCGAAGGCAAGACGCAAAGGTTCGTGTTCACTCAGCATTATTTACTCAGCACGGGCGCTGGAGGGGTTGGGGTTTCCTCTATTATCTCACGGCGGTTCGTAAAGCGCCCAAAAATGCGTTGAAACGCGGGGTTTGCGGGCGGAAATGCCGGCAGAGCCTGCCGAACAGAACCGCGTATCTATTTCAGTCTTGCCTGGGCCAGGAACATCGCGGCCACCTCGGCAGCGGAACGGTGGTACAAGTCCACCTGCGCGTTGAGCTGGCGCATTTTTTCGGTAGTGAATTTTCCGGATAGTTCGCCCAGCGCTCCCTTGAGACGCGGCTCGGCGGTGAGCACCTCTTGTTTCACCAGCAAACACGCCTGGTAAGGCGGAAAGACGTTCCGATCGTCGCGGAGAACTTTCCACTCCTTGAGATCGAGGGGCCCATCCGTCGCGTTGGCTGCGATCAGGCTCACTTGGCCCTGCTCGGCGGTCTTAAACACCAGACCCGGCTCCAGGCTGCGCACCGACGCCAGCATCGGCAAGCGATATGTGCTGAGCAATGGCAGTCCGTCGGGGCGTTGCTGAAAGTCATAGCTCACCCCCACTTTCCAGCCGCTGGTCACTTCGGCGGCCTCGCTGAGCGTCGATACTTTGGCAGCCCGCGGGTCGTCGGAACGAATGACCGCCACAAAGCGGTTATCGATACCGAGCGGGTCGAGCAGCTCGGATTGAGCCACGCGGCGCAGTTCTCCGCGCGCGCGCTCAAACACCAGCGCAGGGTCGCTGGACGGCTGCTCCTTCAGGATTTCCGTTTCGATCGCGCCGGTGTATTCGGGATACAAGCCGATTTCGCCGTTCTGCAAAGATTGAAAGGCGATGAGCGTGCCGCCCAAGTTCAGGCGGCGTTCGATCTTCCGCCCCAAGCGGTTCTCCAGGTGTTGGGCCACAATTTCGCCCAACAGCATCTGCTCGGTGGAGCCTTTTGAGCCCACCGCAATCGGTCGGGATCGGCCGCACCCGGCTGCCGCCAGCACAGCTAGAACCAGGGGCGCTAGCACAACACAGGACCTCTGTCGAATCATCGGATAAACATCCTAGGATAACGCAACACGTCAAGCGCGGGCGGCTTTGCTATTCTTAAAACAACCAGACCATTGAATGTCGTTCCAAATTCGTCCTCTTCGAGAGTTTTTAGTTAGACCTGCGCTGCCCGCCAGCCTTCAACGATTGCCTGAGCTGGGCTTGAATTTAATGTGGAGCTGGAATCACTCCGTGCGCGCGGTGTTCCGCCGGCTGGACCCGCCCACGTGGCAAACCAGCAACCATAATCCGGTGGTCATGCTGGGGCAAGTGCCCCAAGCCTCGCTCGAGCGCGCCGCGGCCGACCCACGCTACTTGGCTCTCTACCGCCGCGCGTGCGAGGTTCTGGACGCCTATCTCGCCGCAGGTGTCCCCTCGCGCATGTTGGTAGCGTATTTCTCGATGGAGTACGGGCTGCTCGATTGCATGCCCATCTACTCCGGCGGCTTGGGCGTGCTCTCCGGAGACCACTTGAAGGCCTCCAGCGACGCCCTAGTACCGCTGGTTGGAGTGGGGCTACTCTACCAGAACGGCTACCTGAAGCAGAGCCTCGATCCGGACGGCTGGCAGCAGGAGCACACGCCGGTGAACGATTTCTACTCGTTGCCAATCACGCCGGTCGTGCGGAACGACGGCAATGAAATGCTGGTGAGCGTCCGGCTTTCCGGCGTCGATGTATTCCTGAAAATCTGGCGCATCGACGTGGGACGCGTAAAGCTCTACCTGCTGGACAGCAATATCCCTCGCAACGCCGCGCCGGAGCATCGCGAGATCACTAACCAGCTGTACGGCGGCGATCTCCATACCCGCATCCGCCAGGAGATCGTGCTCGGCATTGGCGGCCTGCGGGCGCTCAAGGAGCTGGGCCTCAACCCCAGCGTTTATCACATGAATGAAGGCCATTCGGCGTTCCTGGCGATTGAGCGAATCCGGGTTCTAATGGCCGAGCAAGACCTGAGCTTTGAAGAGGCGCTTCACGCTTCCCGGGCCAACAACGTTTTCACGACGCACACCTCGGTGCCCGCGGGATTGGACGTGTTTGACGCCGGTTTGGTGAGCCACTACTTTGAGGACTACTGCAAGGAAGCCGGGATTCCGCTGGAGTCCTTTTTGGCCCTTGGCCGGCGCGCCCCGGCCGACACGCGCGAGCCGTTCTCGATGGCCGTGTGCGCCATCCAGACCTCCTCCTTCCGAAACGCCGTTAGCCGGCTGCACCGCCGCGTCTCCCAGCAAATGTTTGAGGATTTGTGGCCCAACCTGCCGGTGTGGGAGGTGCCCATCACGTCCGTGACCAACGGCGTGCATCTGACCAGCTGGATCAACGGCGATCTGGCCACCCTGTACGACCAGTACCTGCAGCCCGACTGGCGCGAGGGTCACGCCGAACCCGAAATGTGGAACCAAACCGGTGACATCCCGGCCACGGAGCTGTGGGAGGCCCACCGCAGGCGCAAGCGGCGCCTGGTGGCGTTTGTGAGGGAACGCGCCGTGGCCAGCGCGCTGGCCCGGAATGCTCCGGCGTCGGAAGTCGAGCGCATGCACGAAGTGCTCGACCCGGAGGCATTTACCATCGGTTTCGCTCGTCGTTTCGCGACCTATAAGCGAGCCACGCTTTTGTTCCGCGATTTGGCGCGTCTGAAGCGCATCCTGACTAACGCCAAGATGCCGGTGCAGGTTGTAATCGCCGGCAAGGCGCATCCACGCGACTTTCCCGGTAAAGCGCTGATCCGCGAAATCGTGCAATATTCGCGTGACCCCGAACTGGCTGGGCGGGTCGTATTCGTGGAGGATTACGGGATCAACGTGGCCGGCGAGCTGGTCCAGGGCGTGGACCTGTGGCTGAATACTCCGCGGCGCGGCGAGGAAGCCTGCGGCACCAGCGGGATGAAGGCCGGCATCAACGGCGTGCTGAACATGAGTGTTCTGGACGGCTGGTTTGACGAGGCCGCCGAGAATTCCGGCGGCTGGGCGATCGGGGACCGGGAGCCGTATTCGCCGGAGCGCGATGACGCGCACGCCGCGGGCATCTATTCGGTGCTCGAGGACGAGATCGTTCCGATGTATTACCAAAGCCGCGAGCAGGGTGTGCCCACCAAGTGGATGCAGCGCGTCCGGCAGTCCCTAAGGTACGTGAGCGCGCATTTCAACTGCCAGCGCATGATCCAGGAGTACAACTCCGAACTGTACGAGCCGGCCCACCGGGCCTTCGATGCCATGGCGGCGGATCGTTTCGCGGCGCCACGGGAGCATGTCCGCTGGAGCCGCCACGTGACCCAGCGCTGGCCGGAGGTGAATTTTGTGGACGCCGGCATTGGACCGGACTCAGCGGTACTGGCCGGGTCGTCGCTGCCGCTGCGTGCCCGACTTGATTTGGCTGGCCTCTCGCCCCAGGACGTACGCGTGGAGGCGGTCGTCGGCCGCATCGGCGCCCGGGGCGAATTGGAGGAAACCCAGGTGCTGACCCTCGATCCGCTGGAACAACATGGAAACATGTTCCTGTTTGGGCGAGATTTTGCCCCTCTGGCGACCGGGCGCCTCGGATACTCCGTCCGGGTCACCCCCAATCATTGCGACGACCCCTTGAACCGGCCCTGTAACGCACCTCTCAAATGGGTAGGAAATATGCCATATTCGGGCTAAAGTGACAGCCGCGCCCGGCCGATAGACGCTCAGTAGAAAGATTTCACTGGATTCCGCGGCCGTTCCGTGGTACATAGTGGTTTAGACATTAAAGCGGGCATCCAAGCTAACCCCAATCCGGATGAACCCGCCGTCCTCCGTGAGTGACTCTCTGATCTCAAGCAGCGTTTTATAACAAAGGAGCCAACCAGGAATTCTATGGAAGGCGACCGCAAATACCGGCAGAACGGCTACCAGGACTCAGGCCGCGATTCATTCGGAAACAATGGGCCCCGGCGCGATGAGCGTCCCCGCCCGCAGGGTCCCCGTCCCCCGATCGACGTCACCGGACCGCGACTGCCGCGGTTGGTGCAGGCGGTAGCGGCGTCGCGCTGCTTCAACTGCTCCACCACGTTTCCCGCGGACATCGACTTCTTTGGGAACTGTCCCAAGTGCGGCACGGCTCTGCACTGCTGCAAACAATGCGCGTATTTCGAGCCGTCGACGCGGTTTCAATGCCTGAAACCGGTGCCGGTGAGAATCGTAGTGAAGGACCAGGCCAACGAGTGCGAGTTGTTCAAGCCGCGAGTCACGGTGGCTCGCGACGGCGCCGCGCATCCCTCGTCTTTAGCTGGAGCAGGCCCACCCGCCGGCGCCCCGGTGCCGGAGCCCCGCAACGCCAACGATGCCCGCGCCGCTTTCGACAGCCTGTTCAAGAAGCCCTAGTACTACTGGAAGGCCAGCTCCAGCGCTCCCCACAGGACGCTGTCGTCTCCCAAGCGCGCGGGAACCACGTCCAGCCGCGCCCCCGACCAGTTGGTCACCTGGCGCCGCAGCTCGGCGCGCAGTGGCGCAAACAGGGCCTCCCCAGCTTTCGCGATTCCGCCTCCGACCACAATCCGAGCCGGGTTCAAGAGCATCACCACGGCCTTGAGGCCGGCAGCAAGATTCCCCACATATCGCTCGACGAATTCCGCATTGCGCATCAGCTCGTCCGCAGGTTGGCCGAAATCACGCTCCA
>Ga0210409_10005486_pt1 | contig 13321 bp, 22 predicted proteins | sample IncBWH17MmetaG_FD_161649 | JGI IMG/M metagenome (GOLD analysis project Ga0210409, IMG submission 161649) | Forest soil microbial communities from Barre Woods Harvard Forest LTER site, Petersham, Massachusetts, United States - Inc-BW-H-17-M | ecosystem: Environmental > Terrestrial > Soil >... | reverse complement strand
AGTGTCCCGTTTGACTTAACACTTGTAAGCGGTTTTGCCTTTGAGACTCCGGCAGTTAGACTTTGAGCTTAGTGTTGCGTCGACCCATTGAGACCGCCCGACAAATCAGGACTTACAGCGCGGCGCGAATCTCCGCCGGTGATAACATAATCGAATGACGACGAAAAAATATCTGGCCCGCCTTCTTTTGTGCGTTTTCTTTTTCTCGACTGGGTTCTCGGCGCACAGCCAAACGCTGGACCATCCAACACTCAGCGAAACCCAGCAAAAAATCCTGGATGAGAAGCTAATGAACACCCTGTCGTTCGGTCCAAGGGGCGATTGTGACTTGAAAGCCGTGCAGGGGCTCCTTCAGCAAGGGGCTAGCCCAAACGCAAGAAATGAGGACGGCAATACGCTGACCGCGCTCATGGTTGCCGCCCAGAATGGCTGCTCCGACATTGTGAAGCTTCTTCTGGACGCTGGAGCGAAGGTAAATGCTAAGGCTTCTAACGTCAGTGCCGCCGGGGCGAACGTGCTCGACGGCATCACTCCACTCTTTGCAGCGGCCTCGTCTGAAAATGCAGAGGTTGTAAGAATGCTCTTGGAGCATGGTGCCGACCTCCACGCTGAAACCAGTGACGCGTCCATAGTCATGCTGCGCGCCAGCACAAACGAAATAGTGCAGATATTTCTTGACCGTGGTCTCGACATCAACGCTAAGGATAAACGCGGATGCAGCTTGTTAATCCGGTCCGCTGATGCGGGGGGCCATCATCGTCCAAGCATTGCCTTTCTTTTGCAGCATGGTGCCGACCCGAACGCCAAGACGGATGATGGAACGACTGCGCTCAAACTTGCAAAGGAAGCACGCGGCTCCGCGCTCCTTCCGCGAACTCACGACATCGAACTACTCGAGAAAGCGGGCGCCAAGCAGTAACCCGAGGCTTTTCCTCTTAACTCTGATAAACGCGGTATCTCGGAAAAGTGAAAAGGCAGGCAACAACTGACGCGAAAGTACTACGAATTTACTACAGTGCTGATTTTTGGCACTTCAAATCTCCCACACAAATCTCCCAATTCATATAAAATCAATACGTTAGCTTGCGTGGGGCCCGTAGCTCAGCGGTTAGAGCAGCGGACTCATAATGCCTTGTGCAGTCAGTGCCTCAGTTCCAGTACCCCATATTATTGTTGGACTTACAGAAGTATTTTCAGCGTGGTTTGGTGCCGTTTGGGATAATTCTCGTAGTTATGGGACCGTTGTGGGACCAAGTTTCGGGACCGCCGACCGACGGTGACAAAGCGATTGACTTTTCGGTCGAAGTGTGATAGGCTGTTCTAGTACCGTCCACAGGGTTTCCGACCTACCCCAAAATTAACTTCGAGTTTGGCAAAGAAAGTGCTGGACTTTTGGGCCGAAGTGTGCTAGAGTGTTTGCAAGCGTTGGAAGTGAGATGCACCGATAAGCAGAGCGACGGCTATATGTTGCGCAGTGGGGCAACGGCACGCTCGACGGTTTCAGTTCTTGCCAACGGCTCGTTTTTCGGAAGTACAGGGACCCGCCAACTCAGAGCGGCGTTGAACTCCTCAACTGGCAGTAACAGAGGAGCATCGCCGTGTCCAAGAAGAAGACTGTAGCAGTTCCCGCCATTGCTGTATCTCCCGTTCAACACTCCGACGTTCTCACGCTCGAAGACGTTGCTGCGTTTCTGCGCGTCTCGAATCGTTGGGTGTATGAGAAGACCCGCCGTCGTTGTCCGAATCCACTGCCAACGATACGCATAGGTCGTTACGTTCGTTTTCTAAAACCACAAATTGATGCTTGGTTGCGTTCGCAGAGCGGTGCTGCGTGAGAACTCCTGACGTACTTCTCCGCGTCGCAAGGCATGAGGCAGCACATTCAATCGCCTATACCGTTCTCTGTGCTGGCGTCGAGTTCTGCGATATTCAAGACAACGGTCCGTTTGATGGATGGACGCAGGAGAATCCTTGCGCGGTCCGTGTACTACTACCGGCGGCAACTTCCTTGATGGCTGGCTGCGCGTCGCAGCAAGTCTTCTACGGAGAAACGCTTCCTTACGCAATGCGGAACTGCGGACGCGATTTTAAGCAGATGTTTGAACTCGCAGAAGCGCACCTACCAGAGCCATAGCGAAAGAAGTTTTATCACGATGCTCGCAGCGCGGCTCATTCCTTCGTCCGTCAATACCGACAACAGATTGAAACACTCGCACAGGAATTGCTAACGCACGGTCGCGTTGAAGGCTCGCGCGTTCGCGAGATTGTCGAGCGAAGCCGATGAGCGCGTTGGCCGTTGTTTCATTTCCCATTGACCGCGAGTCGATTCTCGACAGGAACAAGCGAGAAGTTTTCTGCACCATATCTCTGCTCGCGCTTCTTGGCTGCCTTCACGTTCCGGCGCACATCAACACGGTAGATGAAGAAAACTTCTTCCGTGACCGACGCGGAGTTGCTGCTCTCGGCTATGTCCGGCGCACTGAACCGCGTCCAGAAGGATACGTCACTGTTGAACTGGAAAGTGCGTGGCCGTCGTACAACTTCGAGTTGCGGCAAGTCGGCGGCGCATGGGAATACTTCGAGCGTGAAGGCGAGTACGAGCAGTTGCCGCCGGACACTTCTCCTGAAGATAAAGCTCGGATGCGGCTCGAACACGAACAAGGCGGGACCGCATTCTGTTCTCGTTGCTGCATGGTTCACACGGAACCGTTCGACATCGAATGCGAACTTCATCGGCTCGTGTTGAACCTTGCGCGGGACATAAGCGAACGGATTGACACTGCGGCTATGAAAGCAAAGCAGCAAGGCAAACGTGGCCGACCGCGTAAGTATTCGTCCGATGCTGCCCGGATGCGAGCTAACAGAATCAACAGCTTACGAATAAACGAACATTCTCCATCTATCGTACAGACGTGGGAAATAGTGACGACCGATAACAAGCACTTCCATCCGAACCGTGGAGAGTACCTGACCGACGCACCGCAAGGAATGGGTCGGCCCTACAGCTACGGACTGACGGAGATTAAGGAGTTCGACGATGGCAACGCCAATGGCAAAGGTTGAGCAGCGCATAGCAGTATCGCTCGAACTCTCGGAGTTCGGCTGTGGCTCAATCTACATTCACGCGCAGAACGGCGACCAAGCGCGCGACGCACATCGGCTGCTCGCCGAAGTCACGGACAAATTGCGTGAACTCGACGCGGCGTGCAAAGCGGCTGCCGTCAGGTTGGGAGTTGTCTAGTGAAGACCGCAGAAGAAGACCGGAAGAAGGTCGTGTTCATAGGTCTGCGCATTGATGCTGAGACGGCAGAAGAACTTCAGGCGATAGCCTCAACGTTCTATGAGACTCAGACCGGGAAGAGAACGGCGACATCGTTGAGCCGAGTGGTCCGCGATGCCGTTCACGAGTACGTGAGGCGTAGGAAGAATGTTTAACATGAATTCACTACTGGAATCTTGTTTAACAAAAAGATTTACCCGTTCGGCGACAGCGGGTAGATAGCGCGCGGGCCGGATGCTCCAACACCCGGCTCTTCGCGCTGACCCGTTGGAGCGGGAAAAAGAATATGAGCTACAAATTGAGTGATGCAGCGAGAGTGATGTACCTGCCAGCGCGAGAGAAGTCTGTTATCCGCGTGCTGTGCGACCACGCTCACGACGACGGCACAGAATCGCGCGCCAGTATCTACACGCTGACGATGGAAACAGGACTAAAGCGCACAGCGTTAAAGAGCGGGCTACATTGGCTCGAAGAGAACGGCTTCATCGTTGCGATGACTGACAAACTCGGCGGCTTCCAAAAGACAGTCACTTACAAGATTCTGATTCCCAACATCGACGTTGTCGCGGCAATGATGTGCCGTCACACGACCCGGTCACTACACGACCCGGTCGCCACACGACCCGGTCAGGACGCGGCAGTACCCGGTCGTAATACGGCGGGACCCGGTCGCCACACGACTGCTACCCGGTCGCCACACGACCCCGAATCTGTCTTTGAATCTGTCAGTGAATCGGTTTTTGAATCTTGGGGGGATGGAAGGACGGTTGAACGACCTGCCTCTAAAATCTCTCAGCAAGACATTGCAGAGCTTCGACCGATACTCGGAGCGGTGAAGGAAGCATGGGAAGAAGTCTTCACGGAAATACTTCCGGCGAAGTTCCCAAGGATTCACGCGAACCAAAAGAAAGCATGGGCAGAGCAAGCGAAGAAGTTCCAATCGTTCGCCGACTCGGACTATGCGTTGCTGAAAGGACTGCTCAAGCATGAGAGAACAGAAGAACTCATCGAGCGTTGGCAGCGATTTATAGAAACGAAGAACGCGAGCGACGAAGGATGGGACGAAGTTAATTTTCCATTTCGAATCTTTGCGCGGCAACCATGAAACGACCTGCTTGTCAGAGATGAGCAGCGGAGAAGACGAAGTGACAAAGCAACGGCATCTCATCGTGATGTGCTTGAACGAAGGAGAGATTGATGCCTTCGGACTGGCACTGAACAACACGGTCCGGTCTTTGACCGGCCACTCACAACTTGGGTCGTCCGAAGATAAGAAGCTACTCGCGCATACCTTGCGGAATGTCAAAGCACTGCGCCACAAGTTTTCAGACGCGGTGTACATGAGCAAGCGTCCGATGGAGTCGGCGAAATGTGAAAACAACTTGCACATCACAATCGAAAACGACGGCGGCAGTGACTTCGCGCGTTCTCGATGGCTGAACAATCCGGTGATGCGTTGGCCGTCGCGCTGGACCCGTCCTGACTATGTGTACAACGAAAGAGAATGCGCGTACCTGAAAGAAGGATTCGCCTTCATCGAGAAGACGATAGGCCGACCGCTGACGGATGTGGACCGGCTCGGAAATGTTTTGGAAATTATGAAGGGATACTCCGCAGACGGCGAAGGAACGGAGCAAGAAAATGGGACGATGGAACCGAAGGCAAGAAACAGAAGTTCTCAAGAAAGTCTATCGAGAAATTGATTCTGCGAACGGCGAGCCTGTGTCGTTCACAAAACTTGCAGGCATGTTCACGCAGAAAAGATTCTCGGAAGTCGTCGCGCTCCTTCGCGAAGATATTGCGAATCGGCATCTTGAGTACGGCGACGACGACCCGCAGTTCGGCTGCACAGTGCGACGGAAGAAGGTTGAGCTATGAAGCAAGACAAAGGAAGTTTGTGCGCGTGTGGATGTGGGCAGCGAAAGACGAACCGGCGACGCCGATATGCTTCGGGTCATCCGGCAACGTCAAAACGGAAATACTGGAACTCAGGATACGACAAAGGCTTCAGACCGTCGGACCGGAAGTGATGAAAGGAATACGAACATGGCAAGCACGCCAGAACTGAAAACAAAACGCAAAGAACTCGGCGAACAGATGGAAAAGATTCTCGACACCTACTCGGAGAACGGAGTCGTGCGACCGGATTGCACGTTGAGCAACGATGCGATTAAGGCAAAGCAGACCGAACTCAAGACTCTGATTGAGAAGGACGACAAAATTGTTGCCGAGATTCAGAAGCAAACTTCCACGCGAAGACCGACGCTCGTGCTCGAAGGCATCGTACCGTGACCGACGCTTGGAGCTTGAGCAACGGAGCACACGGAGTTCGCTTGGTGACGTTCACCTGTCCGGGTTGCCGATGCGTCACGAGTTGGGAGAGTTCGAACGGCATCAACGTTGCCTTGCTCACTGCTCGATGCTGCGCGACCGGCAAAACGTTTTCGTATCCCGCGCATGTTGAAAAGTTCGCGAACTTCGTCAAGGAACGGCGAGCAACGGATTCAGATTGTGGCGGCGTGTCGTACATCGGCTCGCGTCGCTGAAAGGAAGCAGAACCATGAACGTCAACCAAAAGTTTGCGGCTGAGAACGTGCGGCTCTGGCTGAGTCGTCTTCGAAATTTCGGCGGTACTGAAAGAGAAGCAACCGAACTCGTGCGAGCAGCATACGCACCGTCAGCGATTCACTCGGCGTACGGCGAACAACGACCGGCGACTCCTGCACAAGTCGCGAAGAGCTTCGAGCAGTAAAACAAATTCAAATCAGAAATTGAGGAAACACGAGATGAGCAGAGAAGACTTTTTGTCTTTGGACGGAGTTGTGACCGCAGCGCGTGGCAACGGATTCTTCTTGGTGAAGACTGAGAAGTTCGAGTTCCTGTGTCGCGTGTCAGGCTGGCTGCGACACGTAATGCAGAACACGAAGAGCAGCGGGAATTCCAAGCGTCAAAGAATCATCGCAGGCGACAAAGTCACCGTTGAAGTCTCGCCGTACGACACGACGAAAGGTTTAATCGTCGGACGCGAGCGAACTCTGCGAATCGGTCGTTGAACGTCTGTTGCTGAACGGCGAACCAAGTGCCGGTGATTCTCGCGCGTAGCGCGTCCCAAGTAAGGCAGTGACAGGAGAGCAGGAACATGGACATCAAAGAGTTCACAGAGAAGTATCGCGTGCGGCTGAACGACAAGAAGCACGAGCGCAAATATCGAATCAGCACGAGCGAAGACACGGTGCATGGTCGATACGGCGAGATTGTGGACGACAAGACCTTCGGCAGCGTGTTCGCCGTCAGGCTTATTGCCGTACCGCGTAGTGCTGTGATGACCGGCGCGTTGCGGAACAGATACCGCGCAGCACTGGCAGGCGGATTGAAGCTCAAGCGCAAACATGGCGACGATGAGAGCACGTTTCACTTCGACCCGGCCAACGCAGAACAGGCTCGGCTCGCGCTCAAGCTCGTTGGTGCGCGGAACCGTAGGTCTGTATCCCTGACGGACGCACAGAGACAGGTCATCGGCGACCGACTGAAGAACGCTCGTAATAGGTCATTGGCAGCGGTAGCGGCATAGCAGGAATGGCATTGTGGCAACGAAGTCACTCGGAACGTGTGGATATAGCATCGTTTCGAGCAGGTATCGCGGCGAACGTGCAGCGTTTGAGCGTGTCCTGTGCGTGTTCATGGGAGTAGTGATAAGGAAGTAAGGTATTGATAGCAAAGGGGATAGGCGGGGGTCAAAATCTTTTTGAGCATCCCTGCGAACCACGCGCTCGCGTTTTACGCACATTCTTCGTTCATCACGCTGCAAATGTTGTGACATGGCAGTAGCTTCACGGTCCGATACGGACCCATTCCCCGTCCCTTACGGGCCGATTCAGAAGGACATCACACGAGATGCCGACGCCACGTAAAACAGCGGCAAGGATTCTGCTCGAAGGCAACACCGCACACTTGACGAAGGCCGAACTCGCGGACCGACTCACCGAAGAACGGAGCAGTGAAGTTGTCGTCAACGCGGGAAGGCCACGCATACCCGGCCACATCAAAGAGGACCCGGACGCGCTCGACGCGTGGAAGTCTGCAACGAAAGTTATGAAGGCGCGCGGGACATTGAGCAAAGGCGACGGCGAGTTGCTCGAACAATTTTCAGTCGTTAAAGCGCGATGGATTCTTGCGTGCCGAGACATCAAGAAGCGCGGCTTGCAAATCATCGAGACGCGTCACGCGAAGGACGGCACACCGTACGAAGTCGAAATTCCAAACCCATCGTTGAAGGTCGCATCGGATTGTGAGTCTCGGATGTTGGCGTACTCCAAAACTTTGGGACTGACGCCGATGGACCGCAGCAAGATTAAGAGAACGAAAGGCGCGAAGACGGCGAAGGAAAAGTCTCTAGCTCCTGACGCAATGGGAACGATGTTCTCCGGTGTCTTTGGAAAGAAGGCGAAGACCAATGTCAACTAGCGCGATGTGGATACGACTCGAAGAGCGGGACGTTCAAGCTCTCGCCTTGCTGCAACTCGTGCGTCCTGATACCGGCGCAAGCGTCGCGAAGGTTCTTGCTCACGCTCTGAATTACGACTTAGAAGTTGTCGAGCGCGTGAGCCGTGAACAGGTTGCACTACTCCGAGAATTCCAAGCGGGAAAGATAACCGCAGACGAATTCCATGCTTCGTACTACGACGACGACCACTATCTCGATGTGCTCGACGTGGTGGAAGCGATGACGGACGAAGAACGAGCAGAACTTCGCGCGCGGATTGTCACGGTGACGTGATGGTCGGTCGTCGAACAATTTTAGAGAGTGGTCACGTTTACGGACGCTTGCGCGTCACTCCGATTTGCGTCTCTACCACGCACGGCGTCGAGTGGCTCTGCCTCTGCGAATGCGGGCAGGAACTTTTCGTTCTCGGAACTTCTCTTCGTCAGTACCACGTTCTCTCATGCGGCTGTCTCAAGCGCGAACGGAACCGCGAGAAGCTCGCGAAGATAAACGCGCGAAGGAAAGCTCATGGAAGTCAAAACTGAAATTGGAAATGTGTACGAGAGACTGACGGTCATAGAGTTTTCGTGTATCGACGAACGAAGGCACGCGAGATGGATGGTTGCTTGCTCGTGCGGTTCTCAGACTTTCGAAGTCCTCGGCTATAACTTGCGCAGAGGCCGCACGCGCTCGTGTGGCTGTTTACAGATTGAAGCAGCGGCAAAGATGGGAAGAAACAATCGGCACGCAGCGCGCACCAACTACAAGGAGAATCAAAATGGCAAAGCATCCTGAGATTAGAGAATTGGAAGCGAAGCTCGCGGAGTTGCGCGAGCAGCACGAAGGCGCGGACGTTTCGATGAAGGTCGCGCTCTTTATGGAAATAAATCGCACGGAACAACTTTTGAACATGGCGAACGACCGGCACAAAGAGATTGTGACCGGAAAAGTCGTCGGACCCGGCAACGCGAATTTTGAAGCGTGGGCCAAAAAGTCTTAGAGGTCTTGTGCATCATCGAACGGACTCGGAGCACAAGCGGACTGATTATCCGAGTTTACCCGACCCGTTCCCTTGCGTGCTCACTCTCTCCCGCGAGCAAGAGTGAGCACGCTGATTTTATCAACGTCGAAGAACCGGCGTTGACAGTCTGACATGACTGGCCTACGTGGAGTAGGAAGCGAATCATGTTGCAGTTCGCTGTAGAAGCAAAACGCAATACCAACCATACGCAGCGCGCATTCCCTCACTAACCGTGATTCAGGGAACGTTCACACGAACGAATTCTGTCCGTGTGTTCGCAACGTTGCGACGTGTAGCACTTCACGCGGAGTGATGTGCAAAGCGAATTCAACCAAGCAGGTAAACCCAATGTCTTTTCAATCGAAAGCTCTGCGCGAAAAAGCTAACAAGCTCGCCGTGCAAGCGCAAGACCTGAACCGCAACGGTCTTGAAACGACCGAGAAGCGAATGCAGTTCGACAAGCTCATGGACGACGCAGAGAAGGCCGTCAATGAAGCTCGCAAACTTGAGAACGAAGAGTCGCGTACGGCTGTTGTCGCCGAAGCGATAAATCGCGACAAGATTGATTCGCTGCTCTCTCCCAAGCAGAAAGAGTACCGCAATGCCTTCGCGGGATATTTGCGCGCTGGTATCAACGGCCTTCGTCAAGAAGACCGCACGATTCTCCGTGCTCAACACGAAGAGCGCAACATGGAATTGCGCACCAACGACCAAGCGTCTTCGATGTGGGGCAATGTGACCGGACAGGTTTATTCCGGCACGAGCGGGACTCAGGGCGGCGTCTTCGTTCCGGCGTCGTTTCAATACGAAGTTGACGTTGCAACGAAATACTACGCTCGCATGATGGACGACAACGTTTGCCGCGTTCTCAAGACCGCGACCGGCGCAGTTCTGCCGTTCCCAACGTCTAACGATACTGCCAACGAAGCAGCCGTTCTCGCCGACGCGACTCAGGAAACGGAACTTTCCGTTCCGGTCGGCGTCACGAACTTCGGCGCGTACAAGTTTTCGTCCAAAATCATTCGCGTTGCCGTCGAGTTGCTGCAAGACTCTGCCTTCAATCTCGAAGACTTCCTCAAGGATGCTTTCGCGGTTCGGTTCGGTCGTGCATACGAACAGTATTTCACGACTGGCAGCGGTTCGACTCAGCCAACGGGCATCCTGACGGCGACTCTCGCGTCCGGCGCAACGCCAGTTGTTGCGGTCGGTTCGTCCGCCAACGACGGCGTTGGCACGGCTCAGAACAGCATCGGCACGCAAGACTTGGTTGCTCTTGAACATAGCGTTGACCCGTCGTACCGCATCAAGCCGAACTCTGGCTTTATGTTCCACGACCAAACGCTGAAAGTCTTGAAGCAGTTGCTCGACAAGTACGGTCGTCCGATTTGGCAGGCTGGCATCGGACAGGGCGTCAGTGCAACGATTCTCGGCTATCCCTATACCATCAACCAATCGCTTCCCCAGATTGGCGGGACGGGGACCAAGTCAACCGCGCTGTTCGGTGACATGAGCAAGTTCGTGATTCGCTCCGTGCGAGACATGAGCGTGTTGCGTCTCGACGAACGGTACGCTGACTACGGTCAGGTTGGATTCATCGCATTCAGCCGCGTTGATTCGAACTTGGTGGACGCAGGGACGCATCCGGTCAACTCGTTGCAGTCTCACTCGTAATTCACTGGCGCATGACTTGCGCTGAACTTTTTCGGATGGGGGAGTCTTCGGACTCTCCCGTTCGTGTTTCTTTGGGAGCAAACATGCCCCGCATTGATTTAACCGGACAACGATTCGGAAGGCTTGTCACTATCTGTGCTACGTCGGAACGCGCTGTGGGAGGAAGCATTCTTTGGAGATGTAGATGTGACTGCGGAACGAACGTTAACGCATCTTGCGCGAATCTTCGACGTGGAGCGGTCGCATCGTGTGGCTGCTTACAACGTGATTGGACAAAGAGCGGCAAAGCGAATTTCAAGCACGGCTATGCTCACAGCGGAGCGGAGTCCAGTGAATTCAACATTTGGTGCACGATGAAGGCACGTTGCTTCAATCCGAACAGTGAGAAGTTTCCTGACTACGGCGGACGCGGTATCACAGTCTGCGAACGCTGGCTGAATTCGTTCGAGAACTTTCTTGCAGACATGGGACCACGACCCGAAGGCAAGACGCTCGACCGCGAGCAGGTTAACGGAAATTATGAACCGGGAAACTGCCGATGGGCAACTCCGAAAGAGCAAAGAGCGAATCAACGACCGCGAAGTCTCGCGGCGTAAATTTCAAATCGAAGGAAGAAGACAAGATGGCAACTACATTAGCAGTGGCAGCATCGACGCGCGAAAATGGCGTGGTCAAGTGGTTTCACAGTGCGAGAGGATTTGGCTTTATCGAAAGACAAGCAGGCGAAGACCTTTTCGTTCACTTCTCGAACATCATCATGCAGGACTCTGAAGAGTACAAAGAACTTCACGAAGGCGACCGCGTAGAGTTCGACGTTGTGGAAGGACCAAAAGGACTCACTGCGCGGAACGTGAAGCGCATCTAAAAAGTTTTCGTCGTAGGTCTTCTCTTCGCGGAGTTCTCCTACGACGAATAGTCACCGTCTCTCATGGTTGGCAGACGATGACGCCGTGCTATCCAAGGTTGGTGCTCCAATCATGGCACGAAGACACAAAACAATCCGCAGACGCTTTCAAATTCGATGACCCGGAAACGGCGAGAAGAGAGAGTGTCTGCGGAATTTGTGTGTGATAACAGGAATCAAATGTGCCCGCCCATTCCTGGGGAAGCCAGTTGAACTCGCTGGCCTTGCGAAGTCTTTTAATCTACTATTGCCGTGGACCGGAGGTCGTTGCGAATGGCTGTCGTCACCATCAAGTTAACCATCGGAAATATCGCGGTCGAAGTGACAGGACCGTCGGCGTATGCCGACAAAAAGTTCGACAAACTCGTCGAGCAGTTTTTCACTTCCCGCAAGACTCTAACGTCTGAGACTAGCGCACCAATTGCGACGCTAGATAAAGGCGGGAAGAAGACAAGTGCGGCGGAATTCCTTAAAAAGAGTACCGCAAAAAATCAATTCGACCGTGCGATGTTGCTTGGGTACTACACCGAGAAGTCTGGGACTTCGAGTTTCACGTCCGGTGAACTCGTACGCTTGGGAAAAGAAACGAAACAACCTTTCACCAACGCGAGCGATGCGATTGCAAAACTCAGCGGACGCGGATTGATGATGAGCGCAGGAGACAAGGACGGGGCACGCGCATACGCGCTCACTGCCAGCGGTGAAGCGTATGTCGAGGCGATGCTGGAAACCAAACAGTAAGAACGTGAAAACCCGCCGTGCTTGAAGCTCTCAGAAATCTCGCCAAAGAGATAAATGCGATTCTTCTGAAACTGCGAATCGCAGGGCAGAACGTCAACGCGAACGGTCTCGTCGCTGAAAGAGTCGCAGAACTTGTACTCACGTGGTCTGTGAGCGTGCGTCCCAATCTCGCTGCTATGAAGGTCCCCCGTGAAGTTTTGGAACGGGCCGACCAATTAACTTCCAGAGCGGCGCGACTGACCGGGAAGACTTCGACGAGAGCCCAATATGTTTCAGTGCTTCACGCAATTCGTCGCGTGCTCATGGAGCAGGTGTTGCTTGAAGTGGCAAGAATTCCTATCGCGCTACAACTTGCGGTCACGACTGCCGTCGCGGGCAACCTGTTTCCCGAAATATCGGACCTTCCGAATCAACTCGTACCGAATGCTCTGCAAGGATGGTCCGAACCAATCAAAAAATTCCTAAAGAAACATCCATTTGATAAAAACGTCTTCATCATGGTCGCCTACAGACACGAACTTGCGACTGTCGTTAAGCGCGTGGAAACGGAATTGAGAAAACTGGACTTGAATCCGGTTCTAGCAAAAGACCACAACTTGACGGACGACTTGAACAATCCGATTGCATGTTTGATGTGCTGCGCGTATGGCGTGGCAATATTTGGCCGCGCCGAAGCCAAGCAAATGCACAATCCTAACGTCGTTTATGAGTTGGGGATGATGCAACTGTTGAAGAGAAAATGCGTAATCTTGAAGCACGGGAAATTAAAACGGATGCCGACGGACCTGTTGAGCAGGCTCTACGAGGATTACTCGACTCAAAAAGAAGCGGCTCGAAAACTGACGGAGTGGTGGGCCAGAAATAACGCCTGATTTAAGCCACGTTGGGCGTCTTTGCCCAGATAAATGCGCTGAAGAATTGTCCGTCAACTTCAGACGCAATTGAATCCGCGCGAAGGAGACCGCAGATGCCATACGAGAAAAAAGAAATCATACCGGGAAAAGTGTTGTGGCGTTGCAGCGAGTGCGGAAAAGAGCATCCTGTTACTCCTGTCAAGGAGAACGAGTTGGGTCCAGCACCGCATCACGATTGCCCGCACGAAGGACGCTTGGACATGAAGGCTATCTTGGCAGACCAAGCCGAGAACGAAACTCCTATGCTGCATCTCGGTGACATCGTGGAAGAGATTACGACGAAGCGACCCGGAAAGATTGATGAAGG
>Ga0210409_10005484_pt1 | contig 13322 bp, 11 predicted proteins | sample IncBWH17MmetaG_FD_161649 | JGI IMG/M metagenome (GOLD analysis project Ga0210409, IMG submission 161649) | Forest soil microbial communities from Barre Woods Harvard Forest LTER site, Petersham, Massachusetts, United States - Inc-BW-H-17-M | ecosystem: Environmental > Terrestrial > Soil >... | reverse complement strand
ACGGCCATCCGACACCGCCGGGAACAGGAGACAAAACGCGGCCCCCGTCCCTAACGTGCTCTCCACCGACACCCGCCCGCCGCACTGCTGCATGATGCCCTGCACCGTCGCCAATCCGAGCCCCGTGCCGCGACCCAGATCCTTCGTCGTGAAGAACGGCTCGAACACGCGGGACTGGGTTGCCTCATCCATCCCAACGCCCGTATCCCGAACGAGGAGACCGACGAACGTCCTCTCGATCATCCGCGTCTCGATGCGGAGCACGCCGCCTGTCGGCATCGCGTCTCTGGCGTTGACCGCCAGGTTGAGCAGCACTTGCTCGATCTGTCCGGGATCGATCCGCACCGGCGCGATCGAGGCGTCGAGCGAGAGCACGATCTCGATATCCTCGCCAATGAGGCGCTTGAGCATCGGCTCGACGTCGGCGATCACGGCATTGATATCGAGTACCTTGGGCTGGAGCAGCTGCTTGCGGCTGAACGCCAACAACTGTCGCGTCAACGTCGCCGCGCGACGAGCCGCCGCCGAGATCTCTTTGAGCTCGCCGGTGGTGTCGCCGGATGATTCCATCAAGATCCCGCTATAAGCCGTGATGACCGTCAGCAAGTTGTTGAAGTCGTGCGCAATGCCACCCGCCAGCTGACCGACCGCCTCCATCTTCGATGCTTGGCGCAACTGCTCTTCGATCTGCAGGCGACCCGTAACGTCGCGAACCATGACCGTCGCGATCTGCTCGCTGCCGACGTCGACGCGGGACACCGAAACCTCGGCGGTGAATTCGCGGCCGTCGGCCCGGCGAACCGAGAGGCGACCCGATGTCGCAGGGAGGTACGGTATGTAGCGATGAATCGGCATACCCGTCGCCTCGCCCGAGGTGACGCACAACATCGATTCCGCGGCGTGATTGAAGACCACGATGCGGCCATCGCTGTCGATGCAGATGATCGCGTCCATGGCCGAGGCGACAATGCCCTCGAGCCGCGCCTCGTGGCGGCGGCGCTCCCGAATATCCCGGGCGACCATGGCGACCGCGGTGCGCGGGCCGCCGGGCGTCTCGCGCACGGCGAACGCATTGACCTCGGTCTCGATCGGCTCGCCGGACGCCCAATGGCGCAGCGTGAGCTCGCCGGTCCATCGGTCGGCGTCGGCGAGGGCCGAGCCCATGCCGTCGCCGACAATGAAATCACACAGCGGGCGATTGAGGGCGGCGCCGGCGTCGGTGAGCCCGATCAGCGAAAGGCCGGCCGGGTTGATATGCACGACCCGCATCGCGTCGTCAGCCAACACCACGAAATCGGCGCTCGCCTCCACGGTTGCGGCCAGCACGTGTTGTCGCTCGGCCGCGGCGCGACGCAGCGTCACATCCTCGACTGTCCCGACAAATCCGGTCGGCGCCGAGCTGGCCAGTCGCAGGCGGTGAACCTGCCCACGGACCCAGCGGATTTCGCCCGTGGAACGCGAGAACCGGTAGATGTGATCCAGGAGCCGAACGTCACCCCTTCGAAAAGCGTTCCATTCCGACCCGACGCGCGAGGCGTCATCGGGATGCACCCATTGCACCCAATCACGCCCAATCAGCTCGGCGTCCGAGCGGCCGAGCACCTCGCGGAGAAACGGGTTGACGTACATGATCTGTCCGCGCGGGTCGGCCAGAAACACGCCGACGGGCGCCGACTCCGTGACCAACCGGAATCGCGCCTCGCTCTCGCGACGGGATTCGTCCGCGCGCACGCGATTCGTTACGTCGCGCGACTGTACGGCGACGCCGCCGTCCACGGGCACGACGGTTACGTCGTAGCTGCGACCGGAGGGCGTCAGCAGCCCCTCGACGACCTCGGGACTGTTCTGGTGCGCCACGCGCTTGAGTACGGCGCCGAGTGGCGCCGAATAGAATTCACTGACTGGTCGGCCGACGAGGGACTCGGGTTTGCGCCCGAGTGCTTCGGCAGCGGCCCGGTTGGAATAAACGAAGCGCCCGGCATCATCAATGATCATGATCCCGTCGCTCGTCGCGTCGAGCAGTGGCGCGAGGGATGCGGTCATCTTATCCACGTGTCACTACACAGATGACTCCAACGGTGTGCAGGCAACCGTTTTTCGGCAAGCGGGTTCTTTAGAACTGTTTAGGTGTACTTTTCACCAATGCGTCTCGTCCGGCGGTATCGCCGATTGCTCAGTCTCCTGACGGTCGCCCTCTTGGGCGTCGCCTTGGGGCCGCGTATAGGTATCGCCTGCCCGACCAATACGCACGAGCACCATCGATGCGATGAGCCTGCGCATCGGTCACCGCCCGCGACGCCGCCGTGCTGCGATCTCGTCGCGCCCTGTAGTGGGGTCACGGCCCTGCCGGCTCCTGCACAGGCCGCTCCGGTTGCTCGCGGCAACATGGCGATCCGAGCGACCGATGAGGTCGCGCCTGCCACACTGACCTTTTCGCCAGAGCCGCCGCCTCCGAAGTCCTGAACGCTTCGATTCCTCGCGTTCATTACTTCCTTTTTTCGAGGCTTTCTAATCGTGCGGCTTTTTGCGTGCGCGATGCTGTGTGCATCACGGCTCATCGCGCAAGACATGGCCCATATGGCGGGCATGATGCCATCGTATCCACTCGGCATTCAGATGACCCGCATGGGGTCGGGCACCTCATGGCTGCCCGACGCATCGGTCATGCGTGCACATCATCTCTCGACCGGCGACTGGGTCGTGATGTTGCACTATCAGGCATTCGTCGATTACGACCGCCAGCAGAGCAGTCGGGCCATCGATGGATTCGCGCAAGTGAACAGCATCAATTGGGTCATGGGCATGGCGTCGCATCCCATCGGCGAGGGACGAGTCACGTTTCGGGCTATGATGAGCGCGGAGCCACTGACTGTGGGCAAGGCCGGGTATCCATTGTTACTCCAGTCCGGGGAATCGTATCGCGGCGAGCCGCTGCACGATCGGCAGCATCCGCATGATCTCTTCATGGAATTGGCGGTGTTGTATGATGTGCCGATATCTCGTGGCGTCGGACTCGAGATTTATGGTGGACCAGTTGGGGAGCCTGCCCTCGGACCACCGTCTTACCCGCACCGGCCCTCTGCCGCTGGAGATCCGTTTGCGGTCCTGGGACACCATTGGCAGGACGCAACGCATATCACGTTCGGCGTCGCCACGGTTGGGCTGTACACCAAGGACGTGAAGCTCGAAGGCTCTATCTTCAACGGGCGAGAGCCCGACGAGACGCGAAGCAATTTTGACTTGCGGCCGTTGGATTCGTACTCAGGTCGTGTGACAGCAAATCCCGGCGCGGAGTGGAGTGCCAGCGCGTCTTACGGGTATTTGAAAAGCCCCGAGGGACTGACGCCGAATCTCTCGCAACATCGCATGACGGCGTCTGTGTTGTTCGACAATGGCGACGTTTCGGCGGCCGCTATATACGGCGCCAATTTGGACTCGGACGATCCGCGGTTGTCCAACAGCTTCGATTTGGAATCGACGTGGGGGGCCGTCTTCGGACGAGTCGAATATGTGCAAAAAACTGGCGCCGATCTCGCGTTACCCATCAATGGACATTTTGATATCGAGGCCTTGAGTGTGGGATATACGTGGGACTTCGCCCGACCGGGCCACGTCGCCATCGGCCTGGGTGGCGTGGCGACGGTCGACGTCGTGCCGGACAAACTCGGCACGTATTACGACACTCGCACGCCGGTCGGGCTCTCTTTGTTCTTGCGCTTCCGACCAGCTACATAGCCGGCGCCTTCAAGTACTGGTCGAACCACCGGATCGTGCGATCCTGGAGGTCGCGCACGTGCGCGGGATTGCGGATGCCGTGACCCTCGTCGGGGTAGACGACGAGCTGCGTCGTCACCCCGTTGCGCTCGAGGCCACGCCAGAACTCGTACGACTGCGGCGCGGGACATTCGACGTCGCGCTCGCCGACCACGACGAGCGTGGGTGTGTGGGCCTTTCGGATGAAATTGATCGGCGAGCTCTTGGCGTAGACCGCCGGATCGTCGTACGCGGTGGCGCCGAAGTACGGCAGCATCCATTCGTCGATGCCGTTCTCACCGGTGTAGCTCAGCCAGTTGGAGATGCCAGCGCCGGCGACCGCGGCCTTGAAGCGGTTCGTCTGGGTGACCCCCCACATCGTCATGTACCCACCGTAGCTCCAGCCGGTGAGACCCATGCGCGTGCTGTCGACGGGGAAGCGACGGAGGACGGTGTCGACGCCGGCCATGACGTCGCGAAGATCGCCATAGCCGAAATCCTTCACATTGGCTCTGGTGAACGCCTCGCCCTGCCCGTAGCTGCCGCGCGGATTGGGCATGAACACGAAGTAGCCATCGCGCGAGAACACGGCCGGAGTCGACTGCTCGGCCATCCACCGCGCCGGTACCGCGGCGGCCGGACCGCCGTGGACCTGAACGATCATGGGGTAGCGAGTCCCGGGCTTGAAGTCAGCCGGATAGATGAGCCACCCCTGCACGGCGAATGCGTCGCTCTTCCACTCGACGCTTTCCGAGCGACCATACGCGGGCGTCACGCCAGCGTTCGCGTGCGTCAGCTGCTCGAGTCGAGCCGGCGGGCCCGCCCAGACTTCGGGAGGCTCACTCAACGACTCGCGCGCGGCGGCGACGGTCTGTCCATCGCGCGACACACTGACCGAGGGGACGAACGCTCCCCCAGTCACGTGGGCGTTGATGTGGGCCAGCACGCGAGTGTCGGCAGTCTTGGTGTCGAGCGAGACGATAGCAGATGCGCCGCTCGCCCAAGCCGCGACAACGAGCTGGTGCGGCGAGGCAGTCCATGCCAGATCTGACGGGGAGATCGTGGCCGACGCCGTGAGATCCCGCGGCGTGCCGCCGGTCGCCGCGACGACCCATACGTCCCCGCCCGTCGAGCCTTGGTCGCTCATGATGCCGCCGATATAGGCGATCTCGGAGCCATCGGTCGACCAGCGTGGAACGGCGATTTGCGTGGTCGGGCGGGCAATCTCCGTCGGGGAGCCGGAATCGGCCGGGACCGTGTAGAGGCGCGCGGTCCACCAGTTATTGTTGCCCGAGCCGGTGGCGGCGCTGATTACGAGGCGCCGGGAGTCGGGCGACCAATCGTATTCGTACACATAGAGATCGGCCGGTGTCAGGAGCCGCAAGTGGCCGGTCGCGAGGTCGATCACGCCCAGGTGCTGGCGGTCGACCTGATCGTCAATGACTCCGGTGTCGCGAGGGGCGGCCTGGGTTGGGCCGAATGCGATCTCCTCTGGTTTGGAATAGAGCACCGCGATGCTCTTCCCATCCGGCGAGAACCGGAGGTCGTGCATCTCGCCGGGGATCGTCGCGACGACTCGGGACTGGCCGTCCGCGACCGTGGCCAGCGTCAACGCGCCCTCCGCACCCAGAAATGCGAGCGAGCGACTGTCAGGCGACCAGGCGAGGTCGCTCCCCGAACCGAACGTCTGGAGAGCCGCGCCAGGGCGTCGACGGTCGACGACAACTACGCCGGGTTTGCCGGTCCCCGATGTGTCGGCGGGGCTGGGGCCAACCCAGGCTACCAGGTGTCCGTCCGGCGAAATCGATACATTGGCAAACCGCCGCGCCGCGTGCGACGGCGGCATGAGCACGGCGAGCGAAGCCAGCGCCGGGAGCATCGGAAGGAGAGGCATAGCCCCCAATTTATCGAATGACGACCGGTTCCGATAACAGTGGAGGCCGGTAACGACTATCTTACTGGGGTCAACCCGTCACATGTGGCGGGAACGTTCTCGACGTTTGGGGGTTCTCTAGGCCGTGCGCCGTTCACGATCGATTTATCTGATCACGATCGTTTTCGTTGCTGCTCTGGCCACACTCATTGAGTGTGGACCGACTCGGCAATCCGTCATAGCCCAGACGGCATGGGTCAACGCCGCGCCCCTTGGCGATACCGCGGTGCTGTCGATGACCCTCACCAACCACGACGCGCACCCCGTCGACATCGTCGATGTCCTGTCGTCTTCGGCGAAGTCCGTCGCGATCTTTCAGCACTTCCGCGACGGCGACACGATCCGGACCGCGCTCCTCCGGCGCCTGGCGATTCCGGGCGGCGCGAGCAGCACATTTGCGCCACCGGGGCCACACATCATGCTGGCCGGTCTCCAGCGCGAGTTGCGCCAGGGGGAACACGTGCGCGTGACCGTGATCCTGGCGGATGGGCAGCCGGTTGATGTCGATGCCGTGGTGCGGCAGGGGTCGCCGATCATGGCCACCCACGCCGCGACGCAGCCGCTAGCGACTCGCTAGGCCGCCGGCGGTCTCGCCGCCGTCGATCACATAGGCCTGCCCCGTCACAAACCCCGCGTCGTCCGAGGCGAGGAACGCGAACAGCGCCGCGACCTCGGCCGGGCGTCCTTGGCGCTGCATCGGAATCTTGGCTTCCAGTTCGCGCATCATGGCCGGCGTGTATTCGGCCTCCTGCATCGGCGTCAGGATATAGCCAGGGCAGACGACGTTGACTCGGACAGTCGGCGCGAGCTCTAGCGCCAGTGTTTTCGTCAGCTCAATGAGCGCGGCTTTGGACGCGTTGTAGTGCGCGTACCCACGATAGCCGACGATGCCGTTCGTCGAGCCCATGTTCAAGATCACACCGCCGCTCCCCTGGGAGAGCATCCGGCGCGCGGCATGTTGGGCGACCAAAACGGCGCCGGTGAGATTGACATCGAGTACACGGCGCCACTCATCGAGTGGCAACTCGACGAACTCGTGGCGAACGCTCACGCCCGCGTTGTTGATCAACACGTCGATCCCGCCCGCCTCGGCGTCCATGCGCTCGAATGCCCGCGCGACCGCAGTCGCATCGGCCACATCGGCAACGATCGAGCGCGGCGCCTCAGCGTCAGCGGTGCGGCCAAGGACCCAGACACGCGCGCCTTCCTCGGCGAACCGCTCGGCGGTCGCCGCGCCGATGCCGCTCGTGCCGCCGGTGACGAGGACGCGCTTACCGGCTAACCCGCGCATGCGTGTACGAGCACCGCGACGGTCGAACCCGCGACAATCGTGCCCAGCATCCGTTGAGCGATACGCCGCATGCGCGTCGTCTCGGCGTACGCCGAGCCGTCGTCGGGTGGGTCGGGCGGCAGTGCACCGGCGGCGAGGGCCGTGCGCGGGGGGATCGCGGGAGGCTCGAGCATGCCCTGTGGCGCGGTCGCGGGGGCGACGACCGTGACATCGGGTTCGGGTTCGGGGCGCGGCAGGACATGGGTCTCGACCGCGACGAGTAGGGACAGCGCGAGGAGGATCATGGCGTCTCGCAGATGATTGTTCGAAGCGTGCTATACCCTATGTTACCACCGCACAACACAATCCCCACTGAGCGCCCGGCATGACGGGCAGCGGTCTTCCGATAGGCCGCGACGGCGACGCCAGCGGCTCCTTCGATGATTATTTGGTGCTCGGCCACCATGAACCGTATCGCATCGGCGATCTCGGCCTCACTCACCAGCACACAATCGTCGATCAACGAGCGACAAAGACCCAAGGTGATCGCGCCTGGCTCCACGCTTCCCGCCGTCGCATCGGATAACGTTGGCCGTTCGGGTGGCGCCACGATCTCTCCCGCGCGCATGCTCTCGTACATGGCAACGGAATTCTCCGGCCAGCAGCCCACGATGCGGGTCCGAGCCTTCATTGCCGTGGCGACACCCGAGATGAGGCCTCCACCGCCGACGGCGACGAACACGGCATCGAGGGATGGGCATTGAGCGGCGAATTCCAGACCCAGCGTGCCTTGGCCCGCTATCACGTTCCAGTCGTTATATGGCGAGACGTATGGGCGGCCTTCGCGTTCGGCGACTGAGCGAGCGTAGAGCTCGGTCGCGCCGCCTTCGTCGCCATGGAACTCGACGTCTATTCCCGGAAAGCGACGGAGCGCTTGGATTTTCATCGCGGGTGCGCTGTGAGGCAGATAGACGGTGCCGCGCGCACCGATGGCGGTCAGGGCCGTCGCCACGGCGCGACCGTGATTACCCGTGGATGCCGTCACCACGCCGCGAGCGATGGCGTCCGCCGGCAGCAAGAGGATACTGTTCAAGGCACCGCGTATCTTGAAAGAGCCGGACCGTTGCCACTGCTCGCATTTGAGCCAGACGGACTCTCCGAGCGCGTGGCTCGGCTCGACCGGTGTCTCGCGGATATGGGGACGGATCCGTGCCGCCGCGGCCTCGATCGACTCAAGCGATATCGTCATGCGTATTCGAATTCACAATCGGGTCGACGGCCTCGCGGTTCTCCGCTGCGAACGCGCGGATGGGTCGGTGACGTGGCAACGGCATCCGGAAAAAATAGTCGCTTCTTCCCACCGCATGACCTGACCCACTATGCGGTCGAGACCACCCTCGGGTTCCGACATGCGTTCTGACGACGAGCTTGCGCGCACGCGCGCGCTCGCCCAGGCGCTCATCGCGCAGTGGTGGGCGCTCGCACCCGATGCCGAGATTGCGCTCGAATTCACTCCGCACGAAGCGCACTGATCGGCGTCTCGGCGAACACATCGCGTCCGCCGAGCAGGCCGATCAGAATCGCGAGCGTGGCGCAGATGAGCGCGATGCCGAGCGCGGGAATCACCGCCGGAGTGAAGGAGCTCTCGAACGCGAAGCGCAGGAGGGCCCACGCGCCGGCGAACGACAGCAGAACGCCCGTGAGCGCGCCCACGAGGCCCAATGCGGCATACTCGGCGAGCATGATCGCGCGGATCTGTGCGCGGCTCGCGCCGAGCGTCTTCAACAGCACACCCTCGCGCACGCGATCACGTCGGCTCGTCGACGCGGAGCTAAAGAGAACAGGAATTGCCAACGCCAAACTGAACAACGCCAGAAAACGAATAGCGAGCGTCACCTTTCGTACGATCCGCCCGATCGTGTCGCGCACGAGGGTGAGATCGACACTCGACACGTTCGGGTACCGGCCGACGACCGTACGCTGCAGTCGGGACAACGCCGCGGGATCGGACACGTTGGCGAGCACGACTACCTGGTGCGGCGCGTGCTCGAGGACGCCGCTGGGGAACACGGCGAAGAAGTTCGGCTCGAACCGCGCCCAGTCGACGTCGCGCAGGCTCGTGAGTCGCGTTGGCACCGGGACGCCCTGAACATCCCACGTGATGCGGCCGCCGATTTTGACCCCCAATTCACGCGCGACATCGGCCTCCAGTGAGAGCTCGGCCGTGTCCCCCGGTGGATCCTTGCTAAACCATCGCCCAGCTACGACGTGTTCCGATGCGACTAGGGTGTCGCGATACGTCGAGCGATACTCTCGGCGCAAAGCCCAGGCAGCACCTTTTTTTTCGCGTTGGAGCTCGCCAACAGACACGCCGTTGATCGATGCGATTCGCATCGTGACTAACGGTGCCGTCTCGACGACGGCTCGACCGGCCATGCTGTCGAGTCCTGGAGCTTGGTCGGATTGGACATCGAAGAACAGCACGTTCCCACGCGAGGCATCGGTCGCGACGTTCAGCTCGCGGAGCACGTTGGTCTGGACCAAGTACAACGTGGCGATGAGGAACGCGCCGAATCCGAGCGATAAGACAACGGCGCGGGTTTGATTCGCGGGACGATACAGGTTCGCGACACCCTGGCGAATCACATATGGCCAGCCGGAGCGCGTGACGCGGCGAGCCAACCAGGAGAGCGCCACGGCGCCGGCCCATAGTGCGAGGAGCACGACGCCGATCCCCGCGGCTATGCCGACGCCCAGTCGCGGCCGGGGCGCGCGGGCAACTGAAAGGGCGAGAACGGTGGCGCCGAGAACGAGAGCGGGAATAATGGCTCGACCCTCGCGCAGCTTCTCGTCGCCGTATTCGCGCCGCAAGGCGGCGAGCGGCGAGATGGAGCCGAGCGCGAGCAATGGTCGCAAGGCGAACCACAGCGCGACCCAGAGACCGAGCGCGAGCCCGAATCCGATCGCGCCGAGCACGAGATGCGGATCGACGTCGACGGGTAGAAAGTCGCGAATCGCGAGCGGCAGCCCGAATTGCAGTCCGACGCCGAGGAGGGCGCCGGCAGCGGCGCCGATGAGTCCCATCGCGGCCGCCTGCCCGACGTAGATCAACAGGATCTGCCGCGTCGTCGCGCCGAGGCAGCGGAGAATCGCGACCGTCTCGACCTTGCGTCGCACGAATGCGCGGACGCCAGAGGCGACGCCGATCCCACCGAGGAGGAGCGAGACGAGCGCGACCACGCCCAGGAAGTTGCGGAGGCGCTTTACGGCGTCCGTTAGGCCCGTATCGGTGTCCGTGGCACTCTGGACGCGCACGTGCAGCGTGTCGAGGCGGTTTCGCAGCCGCGTCTCGAGCGCGGGCGATGCGTTGACGCCCAGAACGGTTTTGTACTCGGCGCGGCTGCCAAATGTCAGAAGCTGGGTGATGGCGAGATCCGCTTCTGGAATGAACACTCGCGGGCCTATCGCCGCGGCAATGGCTGCATCACCGGGGACCGTTCGCAACGTTCCCGCGATAACGAAACGACCGTAACCCAAGGCTAACGTGTCACCGACACGACCATCGAGCGCGACGAGGAGCGCGGGGTCTACGACCACCGCTTCCCGCGAACGCAGCGTCGTCCATGCGGTTGCCGGGTCGGTCAGGACGGCGCCATACAGCGGGAAATTCGAGGTGATCGCTCGGACTTGGACTAGGCGAGTGAGGCCCGTTCGCCGGTCCACGGCCATGGACGCGAAGCTGGTCACGCGCGCTTCCCGTGCCCCTTTGGCGCGCAGGGAATCGACGATGGCGTGCGCCACTGGTGGGAGTGGCCCGCGAGAGGTCAGCGAGACGTCGCCGCCTAGCAACGAGCGGGATTGCTCGCGGACCGATTGGGTAACGTTCGCGGCGAACGAGTCGATGGCGACCAGCGCGGCGACACCGAACGCGATCGATCCCATGTAGAGAAAAAGACGGCGCCGAGTGGTCCGGCTTTCGCGCCAGGCGAGACGCGCGATGGGGCTCATGGAACGACGCGACCGTCGGCCAATCGAATCATCCGTTGCGCGCGACCCGCCAGGCCGAGATCGTGCGTCACGAGCACGATCGTCGAACCCGACTCGGCGTTCAACGATTCGAGGAGGTCGACGATCCGGAGCCCCGTGGCGGCGTCGAGGTTGCCGGTCGGCTCGTCGGCGAACAGGATGCGCGGCTGGTTGGCAAACGCGCGCGCGATCGCGACGCGCTGTTGCTCGCCGCCCGACAGCTGAGCCGGAAAATGGCCGACCCGGTCGCCCAAGCCGACGCGGCCGAGCACGTCGCGGGCACGCTCGGCTGAGTGGGACTCGCGCTCACCGCGCAGTTCGAGCGGAACGCTGACATTTTCGAGTGCGGTCAGCGTGGGGATAAGTTGGAAACTCTGGAAGACGAACCCGACTTTCTCGCCACGGAGCTTGGCGCGGCGATCCTCGTCCAGGGTTGCGAGATCCGCGCCGTCGAGGATCACGGATCCGCTCGTCGGGGTATCGAGGCCCGCGAGGAGACCGAGAAGCGTCGTCTTCCCACTGCCGGAGGGGCCGACGATCGAGACGAAGGTTCCCTGCGGGATATCGAACGAGACGGCGTCGAGGACCGTAAGGGTCCGGGTGCCGCTCTGGTATTCTTTCGTTAATGCGCGAGCGACGAGCATGAGACTGACAGTCGCGTGTGTGATGGTGCTGATGGCCTGTTCGCGTGAGCGATCACCGTCGGTCCAAACTACATCGGTGCACAGCGACACGACGGGCCGTGGCGCGGTGGCGGGTCGGCGCACGGTCTTGATCGTGGGCACGAGTCTCACGGCTGGACTCGGGCTCGATCCCGACGATGCGTGGCCTGCGCTCGTCCAGGCGAAGATCGACTCGGCCGGGTTACCGTATCATGTTGTGAACGCCGGGCTGTCTGGTGAAACGTCGGCCGGAGCGCTTCGGCGGATTGATTGGCTGATGCGCGGGCCCCTCGATGTGTTCGTGTTGGAGACCGGCGCGAATGACGGGCTTCGCGGGTTGGACACCGACTCGCTCCGTGCGAACATCGAGGCCATTCTGGCGAAAGTGCATGCGGCCCGGCCGTCCGCGCGCTTGGCGTTGGTGCAGATGGAGGCTCCGCCCAATCTCGGCCCCGCCTACACGAAGGAATTCCACGCGATATACGCGGAAGCGGCGCGCGCCGAAGGCGCGACGCTGCTTCCGTTCCTGTTGGACAGCGTGGCCGGACACCCCGCGCTCAACCAGGCGGACGGGATGCATCCGAATGTCGCAGGGTCGCGAGTGGCGGCGGGCACAGAGTGGCGGGCGCTCCTACCAATTCTCGCAAATTCCCGATAGTTTTCCGGGCTATGGCTTTCTCAGCAACTCAGATCCGGCGCGGCATGGTCCTCGTGTTCGAGGGCGATCCGGTGCGGGTGATCGAATTTCGACACCACACCCCGGGGAATTTGCGCGCTATGGTGCAGGCGAAGCTCAAGAACTTGAGGACAGGGTCGACGTTCGAGCATCGGTTCCGCGCGGCGGACTCCGTCGAGCGGGCGTCGATGGAGACGCACGATCTGGAGTTCATGTATCAGGGTGGGGATACGTACCACTTCATGAACACCGAGAACTACGATCAGCTCGAGATGGACGAGGAGGCGCTCGGCGATTCTGCTCAGTGGATGCAGCCGGGGATGCGGATTCAGGCCGAGTACTACAATGGGCGGCCGATCGGCATTCAATTGCCGAACTCGTTGACGCTCGAGGTGACGGAGACGGCGCCGGTCATGAAGAGCGCGACGAAGACGGCATCGACGAAGCCCGCTAAGTTGGAGAATGGCGTGACGGTCAACGTGCCGGAGTTCGTCAAGACAGGCGAAAAAGTTCGGGTGAATCCGCAGACGGGGGAATACGTAGACAGGGCCTAGCGCTCCATCCATGGTGGCTGTAGCTCAATTGGTTAGAGCACCGGACTGTGGCTCCGGGGGTTGTGGGTTCAATTCCCATCAGCCACCCTTTAGGCGCGTAGCTCAATTGGTAGAGCACTGGTCTCCAAAACCAGCGGCTGGGGGTTCAAGTCCCTCCGCGCCTGTGGGGCAAAAACAAAACGGCGGTATCGTCTAGGGGACTAGGACGGAGCCCTCTCAAGGCTCAAACACGGGTTCGAATCCCGTTACCGCTATCGGCTCGGCCCCATGGTCTATCGGTTAGGACGTCACCCTTTCAAGGTGGAGAGACGGGTTCGACTCCCGTTGGGGCTATAAAAAAAAGAGGGACTGTAGCTCAGCTGGTTAGAGTGCCGGTCTGTCACACCGGAGGTCGCGGGTTCGAGCCCCGTCAGTCCCGTAGATGTCAGTTGGATGAATTGCCCTGGTG
>Ga0210409_10005483_pt1 | contig 13324 bp, 12 predicted proteins | sample IncBWH17MmetaG_FD_161649 | JGI IMG/M metagenome (GOLD analysis project Ga0210409, IMG submission 161649) | Forest soil microbial communities from Barre Woods Harvard Forest LTER site, Petersham, Massachusetts, United States - Inc-BW-H-17-M | ecosystem: Environmental > Terrestrial > Soil >... | reverse complement strand
CCGGTTTTGTCGCCGCGCTTGCCCGAAAGTATGGAGTCGAACTCGGCGACGCCGAGCTGCATCAGCGCTACAACACTCGCAGCTTTCCGCAATTCCTCGAACTCTATAAATGGGCCACGTCATTCCTTCGCGAACCTGAGGATTACGCTCGCCTCGCCGAGGAAACCTGCGCCACCATGAAAGAACAAGGCACGATCTATGCCGAGATCACGCTGTCGATTGGCGTGATGCTGCTGCGCAAACAGGATGTCCGCGCAAACTTCCGCGCCATCCGCGAGATGTTCGAGGAAAAGCATCGCGCCGGTCAGGGCCCCGCAGTGCAATTTATCTTCGACGCGGTGCGGCAGTTCGGCCCCGTCCCCGCGATGGAAATCGTCGAACTCGCCGCGGAACATCGGACCTCCAGCGTCGTGGCATTCGGCCTGGGTGGCGACGAACTTTCTCTTCCGCTTTCCGATTTCCAACCCGCTTACAGGCGCGCCGCCGAGGCCGGGCTGCATCTCCTGGCGCACGCAGGGGAAACTGGCGGCCCGGAGCAGATTCGCGACGCCATCGACCTACTCGGTGCGGAGCGCATCGGTCACGGCATCGCTGCCATCCGCGACCCGAGCCTGCTGAAGCGGCTCGTCGAAAGCAAAGTTCCCCTGGAAATCTGTCCGACAAGCAATCTGCGCACCAACGCGCTTAACCTGCAGCTAAACGGCACCGATCTTTCGCTGCTGGATCACCCGCTACCAAAGCTCTTCCGTGCAGGTATCGCGGTCAGTCTCTCCACCGACGATCCCGCGATGTTTCACACCACCCTCATTGACGAATATCTTCACGCCCACAAAATGGGCCTTTCCCTCGATGAGCTTTTGCAAATCAATCGCGCCGCATTCCAGCACGCCTTCATCTCCCCGCAACAACGTGGCGAACTCCTCACTCGTGTTGCGGCCTCCTTTTCGCCTCCGTAGCTGTGGCGTGAACCCGTGCTCCGCTCTTGCTATACTTTCTTTATGAAAGCTCACGTCTGGGTAATGCCAAAGCGCACCGTGCTTGACCCGCAAGGTAAGACCATTCACAACGCCCTCACGAGCCTGGGTTTCGCGCAAATTTCCGACGTCCGCCAGGGGAAATTTTTCGTGCTCAACCTCGACGGCTGGAATCGCGAAGAAGCGCAAAAACAACTCGAACGCATTTCCAAGGATGTCCTGGCTAACCCGGTAATCGAAGAATATCGCTTTGAAATCGTGGATTAGCGTGACGCAACATTCAGTAAATAAGATGCTTTCCTTCCACGCACAAAACGAACAGCATATCCGGAAGACGTTAGTCTTCGTCCTACTCTTTTCCCTGGCGGCATTTGTAATCGGGTGCAGCAAACCGCAGCCCGGCGAAACCTCCGACCCGCAACTCAAACCCATCCAGGAAATGCTGCAACAACACCTTCCCATCGGCACCACGGACGCTTCCGTGCAATCCTTCCTATCGGCCCGCGGCTATACTATCGAAATACCGGACAAGCCCGGCACCATCGTCGCGACTATCCGCCACATCGATACGGAAACCGTTCAGCCGGTCACCGCGCGGGTCATTTTCTATTTCGATGCCAATGGAAAACTCAACACCTACGAAATCCACCGCATTTTCAATCAGCGCGTCCCGTAACTTTTGCAGCGACCCTCCCCGGCTTTTCGCCAGCAGCCAACATCGGCCATGCTAGGCTGGTAAAGAGTAAAAAAGCTTCATTTCAGCAGTGGCGTCGCAAAGTCAGGAGACTTTTCGCATGTGTGGCATTGTCGGTTATATCGGCCCCAAAAAGGTCGTTCCGGTCATCATCGAGGGCCTGCGGAAGCTCGAATATCGGGGCTACGATTCCGCCGGTATCGCGGTGGTAGACGCGGACGGTAAGCTGCACATCCGCCGGGCCCCCGGCAAGCTCCGTAATCTGGAAGAAGTGATCCGCGAGTCGCCCATCGAAGGCACCTACGGCATCGGTCACACGCGCTGGGCCACCCACGGGCGGCCAACCGAGGAAAATGCCCATCCGCACCGCGATTGCACCGGTCGGTACGTCGTCGTTCACAACGGCATCATCGAAAATTATCTGGAGCTGAAAGAGAAGCTGCAGGGCGAAGGGCACAAGTTCCTTACCGAAACAGACACCGAAGTCGTTGCGCACTTGGTCGAAAAATACACCAAGGATCTGCCGTTTGAAGAAGCTGTCCGGAAGACCCTGAAAGATCTGCGTGGCATTTATTCGCTGGTCTTTCTTTCCGCCAAGGATTCGCAGAAATTAATCGCTGCGCGTATCGGTCCTCCATCCGTAATCGGACTTGGAGACGGAGAATTTTTCGTTGCCAGCGACATTCCAGCGCTTCTTGAACACACCCGCCGGATCTTCTTCCTAGCGGATGGTGATATCGCCGTCCTTACCAGAGACGGCGTCCGCGTCACCGATCTCGACGGCAAGCCTGTGGATCGTCCCGCGCAAACGGTTACCTGGGACCCCATCATGGCCGAAAAGGGCGGCTACAAGCATTTCATGCAGAAGGAAATCTCCGAGCAGCCTCGCGCTGTTCGCGACACTCTGCTCAGCCGTCTCTCACAGGACACCGGCAAAATCTTCCTGGACGAAATGCAGATCACGGAAGAGCAATTTCGCAATTTCCAGAACGTCCGCATCGTGGCCTGCGGCACAAGCTGGCACGCCGGGCTGGCGGGGAAATTCATGATCGAGCGGCTCGCGCGCCTGCCGGTCGAAGTCGATTACGGCAGTGAGTTCCGCTATCGCGATCCCATCCTCGATTCGAAAACGCTTACGGTGTGCATCAGCCAGTCCGGTGAAACCGCGGACACTCTTGCCGCTCAGCGCGAAGCCAAGCAAAAAGGTTCGCCAACGCTGGCCATCTGCAACGTAATGGGTTCGATGATTACCCGTGAAGCTGCCGGGTCCATCCTTACTCATGCCGGTCCGGAAATCGGCGTCGCGTCCACAAAGGCTTTCAGCGCGCAACTCGCCGCGTTATTGATTCTTTCCTCGTACCTGGGTCAGGTTCGCGGCAAGCTCTCTCCCGATGCCGCGCGGAAACTCATGCTGGAATTCACTCGTATTCCGCACAAAATGGAAACCATTCTTCAGGCGGAAGAAAAAGGTGTCTTCGAAGCTCTGGCTCGTCAGTTTTTCCGCCACACCGATTTTTTGTACCTGGGTCGCGGTATCCACTATCCCATCGCGCTGGAGGGGGCGCTGAAGCTGAAGGAAATTTCCTACATCCACGCCGAAGGCTATCCCTCGGGCGAAATGAAGCATGGCCCCAACGCCCTCATCGACGAAAATCTTCCGGTCGTGGTCCTCGCAACGCGCGACGAATCCGACCCCGCATCCATGACCCTGTACGAAAAGAGTGTTTCGAACATTAAAGAGGTAAAAGCGCGCGACGGAATCGTCATCGCCATAGTCACCGCAGGCGATCATCTAGCCCGCGAAGCTGCGGATCACTTGATCGAGCTGCCCCCGGCTCCCGACCTTTTGAATCCACTGCTCGAAATCATCCCGCTGCAGTTGCTGGCCTATCACATTGCCGTCCGTCGCGGCTGCGACGTGGATCAACCCCGCAACCTGGCTAAATCGGTCACGGTCGAATGATCCACAGAAGCTATAGATATGCCCCGTAGGGTTGCTTTCATACCTGCGACGATTTTTCTGCTTCTCGTTTTCCTGGTCTATACCTTCATCGGTTGGTGTGGACTGCGACCGGGCTCGATATTGGTGTCACGCGTTTTGGCGTCATTCGCCGTCGTAAATACTTACCCCCTCTTACATACCGCGTATGCGTGTATTACTCACGGCCAGTGCGGATCGAAAGAAATCAGTTATGAATTCGCCGGTCCGCTCATAGAAGACTCAGAGTGGCGAGCGCTCTCAACGGCCGTTATCGTTCTCGGCCTGTTGGGATTTTCCGTCACAGTCGCGTCCATTTGCGGAATCCGCGGGAGCTCGGGGTTTTTAGGAATTATCATCACGTTCACGATGCTGGCTGCTTTCTGGAATCCAGTCGCATTCGTAATCAACACCCGCAGCGCTGGAGGGAGTGCAGCAGGTAGTTTCTGGTATCCGCTGTATTCAATCGTATTGGCATTAAGCTATGTCTTGGGCTACCTGGGCATACGGACCAAAACTAGGCTGGATACACAAAGCAACCAGTTTTCGTGAAAGAAACAGAGCGCGGGTTTGGTCATCGGCGGCCTAAACAACGCGCGCCGGGCTACGAAGCATCTTTCAACTTCATTCGAGTTAGAACATAGCCGACCAGGTTCGGTCGCGCAAGCATGGCGCCCAACAGCGCACCCAGCGTGTTGGTGATGATGTCGGTGGTGCCGGAAAAGCGTTGCGGAATATATGCCTGCAGCAACTCGATTAAGAAACTCAAACTCCCGCCCGCCAGCGTGGCATAAAGTATTGCCTTTCCGCGAGAATGGGCCAGCAAGAAATACGCGGCAAAGATGAATCCCAGAGGCATGAATCCTACGACATTCACAACTACATCAATTAAATAGACTTTCGTCTCTTCAAATTCCTTCCACACGGGTTTCAGCATCACTTTGTGTGGAATCTGAAAGTAAGAAGGTATCTCCAGGCTCGGCTGCGTGGCCACGGAGTTGTGTATTTCGTTTCCGGTTCGCTCGGCGAACACATAGCGAGCCACCGCCCGGTCGGGATCGTCGCTTCCACTTCCGTCGACCCACTTTGCGTAGTGCTGCTCCACTTCCGAGGCGGCAAGCTCCTTCGAATAGATCGCCAATCCGCTTATTTCCCCTGGCCACGGCTGGTAATCCACGGAAGAAGTTCCCATGACGATTTGTCCCGACAAATCCTTCGGCAAGATCGTAAACTTGGAAAATGTCTGCGCGTGGCGGCCGTTCAAATAAACGACTGTTCCGCTGGGTCCGGAAGTGACCGTCACAAGTGCAAGCTTTTCGGGCTGGAACACGTGAGGCACGTCGAATTTCGTCCGCTTTAGGGTGTTCTGCCCGGTCGGTGTGTCCCGTGTGACCAGCAAGCTGTGCAACCACTGGCGCACCGCAAACTGCTGTGGGTTGTCCGGGCCGGAAAAAGTCAAAATGGTGGTAGAAACATCCGCGCTGGCAGGACGCAGCAGCAATTCCAGGCTGCAGGAATTCCCCTCCTCGCTGCTCGCCGCTAGCAGCGGCGCCTTGCTCAAAGCGACCCCGGGTCCACCAAAGCGAACTCCGTTAGCATCCGCCAACCAACTCACTCGATTTGGGGGAAACGGATTGAACGGCCAAAGCGTGGCAAACAACATAGCCAACACTGCAATCCCGCACAGAGTTGCAAGAATTTTCTTCTCACGCGCCATCATCAATTTGTCGTTCACGGACAATATCTTGCGCACCCCGCCAATTCCTGCGGCTCAACCCCATCACACGCATACACTAAAATATCATCCACACCCGCCCATCTCCGTATTAAGTTAGAATGCGCCATGCGAAAATTATTGACGTTACTGCAAGTCCTGGCGGTTGCTCTAGTTTTACCCGCCACCCTCTTCGCTCAAAACGCCCCGGCGTATCCGCCGCAGCGCCAAATCGCCATCACCATTGACGATTTGCCGGCTGCCGCGGCACCGGGTATGACTGGCACGGAAATCCGCGAGATGACCACCAAGTTGCTCGCCGCCTTGAAACAACAACAAATTCCCGCCGTCGGCTTTGTCAACGAACGCAAGCTTTACAAACTCGGGGAAGTGGACGATCGCATCCAGGCGCTGAATCAGTGGCTCGACGCCGGCTTCGAGCTCGGCAATCACACCTACCAGCACACTTCGCTCGACAACAACTCACTCGCGGTATGGGAGGAAGACGTAATCCGTGGCGAGTCCGTCACGAAAATCCTGCTGGCCCAGCACAAGATGAAGATGCGCTACTTCCGCCATCCGTATCTCCACACCGGCCGCGATCTACAAACGCGCCGCGAAGCCGAAGCGTTCCTCGTCAACCGCGGCTACCACATCGCTCCGGTCACCATGGACGCCTGGGACTGGATGTTCTCCGGACCGTACGACGACGCCCGCAAACGCGGCGACACTGCAATGCAGCAGAAACTCGTGGATACCTACCACGAGTACACCAACCAGGTTTTCGACTACTACGAAAAACTCTCCAAGAGTCTGATCGGCTACGAACCGGCGCAAATTCTGCTGCTCCACGGCAACTGGCTGGAAGCTGACCACATCGGCGAACTTCTCGATCTCCTTCGCAAACGCGGCTATAAATTCGTTACGCTCGAGGAAGCCTTGAATGACTCCGCCTACGGCATGCCCGACGATTACGTTGGCCCTGATGGCACCGGCTGGATCGATCATTGGGCCATCACCCGCGGACAACCGCCCCAGAACGCTCCCGTCTTTCCGCAATGGGTGATTGACCGTGCGAATTCCCTGCACCCGCATCCCCAAGAGACGCCGGCGCCCTGAAGTGATCGGCCACTTCCGCTACAATAAAACCATGCGGCCTCGCATTTACCACGGTTGCTTTGTATCCCTCGCATTTCTTCTGGTATTTCCATTTTTCCTTGCCGCACAAACGGCGCCGCTCCGCGAAATCCATACCGAGGGCCTGAAAACGTTGACCGAAGCCCAGGTCGCCCAACTCTCCGGCCTTTCCGTTGGGCAGCAAGTAGGCCGTCAGGATCTGCAGGCTGCTTCCGAGGACCTCGTCCGCACCGGGCTATTCGCCAAGGTCACCTACAACTTCACCACCAAAAATGACGCGGCGGTGCTGCTGACATTTCATGTGGAAGAAAATCACCGACTCGCGGTTTCCTACGACAATTTTCCCTGGTATTCCGACTCCGAACTGAGTGAAGCCATTCGAAAGGATTTGCCCTTTTTCGACGGTACTCTTCCGGAAGCAGGCGCGGTCGTGGACATCGCCGCAAAGTCGCTGGCCAATTTCCTCACTACCAAAGGCGCGTCCGCGCAGGTGGAACACCTTGTTCTTGCGAGTCCGCTAGCCGATGCTTCGATACAGCAGTTCCACACGGAAGGTCTCGCGCCACGAGTCGCCAGCATCGAATTCAGCGATCCGGAGATCAAGCAGTCCCGCGCGGTCCAACAACATCTCTCCGAACTCGTCGGAAAGTCCTATTCCCGCCTGGCTATCGATGTTTTTCTCGCCGAACAGATTCGCCCGATTTATTTTGAGCGCGGCTACCTGCACGCCAAAATCGGCCCGGCGGAAGTTCGCCTCTCCGGCAATCCAAACCAGAAACTGCCCGAGGAAATTCCGATTTTCATTCCGTGCGATCCAGGGGCCGTCTATCGTTGGAAAGACGCAACATGGAACGGCAACAACGCCTTGTCCACAATCACGCTGACCAAAACTTTAGGCATGAAAGCCGGAGACCTCGCCAATGGAATGGCGTTTGAAGCGGGTCTGGATCGCATTCGCGAGGAATATGGCCATCTCGGCTATCTGGACGCGAAGGTGGAACCTGTCTCCACGTTCGATGATGCTGCCCACACCGTCTCTTACGCCGTTTCCATCAACGAAGGCACACAATATCGCTACAATGCACTGACGATTACGGGAATTTCTCTCACAGGCGAACGACTCGTGCGCGAAGCGTGGCCGCAACAGCACGGCGAAGTCTTCGACAAAACCCTGTTCGAACAATTGCTAACCAAACTCGAGCATCACCACGAGGCAGTCTTCCACGAAGTCCCGGTTCATTACGACAACGTCGGCCACTATCTCCAGCCGGACCCCGCCAACAAAACCGTCGACGTCCTTCTCGATTTCAAATAAACCCTCTCAGCAGGTGAAAGCATGGGGAAACGCACACATAACCTTCCTGAAGTTCCACACATCTATTAGACGATTGTCGAAATATCAAAACTAAAGCAACGCTAAGAAACGGAGACTCCTATGGGCAAGCTTACAAATCAGGTGGCAGTAGTAACCGGCGCTTCCAAGGGCATTGGCGCGGGAATCGCCAAGGCGTTGGCCGCCGAAGGCGCATCGGTGGTGGTGAACTACTCTTCCAGCAAAGAAGGCGCCGACCGCGTGGTGCAGGAAATTACCGCAAAGGGAGGCAAAGCCATCGCCGTACAGGGCGACGTCTCTAAACAGGCGGACGTCACCCGTCTTTTCGCCGAAACGAAAAAGGCTTATGGCAAGCTCAACATCCTCGTCAACAACGCCGGCATTTATCAGTTCGCACCGCTGGATGCAGTGACCGAAGAACTCTTCCACAGCCAGTTCAATCTCAACGTTCTGGGCTTGCTGCTCACCACCAAGGAAGCCGTGAAACTCATTGGCCCCGAAGGCGGCAGCATCATTAACATCAGCTCCGGTGTCAGTACCATTTTGCCCGCCAACACAACCGTTTACTCGGCCACCAAAGCTTCCGTAGATGCCATTACCGGCATCCTCGCCAAGGAATTGGGCTCTCGCAAAATCCGCGTTAACTCCATTAATCCGGGGCTGATCCTTACCGAGGGTGTCCGAACAGCGGGTAATGACGAAGGCGATTTTCGCAAATGGATCGAAACACAATCACCGCTCGGAAGAGTAGGAGTGACGGATGACATTTCCCCAGCAGCCGTTTACCTTGCTTCTTCCGATTCTGCCTACCTTACCGGCGAGACCATCCGCATAACCGGCGGCATCTTCTAAATAACACACACTGAGGGAGAGCCATACAAGCGGCCCTCCCTCGGTGGCGCAGTGACTCTTGACTGGTGTTGGTGGGTTTCTCTTGCGCTATTCCTGCCGCGCCTTTGAGACCGGTCCCGATTCAGTCGATGTGTCCCACGGGCGCTCCGCCACCGGCCACTTCTTCTAGGCTATACTCGACTGGACATGGCACCTTTCGTCCAGATTCGCGAGCATCAAGCCCCGTTGCGATCCACGGAGGAAAAAGAGCGCGCATTGTTCGCCGCACTGGCCGAAGTGCCCTCCCTGATCGTGGCGCTCTCCGGCGGAGCCGATTCCGCCTACCTCGCGTGGGCCGCTCATCAAGTCTTGGGTGACCGAGCGCTCTCCGTTACCGCGCTTTCCGCAAGCTACTCGGCATACGATCGCGAACAGGTCGAACTCTTTCTTCAATCGACCGGCCTGCGTCACGAGTTCATCGAAACTCACGAGTTGGAGAACCCTGCCTACCGCGCCAACGCCGCCGACCGTTGCTACTACTGCAAGGACGAACTTTTCTCGGCCCTCGATTCCCTGGCCACAACCCGTAACTTTGCCGCTGTCGCCTACGGCATCAATGCTGACGACACCTCCGATTTTCGTCCAGGCCACCGCGCCGCCCACGAGCACAAGGTGCTGGCCCCGTTGCTGGATGCCGGGCTCAGCAAGTCCGAGATCCGGACCCTTTCTCAGCGCGCGGGCCTCCCTACCTGGGACCGCCCCGCCTCCGCGTGCCTCTCTTCCCGCCTTCCCTACGGCACCGAGGTCACGCCAGAGCGCCTTTCTCTGGTCGAACGAGGCGAAGCAGCACTGCGCGCACTGGGCTTCCGCCAGTTCCGCGTTCGCCTGCACGACAAGCTAGCCCGTATCGAATTGGCTCCAGAAGAGCTTCCCCGCGCCCTGTCAGCCGATATGGCAGCCGCCATGGCCAATGCCTTGAGAGCCGCCGGGTTCGCCTATGTAGCGCTGGACCTCGAGGGCTACCGCCAAGGTTCCTTGAACGAGACCCTCTCCAAGGCCGTGGGAACATAAAAGCCAATATGGGCGTATCTATCTCCAGGAGGCCCTGCCCGGCAGGGAAACCCTCAACTATGACGAATCGCAAGCAATTCCTTCTCGCCTCAGGCCTATTCGCGGCATTCCTCGCGCTCTCGCCATTGACGGTGCTAGCGGGCGACAACACCTTCGATCGCAATTTCACTGTCAACGGTCCCGTCCGCCTGGAACTCGGCAACGGCTCCGGGAATGTCGATATCCGCGGCAGTGCCGACGGCAAAGTTCACATCCATGGAACCGTGACCCGGGGCGGCTGGTCGCTTTTCGGCGGTTCCGAAAAGAGCGTCGACGAAGCCGCGGCCAATCCTCCCGTCGAACAGCACGACAACACTATCCGCATCGGGAAAAACACGTCTGGCTACAGAAACGTCTCCATCGAATATCACGTCGAGGTCCCCAAGGACACGGAAGTGGACGCCAGCGTTGCCTCCGGCGGCCTCACGGTCGACAACGTCCGTGGACCCGTGAAAGCCAGCTCCGCTTCCGGCTACGTACACGTCTATCGTGTCGAACGGGACGCCAGCGTCAGCGCTGCCAGCGGCTCCATCGATGTTTCTACGATTGGCGGAGTGTTGCACGTCAACAGCGCTTCCGGAGATATGACCATCGTTGGTGTTAAAGGCGACCTGAACGCCAACGCAGCCTCCGGCTCCATCCACATTACCAACGCAAATGATCGCATTGAAGCCTCCACGGCTAGCGGTGCAATCAATATCACCGGCGCCGCCGGGGATCTGAAGGTTCACGCAGTCTCTGGTTCCGTGAAGGTTTCCGGCGATCCCTCCACGAATCATTACTGGGAGCTAAAAAGCGTCTCCGGCTCGGTAGACCTGCGGGTACCCGCGAACGCTGGATTCCTGTTCTCCGCGGAAGCCATGTCCGGTGATATCCGCACCGGCCTTCCAGTCGTCATCGAAGAGCAAGGCAAACATTCCCTTCGCGCCCACATCGGCAATTCGGCCGGACGCGTGGAAGTCCACACCGTCTCCGGCGCCATAAACGTCCGCGCTATCTAACCTTCCGTTGTAGGGGTGCAGCACTGCTGCACCCCACGTCCGCAAGATCATCGCTGTTTTTTCCGCCGGGTGCCCCATGCGCGCCCGGTTTAGCGCGTGGGTCTTGGGTTATCTCGCTCAACCATGTAACCCTGGCCTCCGAATTACCCTGCGCACCGAAGGACGCTTCTCTTCAGCACATCTCGCATGCGACCCTCTGCAAAATCCATCGTCTCCCGGTAGAATTGTAGAGTGGTCCACTCGCCTTCCAACCTGTGTTCCCTCCCGGTCCTCGGTTTGCTCTTTGGGCTCACCCTCACCCCAGCCGCAATAGCGCAGGATGCCTCCGCCGCTCCGCAAAAGTCCAAGTCTGCTGATTCCGCGCCAAAATCCTCGAAAGCAACCGAAGCACAAGCGGCGGCTCTCGAGCAGAGCGACTTGCAAAAGGCCATCTCCGACGCCGAAAACGATCGCGCCGCCCTGGCACGCAATCTCGAAGGCTTCCTCAAAAAATATCCTGAATCCAGCCAGAGAACGCAGATCTACCGTGCGCTGATCGAAGCCGACCTCCAATTGCGAGAATTCCCGCAAGCCACCGACTACGCCGAGCGCATGGTCGCGCTTTCTCCGAACGATACCTCCATTAACGTCCTCGCAATCCAACTGCTGGAGCGCTATGGCGACGCGTCCGGCTGGCGACGCGCTATTTCCTATTGCTCGCGCGTGCTGGATTCCATCGGCAAGATGGACGCATCGGATAAATCGCCAAAAGTCTCCGCGGAGGAGTGGGACAAAGAGCGTAAGCGTGATCGCGCAGCGCTTCTCCTCGTTCGCGGCCGCCTGTATCAGAAGCTCACGGATCTTCCCAATGCGCAGGTCAATTTCGAGGAGAGCTATCGCCTCAACCCGTCCTCGCAAGCCGCCGAAGGGCTCGCCGAGGTGGCGGAATTGCGAAAGGATTTACCTACCGCCATCCAACAATATGCCCGGGCCTTCGCGCTCTCTCGTGGCGCTACCGGCGAGACTTCGCGCAAGGATTTGCGGAAAAAACTCGGCAACGCCTGGCGCTTGTCTCACGGCTCGGAAGATGGATTGGGTGATTACCTGCTGCACAGTTTCGATGAAACGACAGCCGCCACCAGTCCCGCGGCGCCCAAGCGTAACGAGGGCCGCCAGGACGTCTACGAATTTGTTCTGCGCAAAGCCCCCGATGGCGGCGCCTCTATGCCCATGACGGAAGCCAAGGGCAAGATTGTCGTGCTCAATTTTTGGGCCACCTGGTGCGGTCCCTGCCGGGAAATGGAGCCGCACTTCGAAAAACTGGCGCACCAGTATCTGGGACAAAAAGACGTTTTGTTTTATGCCCTGAATTGCGATGAGGACGAATCTCTCGTCGCGCCATTCCTCGATGAAGAAAAGCCCAAAACCGCGGTGCTGTACGCGGATGGATTAGACCGGCTGCTCAGCGTGGATTCGTTTCCCACTACCGTCGTTCTGGATCGCTCAGGCAAGATCGCCTATCGCACCAACGGATTCGACCCCGACTCCGTCGAAAAAGAATTGGGCGACGCCATCGAGCGCGCCCTCCGGCCGCAAGACGCAGCCTCCAAATAAGATCGCCCTTTAGGGTTTAGAAATCGCTCCAGGGAATCAATCCGTATTCCGCACCTTGGGCAGTTCTTTGGAGAGAGATGGCGGCATAGCCTTTGGAGAACCACTGTTGAAATTCGGCTCGGATCGCCGATTGCGCCGCTTCAACTCGGCTGGGATCAGATTTCCGCCACAGCTCCAGTTCCGCAGGGACTCGTATCGTAACGATAGAGTGGGGTTGCGCGGCCGGAATATTTTCAACTGCAGCGATGGTACGGCGGGAATCCAGTTGCCACTCCGCGAGCAGCCGATCGGTGGGAAGCTTATTGTGAAGAGGACTACTGGTGATGCCGTAAAAATCGGGGATGTACTTTCGGACAATGGCGCCAAGGCTGTTGAGATTGAAGTGAGCGTTGCGGACTTCCAAGGGATCGAAAGTCCATTCGACGAGGCGGATTCCTCGCGAGAGGGCGTCTTCACGTTGGAAGAGTTTAAGAAGCCGGCCGACTTTGCGGTCTCGATGCGAAGCGAGAATGCCGGTCATATGAGAGTGCAGATAGGGAGTTTGCTCGTGAATCCCCACCAGTGCGAGCGTAAAACCCACCATCAGGTCGCCATCAAACGCGCCGATCACTTGCCCGCCGGTATGATTGGCAACGACAAAAGTAGTGTAAGGCTCGGTTTCCAGGTCGGATTCATTCCAGATCTCGCGCTGCAACTCGACACAGCGTTGAAAGTCCTGAAGCGCTGTGAGCTTGCGAATCTGCATCGGAGAGGGCGCGGGCGAATTCACGGTAGCCAGTCTACCGTCGAGGATGGAAAACAAAAAGGACTTCGGGTCGGAGGCAGCTTGCTTTTGTAGGGACCGCGTTCTGAGGCGGTCCGCTTACGTAAGAACGCAGAGATCCAGTGAAAAGGACACAAGCTCATTTGGACGTCGGGTCCGCGAGTTTGGATCTCTCCCAGAGCGATTCCATCTTCGC
>Ga0210409_10005481_pt1 | contig 13328 bp, 9 predicted proteins | sample IncBWH17MmetaG_FD_161649 | JGI IMG/M metagenome (GOLD analysis project Ga0210409, IMG submission 161649) | Forest soil microbial communities from Barre Woods Harvard Forest LTER site, Petersham, Massachusetts, United States - Inc-BW-H-17-M | ecosystem: Environmental > Terrestrial > Soil >... | reverse complement strand
CAAAAGCCCGTGGTTCACCATCGTCGGCGTTGTCGGCGACGTGCGCCAGGAGGGCCTGGAAATGCCGCCCGGTCTGATGGCGTACTCGTCCTCCGACGGCGAATGGACCGACGATTTGGTGATTCACAGTAAGAGTGATCCACGCAGCCTGGTTGGAACAGTGCGCGGACAGATTCGTTCCGTTGATCCGAATCTTGCGATCGATCACGTCGGCGTCGTGAGCGATCTCCTTTCACTTCGCGAATCGCAGAGAAAATTCAACGCGCTTTTGCTCGGCACGTTGGCAACCGTCGCGCTGCTGCTCGCAGCTGTCGGAATCTACGGCACGGTCTCTTACTGGGTGAAGCAGCGCACTCCCGAATTCGGAATCCGCATGGCCCTCGGCGCGGACCAGAAAAACATCCTTCGCTTGGTCGTCTCGGGAGGAATGCAATTCATTCTTGCCGGCCTGACTGTCGGAATGGCCGGGGCGCTGGCGGCGACTCGCCTTATTGCCAACCTGCTGTTCGGCGTGACAGCCTACGATCCCGCAACCTTTGCGGCCATCGCCGCACTGCTGAGTCTCGTGGCTCTCGCGGCATGCTGGATTCCGGCGCGCCGAGCGATGCGCGTTGATCCAATTGTCGCGCTACACTACGAATAGTTTCTCGATCCTCTTCAGTCTCCGAAGGAAACTTCAACACCGGCCGACAGAAAACCTAGCCGCCACACGAGCTATTGTGGCTTTTTCTTTTTGAAGAGGCCGCCGAGAGCGTTTATGGCGTCGGCAGGGGCCTTGGTGGGGTCTTTTCCGGCGCCCGAACCTAGGCCGGCGGCGCAGCCCAGCTGCGACTTGAGCATACCTGCGGCGAGGCCGCCAATGTCGGGAATAAATTTCGGATTGGCGGTTGTGCCTTGGATCTGAAAGGGGACCGTTGTGCCACTCTTACAGCCGCCGCCGGCTCCTCTGCCAAGCAGCCCACCCAAGTCAGAAACAGGACTTCCGACGTCGCCGAGGGTGCTGGTGAGCATGGCGGCCATTTTGAAATCAAGATTGTTCTTGGAATCAACCGTGCCTGCGCCGGAAAGATTGCCGACGGAAGGAACCACGGCTATGAAATTCTCGGCCTTCAAACCATCGGGTGCCATGCGGAGATTGGTGGTGAGTTTTTGAATGTCCAAATCCTTGCCGCTCTTGACGCCCGCGAGCGAGGCAATCGAGCTCATCTTCGAGCCGAGATCGAAGCCCGCAAGTTTTCCGTTGAAGAGACCGACATCGCCAGTCGTAATTAATTTGTTTAGGGGACCAACTAGATTCAGATCGGTGTTAAGGGTTCCAGCCTGAAGCGAAGCTCCTGTCGGAAGATGGATGCCCAGCGCGGGGAGAAACGCTTCCAGATCTTTCGCGGGCATATCCTTGGCATCGAGCTTGATGTGCACCAGCGTGGCTTCGCCTCCTGTTTCATACGTGCCGTTGAGATGCGCCGCGGCGCTGCCGATTTTGAGTGTCGATGGTTCCAGGACTCCGGTGTTTTTGCGCAGATTGTATTTGGTATCGAAATCGATGGTGACGGGAACGCCAGCGGCGGAGCCTCCGGCAATGAAAAGAGCCTTGGAGATTTTGACGTTGCCTTTGATTTCGGCGTCTCCATTTTGTGAAGAGAGGGTGGCGCTGAGATCAAGGAGGCCGCCTAGTCCCGCCGAGGAATCGACAAAGCCAGTGGATGCCAGATCGAGCCCGGTTACATCGAGCTTGGCATCGAGCGGAGTGAGCGCGGCGTCTTCCTGATCAATAGGGCCAGCCTTTCCGTCGAGCTGGAATTTCCCGCCGCCAGGAAGGTCGGCGGTGACCGTAACAGGAAATTGGGAAGTCATGGAAAAGTTGGAAGTGACCACGCTCACGTGATCGTAGGTGCTGCGCTTTTGATTGGCGGTGGAACCGACGGTGATGCGGCCATCCTTCAGCGTAAATTTCTGGACGGACAGATCGGCGGGCGAGGTCTGCTTTTGTTGAGACTTGGCCGCGGCGCCGCCGAGCGTTGAGTAGTTCCACTGGCCCGCGGGGTTGTGAAGAAGGATGACTTCGGGATTCTCGATGGTGATGCCGGTGACATTCAGAGTTTTACTGAAAATCAGAGGCATGATCTCGACGCCGACTTTGAGCGATTTGGCGGTGAGGAACGGCGATGTGCTGAACTTGGGATCGTCGCCTATAGAAATGCTTTCGGCGGAGAGCGAGCCGCTGAGCAGAGAAAGACTTAGATTGCCAAGTTCCACTTTGCGGCCGAGCGCCTGCGAAGCTTTTTCCTCGATGGTGGGACGGAATTTATCCACGGGAATCAGAAACGGAGCAATGACGACGATCAGGATCAAAACGACGACGACGATAGCAACGATGCGAAGAGTGCGGTTCATAACAGTCTCCAATTCGGCGGGCTGGCGACGGAGTGTGACTGATGATAGCACGAGGCCGTGACTGGTGGATTTGTCACTAGGAATCCCGATAGCGCGGCCTAGCCGCGAAGAAAGGCCATGGCGGTTTTGACGAAGAGGGGGGCGGCATCCAGGAAGACTGGGCCGTGCCCACCTTTTGGTACAACCCAGAGCGTGGATTGCGGAATAGCGCGGTACATATCCACTGCCATTTCAATGGGATAGAGGAAGTCGCGATCACCGTAGACGACTAGGGTTCGCGCTGTGATTCTCGCCAGCGAGGGCGGCGTGAAATTCATGTCGTCATGGCTATCGGCCATGTCGCGTAGCCATTCCCAGATGGCCATGATCTGCCCGTCACCGTGCTTGTGACGCTTGCGCATGGTTTCCCATTCCTTGGGCGGCTGATTGTCAATGGGAACGTGGCGCATGATCGCGCGGGCCTGCTCGGGGAAATACATGGTGGAGCTAACCACGACCATGGCTTCGATGCGGTCAGGCTGGAGAGTGGCCATGTGGAGAAGGATGTTGCCACCCATACTTAAGCCAATAGCCTTGCATTTGGCGACGCGGAGATGGTCGAGCAGGGCGAGCGTGTCCAGGGCGCATTGCCGGTGCGTGATGGTCTTGGCGGGGTTTGTAGAGCGGCCGTGGCCGCGAGCGTCGGGCATGATAAGGGTGTGCTCGCGCATGAAGTCATCGCGGCCGGCATGGACCCAATCCTCATGTGAGCCGCTGCCACCGTGGAGGAGCAGCAGCGGTTCGCCGGTACCTTGCGTCTCATAGTAGAGATCGATCCCGTTTACCTGCAGAATCTTCCCGGCGTTTTCCGTAGGCATTTGTGACACGCGGAGCATCCTGGCGTTCTTGGGATTTTTCCAGTGAAAAAGGGAAACAGTGAGAGAATACCACTTCTGCATTTCCTTGCGGTGACCGAACGAGGCTTCAACTTGCTGCAAACGGTCGCCCTGGACGGCTACGCCAGGGACCGGGAGTCAGCCCGATTTGAAAGAAGCTGGCATGTGTGGATAGGGAGTGAAAAGATATGGCGATCCGGACTAGGACAAGCATCAGAAGACGCATGATAAGATTGCCGCGATGAACAAACCCACCCATGTTTTGCTGGCAGCGGCGGCGGCCCTATTCATGAGCCAGGCGGCGATAGCGCAGCAGAAGACGGAGCCGGCCACACTTCCCGATTCCCCGGCGCCGAAGCAACGACCCGACGGCATTGCGCAGAACGTGTCACAGAAAAGCGGCGCCCAGAGTCCCTTCGGCCTGATTGCAAGACGATCGTGGTTTTATCCAGACTTAGCGAGAACATCAGGGGCGCTGACCTCGGGCGAGAAATTCAAGTTATTCCTGGACACGAGCCTCTCTCCCCCGCAAATTTTGGTTTCGGCAGCCTCGGCAGGGATCAGCGAAGCTCGCGGAACGCTGGCCGGGTATGGTCAAGGCGGCGAGGGATTTGGAAAGCGATTTGGCTCGTCGATGGCCAGCGATGCTTCGAGCCATTTTTTTGGAACATTTTTGCTACCGGCGGCGCTGCATGAGGACCCGCGATTTTTTGTGAGACTGAACGGCGGGTGGAAGGTGCGGGTGGGACACGCTATGCGACGAACGATGGTGATTCGAACGGACGAGGGAGGATCGAGGTTTAATTTGCCGGGGACTCTCGGGCCACTGTTCGCTGAGGGACTCGCGAACACCTATCTTCCAGACTCGCAACGAACAGTGGGGCAGACATTTGAGCGATTCGGCATTCGAATCGCATTCGGAGCGGCAAACAATCTTTTGAGGGAATACTGGCCGACGATCTTCAAGAGTCTGCGGATCGGCAAGGTGGTTCCTGGACTAAAGCCGGACGCGCCACCGGGAGCGCCGAATTAATTTCTTAGCGCGGCGCGGCGAAGCGGATTGCGGCGGGCGGCGCGGGAACGTATTACAACATCCTGAAGGAGCCGCTGCATCGCTCATGCTCCATTGCGGACGTAAAAGCCAAGGCAAAGGAAAGAAAAACGGGGACCGTTTTCTTTTTAGATGCACGCTCGCCAGAATCCTAGCGCAATGCAGCCCGCACGCGATGGCGCAGCGCGTACAGGAAGGCGTGATAGAATCGACTGGCGGGGGCTGTAGCTCAGATGGATAGAGCATCGGTTTCCTAAACCGGTTGTCGCGAGTTCGAGCCTCGCCAGCCCCACCAGAGTCTTATACCCAGCTTCTATACCCAGCTTCTATACCCAAAGCTATACCCATACTGCCCAATATCACCCCTGAATACGTCGAATACGTCGAAATGCCCGCTCATAAACCGTTGAAAACGCACAACGAGGTCCGATTTCGCAATTTTCCTAAACCTTAGGTCGGGAGTTCGAACCTCCCCAGCCCCACCATTCATTCCCGGTCTCACGCCGCCTCAATCTTTCCGGGAATTCAACTTAAGTGAGGGTCTCCTCGGCGGTTTCCAGTGGCCTACCTTTTCCGGCGACCCGCTCGCCTAAGTAGTTCGACACGCGCTATTTCTGTCGCGGTGGGGGCGGCGACAAGCGAATCATGGTTTGCAAGAGGGCTCTTGATGACCATGATAGGCCGACACTCCTCATCAGCCGCGATTGTGTCCAGGAGTAGCACCGCCCATGTAATTGTGCTGCTTAGAATGACGCAGCATACTCCGGTGCCAAAGTATGGATCTGACGGCGGAGCTAAAGGTCATCACGCCCACTGTAAAGCAGACCGCCCCGGCGATCAGGATTGCAGCCGCGCTGGTTGACTTGTTTGAGGTTCCTTCTTGTAGCAGGTAGAGACCGAGGAGCGACAGAGTCGCGGACAAGGTGATCTCAAATAGCGTCGATATTCTTTTCATATCACTTTCCTCTAGCTCCTATCTTGATCAATTGCGGCTCGCGGAGAACCGGCAAAGCCTAAGTTCATGTGCGGATCGCCCGGCGGCTTTGGGCCAGGTTTTCGATGGCGCGCTATCGCCGAAGATCCAGATCACCTCGGCATTGGAGAGTTCTCGGAAACTCTGGTTCCGAATAGGCTCTCTTCATTTCCGAGCCGCAAACGCATCGCGGCTTCGAGATTTGTCGGCCTTCGGAGTCGTTGGCAATTTCAATTTCGCGCTGACGGCGGCAAGCTGAAGACCGACAGACAAATTGCGCTCGCGGACCCATGAGAAACTCCCTCAGATTGGTCTGTGTGGAAAAACCACCGGCTTTGCGTCGGTCTAAAGGTGGGCTGGGGAGCAACGCAAAACGGAAACCAAATGGCGCTGATATATATAATCCGTTATGTCGGCTCTGTCAATATTTAATCAGGAGCCCCTCGGTTCCGCTCCGCACCGCCCTCGTCCTCTTCCAATTCAACTAGGTATTTCTGGTCGACCTTACAGTTATCTTGCAACGCCTTCCCAATCTGGACAGTTCTGCTTCGGTTTACGTTGCGGAGTTTATTGCGGATGGATTCAAACCCGCCGTCCAGGAAATAGAACGGCATGTCAAGTGACCCGATTATGCGCGGTATTCGGAGAGATGCCCGAGGGAGCCTTGCGTTTTCACAAATGCGCCACTTTCAAGCTTCATTGCGGCGAGTCACGGTCTGGCGACAGGGGCCAAATTCACTCAACACCGTGTTTCGTGTGTGAACTCTTACTTGATCGCCCGCATTCCTTCGCCGCGCACAAAGCGTGGTCGGCACGCGTGAGCAGATCACGAAGCGTCACTTTGTCAGCCCCATCTGCTGTAAAAGAAACCGGCTGGCCGTCAGCCCCACCACATTCCTTCAGCGATCTGAAAACTCTCCTGTCGACGTGCGCGCCGAGGAAATCAATTTGGCGCTGGAATCACGGTGATGCGACGACGGAAACGGCTCGCGCTGCTTAGGCGGGCAGGCCATTGCGGATTTGGTTTGCTGACGACCGCCCGATCGAGCGCCGATGAACAATCGGCCTCGGGAATCAGAATCGCCGGTGCGCGCGCAATCCGCCAGGAAAACATCAGGAAGGAAGATGCCGTCAGATCGATGGCCGGTTCCACGGTACTGAAAGATTGTTGATCGTCTTTGTAAATCGCACCGCTGGCGTTGAATTTTTTAAAGACGTCACCGCCCGCGGGAGGGCACTTGCGCATGCCATCGAGAAGACCCGTGGCCGCAAAAGAGTTTGGGCCTTCCACCAACGCGCCACTGAGAATCGGCGGCGTGCCATCGAGCGAGCCGAGGATATTCGCCACCTGGTGCTGCATGCAGTTCGGAAACGTATCGCCATCACCGACAATGAAGGAGCTGCCCCAGCCATTTGCGCCGAGAATGTTGCCCTCCCAGCGCCGCGAATATTGGTCGAACGTATCCGATTTTGCAAGCAGCGAATACTCACGAGCCATCACCGCGAGTCCTGCCCCGTGAGTAGTCGTGTCGTAGACATCCCACGGAAATCCAAAGCCAAAAGGATCGCTGTTAGCCTGCGCGATCGCGTTTTGCAATTCCTTACGCAGATCGGCGACCAAATCAGACTGGGAAGCTTCCAGCCCGCCGGGATGCCCAGCCTCGGCAATGGCGCGAAAGAGCTCGAAATGAGCGAGGCCGCTTACATCGTAGAGGTTGAGAGTGTCAGAAGCGTCGTTGGGGCCAGTGATGTAGGCGTGAGCCCAATGAGCGGCGGCCCGAAGGTAAAACATGGCATCGGAGTGCGGCAAGGCCGAGGGCAAACGATCGTCGGCACTGGCGAGAGCAAAATAGAGCTCCGTTGCGCCCAGTTCCATGTCGTCGCGCCATTCGGTTTCGCCATAAAAGTCGAAGGGAGCCGTGGTAAGCAGCTCGCCAGAGGGAGAAGTATCGGCGAGATCAAAAACGTGTTCCGCGGAAACCAGGCATCGATTCGCAAAGTCCGGCCGGCTGGCACGGAAGACTTGATAGCATCCGGCAAAATCGGCAGCGAGACGCCCCGCAAGATTGGGACTGATTTTCGATCCAGCCGGGCCAGCCTGAAAAACGGGACGATGGCGGACGAAGACAAGCGTCGAGTCCGTGCCGCCGAGAGTGTCGTCGACTTGCGGCAGCCGCCAAAGATCATGATCGCTGAGCGTGTTTGGATTATTTTCGAAGTCGGTGCCGATTCCGACCTGGTAGTAGAGGGTGCGAGAGTCGTCGTCCCACATTTTTTGCAGCCACTGCAACCCGAACGCCGCTTCGGCCGAAAAGTCCGACGAGCCCGCCGAAGAGCCCATCTGCTCGGGAAAATCGCGGATGCCGATGAGCATCAGAGCGACGGTGTAGCTATGAGTTTGGACAAACTTCAAATAGTCACCGGCGTCCCACCACCCGCCGGAAGCATCCAGCGTGGCGCCCGTGGAAGCAAGATTGCCGATGATCAGGTCGTTGCTGTCAAACTGAGGCGAAGCATAGGCGCTGGCATGCTGGTCATTTAAATGGCCTGGCGCAGTTCGCAGAGGAGTTTTGATGAAGTTCGCGCCGTCGCGTTCGTTCTGATAAAAATTGAGCGCGTTCCTGACCCCTTGCGAATAGAGTTCTTGCGCGGTGTCAATTCGAAAGCTCGGGGACACCGCAGGAAACGGTCCGCGCACTTCTATAGTGAAGAGGCCGAGGCGACTGGCCGGAAAATCGAGCGCGTAGACGGTGAAGTTCCCCCATGTGCCAAGTTGCGCGCCGATGGGACTCGAAAAAATGGTCGTTCCTGAGGAATCTTCCAGGTCAAGAGTTGCGGCGGTTTCCAAACCTCTGGCCATCAAGTAGGCGCGTCCGTTCGCGCCCAATTCGTAGCCAATCTGATTGACTCGAATGAAATTGTTTTCCGCGCGAGCTGCGGCGGTCATGAAAAGAAACAGAGCGGCCAGGGAGACTACCGCCTTTTGCAATGAAGCACAAAGATTCGGGAATGTCCGGCTAGTTGCCGCGCACATGAGTTTCATGAAATGTGCCTCGCTTCTCCATCCTGGGCAGGGTGGGGATGGTTCAATTTCGCACGCAAGTGGCTCTTGAAACGATTTAATACCACCTTTCGGCGCCGCACTGCAACTGAGATCTTGTATCTAGGAAGGTCGAACTTAGGAGGTTGCGAGGGAAGCAGGGCTGGCCGCAAAAAACATGCTGGATGCCACCCGCAAAAGTGCGAGAATCCTAACAAATTCTGCACTGTTGCCGACACGAGGATCCCAGGTACGGAAGAGGTGAAGTAGTGAGCAGCAGCGGGGCCTGGAATGAATGAAGCGCTGAGCGTCCACCGGCTGCACTTCGCGTTTACCATCACTTTCCATTACATTTTTCCGCAGTTGACGATGGGGCTGGCGCTGCTGCTCGTCTATTTGAAGACGAAAGCACTGCGCACGGGCGACGAACACTACAATCGTGCCGCGCGATTTTGGGCGCGGATCTTCGGAATAAATTTTGCCCTAGGGGTCGTCACGGGAATCCCCATGGAGTTTCAGTTCGGAACGAACTGGGCCGCGTTTTCAAAGGCGGCCGGCGGCGTGATTGGACAGACGCTGGCAATGGAAGGCGTGTTCTCATTTTTCCTGGAGTCAAGCTTTCTGGGATTGTTTTTGTTCGGCGAAAAGAAGCTGGGGCGTATTGGACATTGGTGGGCAGCGTTTCTGGTTTGGCTGGGGTCGTGGCTGTCCGGATTTCTTATCGTGGCGACGGATGCGTGGATGCAGCATCCCGTGGGATACCGGCTCGGCGCCAACGGCGAGATTGAGCTGGCGAACTTCTGGGGACTGCTGCTGAATAAATGGGCGCTATGGCAATACGCGCACACCATGCTTGGCGCCGTGCAGACGGGTTGTTTCGTGATGGCCGGGGTCGGCGCGTTCTATTTGATGACCAGCCGGCACGAGGCGTACGGACGAACATTTGTAAAGGGCGGCGTTTTGGTGGGGGCGATCGCGGCGATGTTGCAACTTTTCCCCAGCGGCGACGCGCAAGGAAAAATGATCGCGCAAAATCAGCCGGTCACGCTTGCGGCGATGGAAGGGTTGTTCGAAACGCAGGAAGGCGCGCCGTTGGCGATCCTCGGTCAGCCGGACGTGAAAAACAGGAAGCTCGACAATCCGCTGGTGATCCCCAAAATGTTGAGCTTCCTAACGTATAAGCAGTGGAGCGCGAATGTTCGTGGGCTGGACGCGTTTCCAGAAGACGGATGGCCCGACCAGATTTCACTTTTGTATTTCAGCTATCACGTGATGGTTGGATTGGGGACGATCTTCATGGCCGTGATGTTGGTAGCCGCACTTTTATTGTGGCGCGGAAAGCTCTACGAGTCGCGATGGATGCTGTGGATTCTGATGATCAGCGTGCCCTTGCCGTACATCGCAAACACGGCAGGCTGGATGACGGCCGAGTTGGGCAGGCAGCCGTGGTTGATCTATGGATTGATGCGCACGGCGCACGGCGTTTCACCGCGCGTGGGCGCGGGCAATGCGTGGTTCACGTTGATTGGATTCATGGGGATGTATACGGTGCTGGCGATTTTGTGGTTGTTCCTGATCTACCGCGAGATTGAGGAAGGCCCCGGGCCGGACGAAGAAGATTCGCGGATAGTGGCGCGAGTCTCGATCGCAGCGGATTGAAACTGAGGACCACAAGATGGGAACAATCTGGTTCTGCCTCGTAGCGATCATGATTGCGATGTATGTGCTGCTGGACGGGTTTGATTTGGGTGCCGGAGCGATTCATCTGTTCGTTGCAAAAACAGACTTGGAGCGGCGGGAGGTGCTGGCAAGCATCGGGCCGGTGTGGGACGGAAATGAAGTGTGGCTCTTGGCAGCAGGAGGAACGCTGTACTTTGCGTTTCCCGCGCTGTATGCCAGCGGCTTCAGTGGATTTTATTTGCCGTTGATGATGGTGCTGTGGCTTTTGATTTTGCGAGGAAGTTCTATCGAGTTTCGCAATCACGTGAAGAGCGCGGTTTGGGATCCGCTGTGGGACTTTTTGTTTTGCGCTTCGAGTTTATTGCTGGCGGTGTTTTTTGGGGCGGCTTTGGCAAACGTCGTGCGCGGAGTTCCGTTGGATGCAACAGGCTATTTTTTCGAGCCGTTGTGGACGAATTTCCAACTTGGTGAAGAGACGGGAATCCTGGATTGGTACACGATTTTGGTGGGTGTGCTCGCTCTGCTGGTGCTGATGATGCATGGCGCGTTGTGGGTGCAACTAAAAACGAGCGGCGCAGTGAATGCTCGCGCGAAAAGACTTGCAGGGCTCGTTTGGTGGAGCGTCGTTGTGCTCACGGCGATCGTCACTGCCGTGACATTTCAGGTACAACCGCAGGTGAAAGAAAATTTTGTTACTTGGCCTTTAGGGTTTGTATTACCTCTGCTTGCTGTGGCGGGGCTCGCGGGCGTGGCGTTTGAATTAAGAAAGCACGAAGAGCGGAAGGCATTCTTTGCGTCGTGTTTGTATCTGGTGGGGATGTTGACGAGCGTGGTGTTCGGTGTGTATCCGATGGTGCTGCCGGCGCGCAACCCGATTTATTCGCTGACCGTGGAGGGCACGAAAGCCGGAGCGTATGGCCTGAAGGTTGGCGTTATTTGGTGGATCGTGGGCATGATCCTGGCTGCGGGGTATTTCACCTACGTCTACCGTTCTTTCGCCGGCAAAGTCGCGGTTGAGGAAGACCCGCACGGCTACCGCGACTGAACCGGCCCCAGACTCGGATCCTTCAAAATCCCGGTAGGCGAAACGCGGGTTCGCCGGTGCGCTGTCGCTGAAAGCGCCCGCATCGAAATAGGGGCGATGGAATAAACTATTGGGGTGCAGCCCAGCAAGACCTCAGTTGACGCCAGCATCGGCACGGCGTAGCGTTGAGAAATCGGAATGGAATGAATTGATGCGAAAAATCGGCGCACCGCTGACAACGGGAATGGTAATCCTCACAATTCTGGCAACGATCATCGCGCCACTTTGTGGCCCACTCTGCGCCATAGCTAACCGCTGCGGAACAGGCATGGGGCCCAGGGGATCGCAAGGCGAGTGCCAACACGCTGCGACGGCCAACCCGTTCGACGCGTCGCAACCCCACTTTGTTGCATCCAGCTTGTGCGCATCCAGAGATTTCCCTCCGGTCACGCTGAACCCGAACAAGAATTGGGACGAGTCAAGGCAGATTCAAGGGTCCGCTGCGCCGACGCTCCGCGCGGTTGTCCGAGCCATGCAGTTAGCTCCCTCGCTTGGTCCGCACCTCTTGCGCTGGCGCAGCAGCCGCGGCCCATACCACACACACGCCCACGGTGGTCAAATCACAGAACTCCGAATCTAAGACCTTCCTTCTTTTCCAGAAATAATTAAGGATTTCTCCGAAACGCTGGCGGCGTTTGGCCGCAGAATCGTGCTCAACTCAACCGAATCGACGGATCGACTGATCTTTCTTGGAGGCGCACATGGATGGTACGCGGAGAAGGTTTTTTCAGGATGCGGCCTTTTTTGGCGCGGGATTTTTGGGATTGCAGGAGGCTTTGCGGGCGAGCACGGCTCAAGACGATCCGCAAACCGCGCGCCGCATCGAACAGGGGAGGCACCACAGTCCCTACGGCCATCCCAAGAAAAAGGAAGTGCTGCCGGCGGGGCCGGATCCCTACCTACCGATGATCACTCCAGACTTGGCGGATCTGCCGCACGAAATGGAGGGCGGCGTGAAAGTCTTCAAGCTGGTAGCCGAGCCGGTGAAGCGAAAAATCGCGCCGTTCAAGACGATTGACGCGTGGGGCTACAACGGAAGCTGTCCCGGGCCGACGATTCAGGTGCAACAAGGCGAACGCGTACGCATCATTTTCGAAAATAGACTGCCGGAATCGACTTCCATTCACTGGCATGGGCTCGAAGTGCCCATCGAACAGGACGGCGTGCCGTGGATCAGTCAGAAACCCATCGCGCCGGGCGAAAAATATATCTACGAATTTACGGTGCATCAGGAGGGAACGTTCTTTTATCACTCCCACGGAGCGATGCAGGAAATGATGGGCATGATTGGATTTTTTGTGGCCCATCCGGAAAAAAGTTACAAACCGCGCGCCGATCATGATTTTGGGGTGATCCTGCAAGAATGGGCGGTCTTGCCGAACAACACCGTGCCGAACAGTGCGGCGATGGAATTCAATTGGCTGACGTTTAACGGGATGTCCGCGCCGGCGATCACGCCGATGATCGCGAAGTTGGGGAGCCGCGTCCGCTTGCGCATCATTAACATGGGCATGGACCACCACCCGATTCACTTGCACGGAAATCAGTTTGTGGTGACGGGTACGGAGGGCGGGCGCGCGCCGGAATCGACATGGTATCCCATGAACACCGTGCTCGTAGGCGTGGCACAAGCCCGCGTCGTGGAGTTCGACGCAAAATATCCCGGATCGTGGATGATCCATTGTCATCTGCCGCACCACATGATGAACAACATGATGGATCTTTTGCGCGACCGCGCCATCGAGACGGCTAGCGCAACGGATGCCAAGGCATTGAGCCAGATGGAGACGCTGGCGGAGAGCGTGCCGTTCGAACATGTGCATCACTCTGCGATCGCGGAAAATGCAAACAGTGTTCCGGGCTTCCCGCAGGATGCTTTCATGGAAATGGGGATGGACGAGGCCGTGGCGAAACCGGAGACGCATGGTCTGCCCCCGAATTGGAGCGCAGGAATGATGGGAATGATGACGCTTGTGCGTGTGCTGACCGATCACCAATACGAAGAGATGATGCAGCGAATTAAAAGTACCGGCACTGCAGAACAAAAGGAGCACGCTCATGGCTCATAACAAGAAGTCTTCATTCGCGCTCCCGCTCCTCTTCTCCGGCGCGCCCTCTGGGTTGAAATCTCCGCTCGCCGCACCGCGATCCCAAATGCGAAAGAACGCCCTGGTGCTCGCCACCACGTTTCTCTGTTCGACGACGCTGGCCAATGTAGCTCGAACGCAGGA
>Ga0210409_10005480_pt1 | contig 13328 bp, 14 predicted proteins | sample IncBWH17MmetaG_FD_161649 | JGI IMG/M metagenome (GOLD analysis project Ga0210409, IMG submission 161649) | Forest soil microbial communities from Barre Woods Harvard Forest LTER site, Petersham, Massachusetts, United States - Inc-BW-H-17-M | ecosystem: Environmental > Terrestrial > Soil >... | reverse complement strand
GCGAGGTCGACGGGCTGTGCCTGTTTGCGCCCTACCTCGGCAGCCATATCGTGACGCAGGAGATCGAGCGCGCCGGCGGCGTGCCGGGCTGGGAGCCCGGCGAGCCGGCCGAGGACGACGAGGAGCGCCGTATCTGGCGCTTCATCAAGACCCACGCAAACGGTCCGCTGCCGATTCACTTAGGATTAGGACGCGAGGACCGCTTCGGCGCACGCCACCGGCTCTTGGCCGCGGCGCTCGCCGCGGAGCGCGTCGACCTCGTGCCCGGCGGCCACGAATGGCCGGTGTGGCGCAGGCTGTGGGAGAACTTCCTCGATGCCCGTTTTGCCAACGCCCCTGCCTGATGCGCCCCCGCCCGGCAGGTTCCGGCCGTCGGCACTGATGCGCGGCTCGGTGGCACTGCACGTCGCCGCGGCCGCCTCGCTCGTCGTGCGGCCGCACTTCTGGCCGTGGGCGCTCGGCGCGGTGCTGGCTGATCACTTGGCTCTCACGGCCGCGGGCCTGTGGCCGAGGGCCACGCTCCTCGGTCCCAACTGGACGCAGTTGCCCGCGCTCGCCGCCGCGCGCGCCGAGGTCGCGATCACCATCGATGATGGTCCGGACCCGGCGGTCACGCCCGCGGTGCTGGCGCTGCTCGAAAGACACGACGTCAGGGCAAGCTTCTTCTGCGTGGGTGAGAGCGTCGCGCGGTTTCCGCGGCTAGCGCGCGAGATCGTCGCGCGTGGTCACAGCGTCGAGAACCACAGCCAACATCATCTGCACCGCTTCTCGCTGCTCGGTCCCTGGGCGCTGCGCGCCGAAATCGAGAGCGCGCAGGAGTGCATCGCGGCCGCGGCCGGCTCTGCCCCGCGCTTCTTTCGCGCGCCGGCGGGCCTGCGCAACCCGTTTCTCGAGCCGGTGCTGGCGCGGTTGGGGCTGCAGCTCGTCAGCTGGACGCGGCGCGGCTTCGATACCGTGAGCCGCAGCCCCGAGCGGGTGCTCGCACGCCTCACCCGCGGGCTGCGCGCGGGCGACATCCTGCTGCTGCACGACGGGCACGCGGGCCGCGCGCCCGATGGGGCGCCGATCGTACTCGAGGTATTGGCGCGGCTGCTCGAGGACATACGGCGCGCGGGCTTGACGCCGGTCACGCTGCGCGCCGCGCGCGTATGAGAGAGAAGCGCGAGATTGCGGCCTTGATCGACGCGGCCAGCGCCCCCTACCGGGCTGCCGGGCGCATTGCCTGGTACTTCGCCCGCGGCAAGCTCAGAGGCGATCCGGTGTTCGCGGCCATCCTCTCCCAGGGACTGCTCGCCGGGCGCGCACGCATCCTCGATCTCGGCTGCGGTCAGGGACTGCTGTCCGCCTGGCTGATCGCGGCGCGCGTGGCGGGGGCGCACGGATCGTGGCCGCCAACGTGGCCACCCCCGCCGCAGCCCGAAGCGCTCCTGGGGGTGGAGATCAATCCGCGTGAAGTGGGCCGCGCGCGCCTCGCACTCGGCGCGGAGGTGCAGATCGTCCTCGGAGACATCCGTCACGTAGACTACGCGGCGGCCGACGCCATCGTGATGCTGGACGTGCTGCACTTCAATGAATACGCCGCGCAGGAGGCGGTGCTCACCCGCGCGCGCGCGGCGCTCGCGCCGCGCGGCCTGCTGCTGCTGCGGGTGGGGGATGCGGACGGCGGGGTTCGTTTCGCCATGAGCAAGGCGGTCGACCGGATCGTCGCTCTCGCGCGCCGCGGCCGCCTGATCCGCTGCTGGTGTCGCCCCCTGACTGAGTGGCTGGCGCTCCTCGGGCGGCTCGGCTTCCACACACGCGCCTTACCGATGAGCGCCGGGACGCCATTCGCGAACGTGCTGCTGATCGCCGAGGTGGCGTGACGCCTCTCGCCCTCACCGCCTTCACCGCGACCAGCTGCATCGGGCGCGGGCTCGACGCCACGCTGACGACGCTCGAGGCGCAGCGCACGGCTCTCGCGCCCTGCAGCTTCGAGACCGTCACGCTCGAAACTTCCGTGGGAGAGGTCGCGGGAGTCGATGACGCGCCGCTCCCGCGCGAGCTCGCGGAGTTCGAGTGCCGCAACAACCGCCTCGCGCTCTTGGGTTCAGCCCAGGACGGCTTCACCGCCGCGGTGCAGGACTGCGCGCTGCGCTACGGACGCGGGCGCATCGGGCTGTGGCTCGGCACCAGCACCTCGGGGATTCTCGAGACCGAGCTCGCGTACCGGCGGCTCGATGCCGAAAGCGGCGCATTGCCTGCGGATTTTCGTTATCGCGGTGCGCACAACACCTACTCGCTCTCAGCCTTCATGCGCCGTGCATTCAATCTTGCCGGGCCGGCCGTGGTGATTTCCTCGGCCTGCTCCTCCAGCGCCAAGGTGTTCGCCTCCGCGCGACGGGCGATCGCCGCGGGTCTGGTCGATGCCGCGGTGGTCGGCGGCGTCGACTCGCTGTGTCTCACGACGCTCTACGGCTTTCATTCCCTGCAGCTCGTGGCACGCGCGCCCTGCCGGCCGTTCGATGCGGCACGTGATGGGATCTCGATCGGAGAGGCGGCGGCCTTCGCCCTGCTCGAGCGCCCGCCGGCGAGCTCCGCTGCGGACACCGTGCTGCTGCTCGGCACGGGCGAAACGAGCGATGCGTACCACATGTCCTCGCCCCACCCCGAGGGGCGAGGCGCGCGCACCGCCATGGAGCAGGCGCTCGCGGCGGCGCGCCTCACCGCCGCCGACATCGATTACCTGAACCTCCACGGCACCGGCACTCCCGGCAACGATGCCGCCGAGGCGCATGCCGTGACGGCGGTGCTCGGCACGGAGGTCCCCGCGAGCTCCACCAAGGGAGCCACCGGCCACACGCTGGGCGCCGCGGGGGCGCTCGAGGCGGTGATCTGCGCGCTGGCGCTCCGCCACGGGCTGATGCCGGGCGGCGTCAACACACGCGACCTGGATCCGCAGCTCAAGGTGAACTATCTGCGCGACAACCGCCGCGCGCGCCTCAAGGCTGTCATGAGCAATTCCTTCGGCTTCGGCGGCTCGAACTGCAGCCTGATCTTCGGTCGGGCCGGGTGAGGCGATGACCTCGCTCACCGCCTGGATTTCCGGAGTGGGTCTCATCGGCCCGGGGCTTCCCAACTGGGCGGAGGGAGAGCGCATCCTCGCCGGCAGTGCGCCCTATGAGCCGCGCCCGACCGTGTTGCCGGTGCTCGAATGCCTGCCCGCCGCCGAACGGCGCCGCACCGGCACCACGGTCCGGCTCGCGCTCGCCGTCGGACTCGAAGCCACGGCGCACGCCGCGGCCGACGCGGCGCAGCTCCCTGCGGTGTTCAGCTCTTCCGGCGGCGACGGGCAGAACTGTCACGAGATCTGCCGGGTGCTGGCCTCCGCCGACCGGCAGATCTCGCCCACGCGCTTTCACAACTCGGTCCACAACGCAGCCGCCGGCTACTGGGGCATCGCCACCGGCGCGACGCCTGCCTCCAACGCGCTGTGTGCGTACGATGCGAGCTTCGCGGCTGGACTCCTCGAGGCGCTCACGCAGCTCGCGGTCGATGAGACAGCCGTACTGCTCATTGCCTATGATGCGAGCTACCCGGAGCCGCTGCGCAGCGTGCGGCCGATTCCGGATGCCTTCGGCGTGGCGCTGCTGCTCTCGCCCGGGCCGCTGGCGAGCTCGCTCGCGCGCCTGACGGCCGCCTTGAGCGAGCGGCCGGCCGAGCGCCTGGCGGACGCGCGCCTCGAGACGCTGCGTGCGGGAATTCCCGCGGCGCGCACGCTGCCGTTGCTCGAGCGGCTCGCACGGCGCGAGAGCGGAGCGGCGGTGATCGATTATCTGGACGATGTGCGCCTTGGGCTGGAAGTGAGTGCATGCCGCTAGACCGCCAATGGATCGAGCAGCACATCCCGCACAAGGGACGCATGTGCCTGCTCGATGAGGTGCTGTCGTGGGATGCAGCCCGCATTCGCTGCCGCAGTACGACTCACCGTGCCCCCGACAACCCGCTGCGCGCGCACGGCCGGCTGGGCGCGGCCTGCGGGATCGAATACGCGGCCCAGGCGATGGCGGTGCACGGCGCGCTGGTGGCCGCGAGCGCGCCGCTCGCCAGCACGGTCTCGAGCCAGGTGCGCGGCAGCATCGGCGCCGCCGTCGGCTACCTTGCCAGCGTGCGCAATGTGGCGCTGCACGTAGCGCGGCTCGATGACCTCCCGGAAGAGCTCGTGGCGGCCGCGGAGCGCGTCACCGGCGACGGGCGCACCGTGCTCTACGAGTTCACCGTGTCGAGCGGCGGGCGCGTGCTCCTCACGGGTCGTGCCAGCATTGTGTTCGACGCCGCCTTCGGCGCGCAGCCCGCGAGCACTGGAACGCACGCGTGAGCCAGACCGCCGCCAGACGCGCCCTCGTGACCGGCGGGAGCGGGGCCATCGGCGGGGCGATCTGCCGCCGGCTGGCACGGGAGGGCCACCACGTGTACGTCCACTATCATCGTGGAGCGGCCGTCGCCGGCGAGCTGGTGAGCGCGATCATCGCCGCCGGCGGGCGCGCCGCAGCCATCAGCTTCGACATCACCGACACGGAGGCGACGCGTGCCGCGCTCGAGACGGTGCTCGAGTCCGGTCCGATCCAGATCCTCGTCAACAACGCCGGCGTGCACGAAGACGCGGTACTGCCCGGCATGACGGCCGCGCAATGGCACCGGGTGATCGACGTGTCGGTCAACGGTTTCTTCAACGCAACCCAGCCGCTCCTCATGCCCATGATCCGCGCACGTTGGGGCCGGATCGTGAGCGTGTCCTCGGTGGCGGCGCTCATCGGCAACAAGGGCCAGGTCAACTACGCCGCCGCCAAGGGCGCGCTCAACTCGGCCACGCGGGCGCTCGCTCTCGAGGTCGCGACGCGCGGGGTGACCGTGAACGCGGTGGCGCCCGGCATCATCGCGACGCCCATGACAGACGGCTTGTTCGACGCCGCCGCCATCGAGCGCATCGTGCCGATGAACCGCCTCGGGAGTCCCGAGGAGGTCGCGAGCGTCGTGGCGTTTCTCGTCTCCCCGGATGCCGCCTATGTGACCGGGCAGGTGCTCTCGGTGAGCGGCGGTATGGCGTAGACTGCGCTCCCCTTCGCGCCCTTCCCCCGGGAACCGATCCAACATGACACGACACCTGAGAATCGCGCACCGGATGAGGCCCGCCCGGGCGACCACCGGAGCCGCGTGCGTCGTGGCATGCACGCTGGCGCTGGCGGACACGACGCCCCATGCCGCGACCGCAGCGCAGGCGCCCGCCGCGCAGCTGATCGAGAGCCTCGGCCTGCACGTCGCGCCGAGCGCGGTGCGCGAGCGCAGCGGCTGGCACCCGCCGCACGTGATCCTGGTGTCCCGCTCGGTGCGCGAGCTCGTGCCGCGGCTCCAGCGGGTCGCGCCTCGGGCGAAGATCATCGCGATCGATGCGGCCACGCCCAAGGAGATCGCCGCCGCCGATGCAACCATCGGCGTGTGCTCGGCGGAAGTATTGCAGGCGGCCGCGCACCTCGCGTGGATCCAGTGGCCGGCCGCGGGCGTCGAGCGCTGCGTGCAGCTGCCGCAGCTGCGCACGCGTGCGCCGCTCGTCACCAACCTGCAGCGCACGATGGGGCCGAGCATTGCCGAGCACGTCATCGCGTTGATGCTGGCGCTCAGCCGCCACCTCGACGAGTTCTACCAACAGCAGCGTCAGGGTCACTGGGAGTCCTATGACTCGGCGCCGGAGCTCGCGGATGTCGGGGGCAAGACCGTGCTGGTTGCCGGACTCGGGGGCATCGGCACTGAAGTGGCCCGGCGTGCCCACGCCTTGGGGCTGCGCGTCGTGGCCACACGCGCCAGCGGTCACGAGGGCCCCGACTTCGTGAGCTATGTCGGTCTTCCCGATGAGCTCGTGAAGCTCGCGCGCGACGCGGACTTCGTCGTCAATTGTCTGCCGCTCACTCCAGAGACGACCGGGATCTTCAACAAGGAGTTCTTCGCCGCCATGAAGCGCAGCGCCTACTTCATCAGCATCGGGCGCGGGCGCAGTACGGTGACCGCGGACCTCACTGCCGCGCTCGTGCAGGGCACGATCGCGGGCGCCGGGCTCGACGTCGTCGACCCGGAGCCGCTGCCGCCCGAGAACCCCCTGTGGCGCGCGCCGCACCTCATCCTCACTCCGCACATCTCAGCCAACACCGCGGTCGCCGACGAGGCGCGCGACGCCGTCATCGTCGAGAACGTCCGCCGCTACGTCGCCGGCGAGCCGATGCTCTCGGTGGTCGACATCTCCAAGGGCTATTGAGCGCTCGAGCGGCGCCCGTGATCCATCACGGACGCGGCCTCGGACCACCGCCCCGCGCCTTGAGCCAGGAAATGATCCGTTCCGGGATCTCCTCACGCGCCTTGCGGCTGACGTACATGCCGATGTGCCCGGTGTCGATGGCGCAAGCGGTGTAGTCGGTGCTGCCAACGTAGTGGCCCATCACCGCGGAAGCCGCCGGGGGCACGATGTGATCGGCCTTCGCGTAGAGATTGAGGAGCGGTTGGCGGATGCTCTTGAGATCGACCACGCGACCGCCGAGCTCGAGCGTGCCCCGGACCAGGCGGTTCTCCTGATAGAGCCAGCGGACAAACTGGGTGAGCGCCGCCGCGGCCTGCGGCGGACTGTCGAAGATCCAGCGCTCCATGCGCACGAAATCCTCCACGGCACGCTGATCTGCGCGGCCCGTCAGCAGCCGCACGTACTTCTGCTGCATCAACCTGAAGGGCATGAGTGACAGAAACAAGGCGTTCAGGAGCTCCCCCGGCACATTGCCCGCACGTGCCAGCAGCTCGGTGTCGACCTCGCGCACCCACTTGGACAGGAGGTCATCCGGCGTCTGGAAATCCACCGGTGTGGTGAGCGTTACGAGATTTGCGACCCGCCTTGGATGGAGCGCCGTGTAACACAGGCTGAAGACGCCCCCCTGACAGACCCCGAGCAGATCGAGCGCCTCGATCTGGTGCGCGCCGAGGATGTACCGCACGCAGCCTCCGAGCCCCTGCTCGAGGTAGTCGTTGAGGTCCTTGAGGCGATCGCCGTCGTCGGGCTCGCCCCACTCGACGAGATAGACGTTGAACCCCGCGCCGAGGAGCCGCCGCACCAGCGAGGAATCCGGCTGCAGGTCGAGGATGTAGGGACGATTGACGAGCGCGAAGCAGATGAGAAGGGGCCGCCCGCTGCGCCGCGCACGCCGGCTGCGGCCGCTGCCGCCAGCCGCTCCCGCGGCCGCGCCCGCAGCGCCGCCGAGCGGCAGGTACTCGTAAAGAGTCGTCTTGTCGTGGCTCCACACGGCGCGCCGTGCCGAGCTTCCAACCTCGACGTCGCGCGCCAGGCGCAGACGCGCCAGCGTTTCCGCTGCGCGGCGGCCGAGATCGAGAAACAAACGGCTGGCGTCGGCCCCGAGCTCGTTCACCTGCGCCCCTTCGAGGGGCCGCGGCGGCTGCGGCTGCCGCGCGCGCGAGGGGGAGCGGCCTTAGGCCCTGGCGCGGCCCGCGAACGCCGCGCGCGGCGCGCGGGGGGTTCCGGCAAGCGCTGCTCGAGTTGCTGTTTGAGCTCGCGGATCTGCCGCTGCATCGCATCGGCCTCTTCACGGGTCGGCAGCCCCCAGGCGCGCGCCAGCACCTCCGCCTGCCGCCGCTGCGCAAGCAGCAATGCGGTGGCGGTATTGGCCAGCTGCGCCTGCAGCCGACAGAACTCCTCTTTGCGCACCGTGGCGGCGTAGGCCTCCTCGGCGCACTCCACCCACGTTTCGTAGAGCGCGAGCGCGCGCTCGGGTGTGGCGGCCGAACCGCCTGCAGCGCTCATCCGTGCGGTGAAGCGTTGCGCGGAGCTCTGGGCGATCTCGCTCCAGTAGCCGGCGAGCTGACTGTGGAGCTGGCCGAGCTTCATCAGCAGCTCCCACGCGCTAAGGTCCTCCGCTCCCTGCGCGGCCGCCGGCCCAAGCGGGACCGCTCCGGTCGGCCACGCCATGGGGGTTCCCGGAAACCCCGCCGCCGTGGCGAATGAGGCGCCCGCGGCGGGCGAGCTCCTGAGCCACTGCTCGAATTGTCCCGCAAGGAGCGAGCCCATCGAGGCCCAGTCCGGCGGCTGCGCGGGCTGCAAGGGCTGCCCGAAGGTTTTCAGCAGCTCGAAGAAACGCGCGGCCGCGTCGGCGAAGGCGGCACCGGGTTCACGCGAGCCGGCGGTAGAGTGGGCTCCCATCATGTATGCGCTGCGGAAAAATGGTGTGTCGGAGCGGGCGTAAGGGGAGCTGGACCGGGGAGTTTGCTAGGAAAAACAGCCGTCCGGAAGGGGTGGGCGCCCGACCATCCAAGCGTGAGGTACGTCATTGTGCGCCGCATACACCCGAGCTAGTATCCGCCGCCAGCGCCCGCGGTGCGGGCATGTGAAGCACGCCAACAGGCTTCGCCACCATGGCCGAAGAGCGTCTGATACGCAAATACGCTAACCGGCGTCTCTACGACGCACAGGACAGCCGGCACGTGACGCTGGATGACCTGCGCAAGCTCATCGCCGGCGGCGAGCGCATCAAGGTCGTCGATGACAAGAGCGGCGCGGACCTGACGCGCAGCATCCTGCTGCAGATCATCGCCAGCCAGGAGCAGTTCGGCACCCCGGTCCTAAGCACGCAGCTCCTCGAGGCCATCATCCGGTTCTATGGCAACCCGATCCAGCAGATGCTCACGACCTACCTCGAGCGCAGCATCGGCGGGCTCCTGCGGCAGCAGAACGTGATGCAGGCCGAGATGGCCAAGGTGCTCGAGACGCCGATGGCGCCGCTCGCCGAGATGACGCGGCAGAACATGGAGATGTGGGCAAAGATGCAGGCGTCGATGCTCTCGGCATTCTCCCCTACCCCCGCGGCCCCGGAGGCCGATAAGCCCGCCAACCCCCCGCCGGGCAAGCGACGCGGCTGAATCCACGGCACGGCCGGCCCGGGTGCTCCCACGCCCGAACGAGTCGCGCTGCATTCACACAGCCGGTTGTACAGCTAAAGCCCCAGCGGGAAAGGCCGTTAGTAAACCGAAGGAGTGATCGCAAGGTGGACGTTCGCGGTAAGACCATTCTCGTGACCGGCGCGGGCCGCGGCATCGGCCGCTCGCTCTCGGAGCACTTCGCCAGGAAGGGCGCCAACCTCGCGCTCCTCGACACCAACGCCGAGGACCTCGAGGAGACGCGCGCGCGCTGCGTGCAGCTCGGCGCCGTGGCACGCAACTACGTCGCCAACGCCGCCAACGAGGAGAGCGTCGTCGGCGCGCTCGACCGGGTCGCCACCGACTTCGGCCGCCTCGACGGGCTCATCAACAACGCCGGCATCGTGCGCGATGCCATGCTGGTCAAGGTCAAGGACGGCCAGGTCGTGAGCAAGATGACCCTCGCGCAGTGGCAATCGGTCATCGACGTCAATCTCACCGGCGTTTTCCTGTGCGCGCGCGAGGCGGTGCAGCGCATGATCTCCCTGACGAATCCCGGGGTGATCGTGAACATCTCGAGCGTCTGCCGCTCGGGCAACGCGGGGCAGACCAACTACAGCGCCGCCAAGGCGGGGGTGATGGCCATGACGGTGGTGTGGGCCAAGGAGCTGGCGCGCTTCGGGATCCGCGTGGGGGCAGTGGCCCCGGGCTTCGTGCGCACGCCGATGGTCGAGAGCATGAAGCCCGAGGCACTGGCGCGGATGACCGCCCCGATCCCGCTTGGACGCTTGGGCGAGCCCGACGAGATTGCGCACGCCGTGGGCTTCATCTTTGAGAACGACCTCTTCACTGGTCGCTGCCTGGAGGTCGACGCGGGCCTGAGGATTTAGGGTTTTTTGGTTGCAACGCAAAAGTAACGCCGCTGCTCACGAGAGTATATCTTGTCATTAAGATCTTATTAACCAATGTCTTATATAGACTAAAGACCTCCTGATAGGTCGCTAGTATATTTCTCTTGCACTGCATACAAAATCATGTAGAATGCTCCCCCATGGAAACCCCATACAGGAGCACACACATGAACGACCGCACTTTCGACCCCAGCACCTTCATCAACGCAACCCGTGAGGCTTTCGCGCCCGTCATCAAGGCACAGCAGGAAGGCTTCAAGACCCTCGAGCGCCTGGCGCGTCTGCAGTACGCCGTCGCCGGCGATGTCCTCGAGTCGAGCCTGGCCCGCGTGAATGCGAGCTTCGCGGCCGCCACGCCCAGCGAGCTGATGAACAAGCAGACCGAGCTCCACACCCAGCTGGTGGAGAAGCTGCGCGACCGTGCCCAGGAGTTCTCGACGGTCACGTCCGAGATCCAGGCGAAGTTCAGCCAGATGGGCAATGAGATCGCCGCGAAGGCAGTGCACGCCCGTAAGGCTGCCTGATATCTTGGCGGTATCCCGCACCCGGGGGTGGTAACACCCCCGGGCGCGATCTTTTTGGGAGTCCGCCCTTGACCGCACACACGAAGAAGAAGCCCGACGCGCCGACCGGCGCCTCGGGACCTGATCCAAAAGCCGACGTGGAGCGCCAACTGCGCGCTCAGCTTGCCGCCCTCACCGGCGGTCTGGCACCCGACGACTATGCCCGCGCCTGGTGGGAGTGGTACCTGAACGTCGCCAGTCACCCGCCGCGTCAGGCGGCGCTCGCACGCAGCGCCTACGAGAAGATGCTCGACAGCTGGCAGTTCGCGGCCCGCGCCGCCTCCGGCGAGTCCCTCGCACCCGGGCACGAGGACAAGGGCTTCGGCGACCCGGCGTGGAACGTCTGGCCGTTCAACGTCTATGCGCGCGCCTACACGAACTGGGCGGGCTGGTGGCAACAGGCGCTCGCCCCACACCCCGGCAGCTCGGATCCGGGGCTGTCACGCGCCAACTTTGCCGGGCGGCTGCTGCTCGATGCCGCCTCGCCCGCAAATTTCCTCCACACCAATCCTGAGCTCCTGAAAAGGACCGCCGCGGAATCCGGCCAGAACCTTATCCGCGGCATGAAGCACTGGGTCGAGGACGTCGGGCGCATGGCGAGCGGCAGCGGACGCGGGCCGGCGAGCGAGCATTTCGAGGTCGGCAAGGACGTCGCGATCACGCCCGGCAAGGTCGTGTACCGCAACCGTCTCATCGAGCTGCTGCAGTACTCGCCGCAGACTGCGAACGTCTACGCCGAGCCGGTCCTGATCACGCCGGCGTGGATCATGAAGTACTACATCCTCGATCTGTCGCCGCGCAATTCGCTGGTGCGCTACCTGGTCGAGAACGGGCACACCGTCTTCATGATCTCCTGGAAGAATCCCGACGCCACCGACCGGGACCTGGGCCTCGAAGACTACGTGCAGCTCGGCTTTCTCGATGCGCTCGCCGAGGTGCGCCGCATCGTCCCGCAACGCAAGGTGCACGCCGTCGGCTATTGCATCGGCGGCACGCTGCTCGCGATCGCCGCGGCGCGGCTCGCGACGGCCCACGATCATTCGCTCGCCTCGGTGTCGCTGTTGGCGGCGCAGGCCGACTTCAGCGAGCCGGGTGAGCTCTCGGTGTTCATCACGCCGAGCCAGATCGCGATGCTCGAGGCCATGATGAACAAGACCGGGGTGCTCGAGAGCGAGCGGATGGGCGGGGCGTTTGCGCTGCTGCGCTCGCGCGATCTCATGTGGGGACCCGCGGTCGAGCAGTACGTGCGCGGCGAGCGCCCCAAGGTCAACGATCTCATGGCGTGGAACGCCGACGGCACGCGCATGCCGTGCCGCATGCACAGCGAGTACCTCGAGCGGCTTTATCTCAAGAACGAGCTCGCCACCGGGGAGTTCACCCTCGGCGGTCAGCCGGTGCACCTCAGGCAGATCCACCTGCCGATGTTCGTGGTCGGGACGGAGACCGACCACGTGGCACCCTGGCACTCGGTGTACAAGGTCCGCGCCTTGACCCACAGCTCCGACTACACGTTCCTCCTGACGAGCGGCGGTCACAACGCGGGCATCGTCAGCGGACCGGTGCACCCGAAACGCCGCCACCGGATTCTCACCTGGTCCGATGCAACAACGACGCTGTCGGCGGACGAATGGCTGAAGCACGCGCCGCTGCACCAGGGCTCGTGGTGGCCCGCGTGGCAGCACTGGCTGAGCGAGCGCTCGGCTGCCAAGCAGGTGCCGGCCCGTGCCGTCTCCGATCACGCGGGCTCTGGCAGCGGCGCGCTCGGGGACGCACCCGGAAGCTACGTGCGCGGCTGAGTCTCTTGCCGCGGCGATGGACGCACGCCGAAAATCGGGGTACTAATGTCGTCCAAAGTCAGAGCCTGACGAACGGAAGTGATGGGACAGGCCATGAGCACTCAAAAGACACGCATTGCTTATGTCACGGGCGGCATGGGTGGCATCGGCACGTCGATCTGCCGGCGCCTGGCGAAGGAAGGCCATACGGTCATCGCCGGGTGCGGACCCGGCTCGCAGCGCAAAGACCGCTGGCTCGCCGAGATGCGCGCCGAGGGCTGGAACATGCACGCCTCGGAAGGCAACGTCTCCGACTGGGACTCCACCAAGCGCGCCTTCGAGGTGGCACGCGCCGAGATCGGTGAGATCGACATTCTGGTCAACAACGCCGGCATCACCCGCGACGGTGTCTTCCAGAAGATGACCAACGAGGCGTGGCACGCGGTGATCGAGACCAATCTCAATTCGCTCTTCCACGTCACCAAGCAGGTGATCGACGGCATGCTCGAGCGCGGTTGGGGCCGGATCGTCAACATCTCCTCCGTGAACGGCCAGCGCGGCCAGTTCGGTCAGACCAACTACTCGACCGCCAAGGCCGGCATTCACGGCTTCACCATGGCCCTCGCGCAGGAAGTCGCGGCGCGCGGCATCACGGTCAACACCGTCTCCCCCGGCTACATCGGCACGGACATGGTGAAGGCAGTCAAGCCGGAGCGTCTCGAGAAGATCGTGGCCGGGATCCCGGTCAAGCGGCTCGGAACGCCGGAGGAGATCGCCTCGATCGTCGCCTGGCTGGTGAGCGATGAGTCCGCCTTCGCCACCGGCGCCGACTTCTCGCTCAACGGCGGCCTGCACATGGGCTAGGGCGCAGAGCCCGTAAGTGAAGATCTGCGTCGTCGGCGCGGGGGCCATCGGCGGCTTTCTCGGAACGCGTCTCGCGCTCGACCCGGCGAACGCCGTTGCCGCGCTCGCGCGCGGCGCCACCCTCGTATCGCTCCGAGACCACGGCTGGCGGCTGCACCAGAACGGCGAGCTGCTGCGAGCGCCCGCGGCCGCGGCCGCGGACGACCCGCATGAGCTTGGCGCGCAGGATCTCGTGATTCTCTCGCTCAAGGCGCAGGCGCTCCCAGGGCTTGCGCCAT
>Ga0210409_10005479_pt1 | contig 13332 bp, 10 predicted proteins | sample IncBWH17MmetaG_FD_161649 | JGI IMG/M metagenome (GOLD analysis project Ga0210409, IMG submission 161649) | Forest soil microbial communities from Barre Woods Harvard Forest LTER site, Petersham, Massachusetts, United States - Inc-BW-H-17-M | ecosystem: Environmental > Terrestrial > Soil >... | reverse complement strand
CCGGGGCCGCAACAAACTTCCATTCCTTCACCGCATCGAGGCATGCCTGCACCAGTAGAGGATGGCCACCTAGCGCGCGCGTGCTCTTCACTCGCCCGTCCGGGGTAATGATGACTTCGATCTTGGCCCTGCCGACTACGTTCATGCGCTTCGCGAGTTCGGGATAAACGGGCGCGACCTTACTCTTGACCTTGCGCTTGCCCGGTTCCGATCCCGGCTGCTGCGCCAGTGCGAACGTCGCAACAATCGACGACAGTGCCGCACCCACAAGCAGTTTGCGAATCCAACTGGCTTTCATTGACACTACCCCTCCGAATGGGATACCCCGGCGATAGAGAAGGCACGTGGGTTGCCAGCGCCCCGCTGTTCGAGAGGGCCTGATGACAAGGAGGGAGTTTCCGCCCAAGCGCAAGGCAACAGTAGAGTTAGAGGTGTTCCGGTGATGCAGCATCCGTGCTGTGGGCTTCGTGCACTGTCTCAGCGGGGAGGGATTGTGTCGGTAGGGGTCTCACGCTGAGACGCGCTTCCTTAAAATTCCGCAGGCATGATGGTCGATTCAACAACACGCGGGTGACGCGTGATTGACTCAGATTGAGATTGCCCGGTAGCGTAGTAGGGCGTGGGAGTCGTCAAATTGAGACGCCCGCACACTTCTCAGCTTAAATGCCCAGAGCCAGAGCCATCTCGAAATCGCCGCGGACCGCGCCGCCTCGCAACAGTAAAAGCGCGGAGTCTCGCGCGTTGAACGGTCAAGCCGAAGAATTGATGGAGCTCGCGGTGGATGCGGCGCAGTCGCGACACCTGCCGGGATTTCTGGAGCGATTTGCGGAGCGCGCGGCGCGCATGTTGTCCGCGGAGTGGTGCGCGGTGATGGTGCTTCGCGGACGCGAGACGGATTCCTATCAAACGTCCACCGGAAAAGATCGGCCAAACGCGGCGCAACACACCTCGCTGATCCGTGGCGCGCGGGAGCTCAGCAAGGAGATTGAGGTACGCCCGCTGCCGGCGGAGTCCAGCGAGGTTGGCGAAGCGCAAAAAAACAAAACGGCCATTTACGTACCGATCACCGCCAGCGATGGGGAGAGCCTGGGCGCGATCTGCCTGGTATGCGAAAAAAGGAAGCTGGAGGAGGCGGAGGGCCGGCTGTTGCGGGCGCTGGCGAGTCACGCGGCGCTTTCGCTCGAGAATTTCCGGCGATTTTCCCAATTGGAGCGCTCCAAACGCCAGTGGGTGGAAGATATCGACGCCATCAGCGACTACATCGTGGTACACGACCGCTCCTGGCGCGTGGTCCGGACGAACCGCTCGCTGGCATCACACCTCGGAGTGCCGCCGGTAGCTCTGGTCGGCGAAGCCATGAGCAGCCTGCGGCAGATCGCGGAATCGGGCAGCGACCTCCCGTGCCCGTTTTGTCGTGACCCGCAACAACCGCGCGAAGAATATGTCGTGGCCTCGCCGGAGCGGATCTTTCTGGTATCGACCTCCCGCACGCCGGGCGTCTCCGATGACGATACGCGCACCATTCACGTTTTGAAGGACATTACCGACCGCCGCGAAGCGGAGCGACGCTACCGCGAACTATTCGACAGCATTCAGGAAGGCTTGTTTTTCGCGACGCCTGACGGCCGGTTTCTGGACGTCAACGACGCCATGGTGCGCATGCTCGGCTACGACGCGCGCGATGAATTGCTGCGCGCCGATGTTGGGCCGCACTTGTATCCGGCGCCCGCCGCTCGCGAGCGATTCCTGCAGGCGCTTGCCGAACGCGGCGTCTTGCGCAACTACGAGGAAACCCTGCGCCGCAAGGATGGGACGCTTCTGCACACGCTGCAAAACATCACGGCGGTTCGCGATTCGCGCGGGAATATAGCGCAGATTCGCGGCTTGATGCTGGACGTGACCGAGCAAAAGACGTTCCAGTCGCAGTTGCAGCGCGAACGCGACTTCAACCAGAAAATCCTTAACACTACGCAGAGCATGATCCTGGTGCTGGATACCGCGGGATTGATCAGTTACGCGAACCGCCGGTGCTTCGAGGCCGGCTACCGCGAGGACGAGTTGATCGGATATCGCCTGGTTGACTGGGTGGAGAGCTCGCACCGCGCCGATTTCGAGGCTGCCCTGGAGACTACCGCGCACGGCCAGCAGGTGGAAAACCTGGAGCTGCGCGTGCGCCGCAGCGACGCCTCCATGGGACATTTTTCCATCAGTTTGAGCCCTATGCGCGACGAGCAGAATGCCGTGAACAGCGTCGTGGTGGTGATGACGGACGTCACCGACGCCACACTGCTGCAAGCCAAGCTGGCGCACTCCGAGAAAATGGCGACGATCGGCCGGCTGGTTTCCGGTGTAGCCCACGAGGTGAATAATCCCCTCGCGGCCATCCTCGGCTTCACCGATTTGCTCCTCGAAAATCCCCAAATTCCCGACAACGCGCGCGAGGATTTGCAGATTATTCTCACCGAAACGCAGCGAACGAAAGACATCGTGCAGGATTTGCTGAGTTTCGCCCGGCAGCGGCCGGTGCAGCGCGAACTGGTACAAGTGAACAGCGTTTTGCGGCAAACCATCAAGCTGCGCAGCTACGACTTTGCCAGCCATGGCGTGGAGGTGGTGGAGGAGTTCGACGAGAAGTTGTCCCCGGCGCTCGGTGATTCGCAACAGTTGCAGCAGGTCTTCCTGAACATACTCAACAATGCTTATGATGCGGTGCAAGAAGCTGGCCAGCGCGGACGCATCGTTATCCGCACACGGTCGCGCGGAGAATCCATAGAAGTGGCCGTCACCGACAACGGCACGGGCATCGCGGACCCGGAGCACATCTTCGATCCCTTTTACACTACAAAGCAAGCCGGCAAAGGCACGGGGCTGGGCCTGAGCATTTGCTACGGTATCGTGCGCGCGCACGGCGGAGAGATTTTGTGCTGGAACAATTCCGGGCAGCGCGGCAGCACGTTCGTCGTGCGTGTTCCGATAGCGAATGACGCCAGCGTAACGGCCACGCTGGCCAAAGAGGCGGGGCGATGAAGGCCCCGACGCCCGTATCCGTCGCACCCATCTTGCTCATCGAGGACGAGCCTTCGGTGACCGCTTTCCTGCGCGCGGCACTTGAGCGCCACGGATACGCGGTCGCCAATGCCGCGTCCGGCGCCGAAGGCCTCACCATGCTGAGCGGCGGAAAATACTCCGGCGTTATCTCCGACATTCGCATGCCGGGCGCGGTGAACGGCGCGGACGTGCACGCGTGGATTCAGAAGAACCGTCCGGAGTTGTGCGCACGCATTATCCTGATCAGCGGAGACACCGCTAACAGCGAGACGCAGGCTTTTCTGGCGCTGAGCCGCGCGCCCTGCATCGAAAAACCGTTCCGCGTGCAACAATTGATGACTATTGTGGAGAAAACCTTCGGGAAACCATGAGCGAAGAACTGAAAACTCGATTACTGGTGGTGGATGACGAACAAAGCATACGCCGCTTGTGCATGACCATCGGCAATACCCTTGGTTTCACATGCGCGGAGGCGGAAAGCGCGGAAGCGGCCCTGGCGCTTCTGGACCGGGAAATACCCGACCTTGTGCTTACCGACCTCAAGCTGCCGACCTTGAGCGGCGTCGAATTGCTTCGCCAAATCAAGACACTCTTGCCGCGCACGGAAATAGCCATCATGACCGGCCACGGCTCGATCGAATCTGCGGTCGACGCCATGAAGCTGGGCGCTTACGACTACATCGAAAAGCCCTTCCGCGTGGAAAAAATGCGCCTGCTGCTGCAACGCATGGCGGAAAAGGTTCGCCTGGTCACCGAAAATGCATTCTTGCGCGAGCGCGTGAGCACCGAGGAAAATCTCGACGGCATCATCGGCACGTCCGCCAACATCCAAGACGTTTTGCGCATGATTTCCCGCTTGAAGGACACGCGCACTCCGGTCCTGATTTCCGGCGAAAGCGGCACCGGCAAGGAATTGGTGGCGCGCGCCATTCATTTTCGCGGAACGATGGCGCAAACGCCCTTTGTGGCGGTGGATTGCGGCTCCCTCGTCCCAACGCTTATGGAAAGCGAGCTCTTCGGCTACGAGAAGGGGGCGTTTACCGGCGCCACTAAAACAAAATCCGGACTGTTCCAGGCCGCGAATGGCGGCACCATCTTCCTCGACGAAATCGGCGAGTTGCCCCTCGAAATGCAAGCCAAGCTCCTCCGTGTTTTGCAGGAAAAGGAAATTCGCCCCGTGGGCAGCAACGACCAGGTCGCGGTGGACGTACGCGTCATCGCCGCAACCAACCGCGACCTGGAGGCCGCCTATCGCGACGGGACCTTCCGCAAAGACCTCTATTTCCGGTTGAACGTCGTGACCGTGCATCTTCCCGCGTTGCGCGATCGCCGCTCCGATATTCCTATGCTGGTGCATCATTTCCTGGATCGCTACGCGGCCGGCGGAAATCTCCAGGTCACTCCAGCGGCCATGAAGAGCCTGCTGCACTACGATTGGCCGGGCAACGTCCGGGAACTGGAGAACTGCATCGCTCGCGCGGTCACCCTCGGCGATCATCAGATCATTGACGTGAGCGACCTCCCGCCGGCCATCCGGACGGAGCAACTTTCCGCGGCGCCCGCTTCCGCGCAAGACGCCGCATCGCTTTCCACCACCGCGCTCGCCGAAATGGAGCGCATGACCATCCTGCGCGTGTTCGAGCAGGCCAACGGTGACAAAGCGCTGGCCGGCAAGATGCTGGGCATCAGCCGCGCCACGCTCTATCGCAAGCTGAAGCGCTACAACATTCCAGTGAAAGCCGGTGCGTCGCCGGCAACTCCCGAGCGGCAGCGCGCCGCCTCGCACTAGCCGCCGCCCGTCTCATCTCCTCCTCGGCGCACCTGCGCAAGTGTTACGGCTGAGACGCAATCGTTTCACGCTGAGACATGTGAGCCGCGGGTACCATGCGGGAAATCTGTAACCCTCATCCTTTCAACTGCTTCACCACTCATTAGAGGAAGCCCTTTTTGGTGTCCGACGTGCATTCCTCATCGCTGGGACACTGTCCTTCGCGGCGCTAGGTGTGTGCAGGCCTGCGAAAACGGGTGAACCGCCAGATCGGCACCTCGAGAGGCCGTGTGAAGCGTTCAACCGAAACCGCCGTCAGCGAACACGAACTAGGTTGCGCGGAGCAGTTGGCGCGTTTTTTCCCGGGTGCCGCTGCGGTTCGCGTCCCGGTGCAAGTCACCGCCCTGCGCGGTGGAAGGGCCAAGTTGCGGGAAGCCACGGTTCTGGAATTTGGCGCCGCGCAACACGCCATCTTTCTTTCAACGCTGCCGCTGGAGTTTGAAGACCGTGTGCGACTGGAACGCGATTCGCACGGAGGCGCCGCGGCTGAAGCCACCGTCGTCGCCGTGCAATATCACGAAGGCCGAAAGGCTGTGGCTGTTAAATTCACACAGGGATTGTGCGATTGGGTGATGCAGCCTTGAACAAAACCACTTCCACACTCAACCCGCCGCCGGCACCGCCGGAAGTCTCGCGGCAGGAGCAATGGGCGGAGCTCCGCTCGGTCTTCCCGATCTACCTGGCGCTGGCAAAGCAGTTGGAAATCGCCATTCCCTTTCCGCAAGAAGCGCGCAATTTGCCGGAAAAGCCGACTCTCGAATTCTTCAAGCAAGTTCAAAACTGGCTGGAGTCTCTCGATTCGCGCGTGCTCGTTCACCAGTTGCGGCACCTGCTGCAGCAAACCACGCTGAACGCCAGCGAGACCAGTCTTCGCGCGCTGATTCAACGGCACCTACGCAAGCCCTCAAAAACCAACACCGATCGCGACAAAATCGACTTCCTGCTCGTGCAGTATTTTGCCCTCTGCGCGCCCGCGAAAATCTATCACAAGCAAATCGAACTGGAAGACGCGGCCGCCGTGATGAGGCCGGTCCTGGGCGAAGCGGACAGCGCTCCTCTCGCCTGGTGCGAGCCTCTGGAGAAAATGATTACCGCCTTGCGTGGGTTCCGCAGCCTTCGCGACATGCTGAAGACCAATTTCATAGCCGAAGGCCGCAAGGTAAAAGAAGCCGCCGGTGGAATGTTCTACGATGCTTCGGCCCTCCTTGCCTTCATTCGCTTCAACTTCTTGCTGCGCCGCACGCTCATCGAGCTGATGCACGCCGACCTGATTGCCATTCGCTCCGGGTTACAGCAGCTGGAAGCCGCTGGGAAGCGCACCATTGATTGCCGCCACTCCGGTTCCTCAGCGTCGGAGCCGGTCGCCAAGATCAGGCAACTCGCCGATGAGTGGAAGCAGCCGTTCCAAAAGGACTACACGGAGCGCACCGTCAACGAAACCTTTGACAAATTGCTGAATTTGCGCAGCGATGTGGAGAAAGCACTCGAGCCATTGGTTCCGAAGTCCGGCGCCCCTCCGGCTTCGCGTCCTCCCGCATCCACTGCGAAGCCCGCACCGCCGACGCCGAAAGCACCCGCCAAGGCCGTTAAGCAGCCGGAACCAGTCGCCGAACCGGAAGCGGACCTGGATTTTGAGAATTGCCTCGAGCAGATCTGGGAACAGCTCATTGCCACGCCTCCCACGCGCGGCCGCTCGATGACCACCGTGAAAATCGGCCGCGCGCGCATCCTGATGTCCTCCTGGGAAGTGACCGCGTTTGTCAGTGAGGATAGCTCGGCCGCCGACGATCTGCGCCGCGCGGTGGTGGCTCGCTCCATGGTCACCGCCGCGATCGAGGCTGCCAAGGAAACGGGGAACGCCACGGGGCTCGATCGCGCCCTCTCCGTCGCTCGCGTGGAGGTTTCGCGTTTGCAAGAGCGCGTTGATGTAGCAAAGCAGGCCAAGGACACGGAAGCAGCGGTGAACTTAGGCATCAGCACGAAGCGCTTGCTTTCGGCGCTGGACGAAGCGGAGAAGTTGTAATGAGAACTGCGGCGAAATGCGTTCGCCGAAAATCTTTCCCGGGAGCCGGCCACTTTTGCGAAGCGCAAGCGTATTGATACTGACCGATGAAACGGATTTCGCACGGCTGCTCACGGCCTGCTGGCGAGCGGAAAAGCATGCGCCGGGAATCACCGTGCTGGGCAGTGATCTCTGGAAAGATCATGAAGCCGTGTCGCACGATCTCGTCGTGGTGGGCCCGCTGCGCGAGGGCAAGCTTTCCGAAATTCTGCTCTCGCTCGAGCCAGCCACCGCTTTGATTCTTTGTGCGCCCGCGGACTCCCGCGAACTCAACCACCTCCGCGGCAAGTATCCGCGGCTCGTACACGTGCCACTGCGCGAGGATTGGACGCAAACGCTTTTGCTCGTCGCCGGAGAGTCGTTGCGCCGCACCGAAGCGATGCGCGTTGCACACCAAGCGGAGAGTAAGGCAGCCCGCAACGAACAGTACGCCACGCTCGGCCGCTACATGACGGACATGAAGCATAGCGTCAGCAACGCGCTTACCTCCATGATCGGCAACGCGGAACTGCTGCTGCTTGAACCCGGCCAGCTATCGAAACAATCCCTGGCGCAGATCAAGACCATTCACAGCATGGCGCTGCGCATCAACGAAATCATGCAGCGATTCTCATCACTGGCCAGCGAGATGAGGGAGTCTGAGAATGCATCTCAAGCTGAGACGGAAGAGGCTCCGGCTGCTCCTTCGCGCCGCCGCTGACCGCTCTTAGAAACACCGTAAACCCTTCATTCGACACGCTATATATCAAACCGACACCGCAGCGCTCTCCACCCTCGCGCTGGCCGCTGACGTGCACCTCTCCTCTTCGGAGAACTCTCGGGAGAAGTCTGCCGTGCAGAAAAAGGTCCTCATCGTTGACGATTCGCCGGCGCAGGTGAAGCTGATTCAGGGGCTACTCGAACCTGAAGGCTACCCCTCGGTCGGTCTCAACGATCCCAGGCGCATCGAGGAAATCATCACCGCCGAGCGTCCCTGCATGATCTTGCTGGATGTGGTGATGCCGGATCGCAATGGTTTTCAGATTTGCCGCGAACTGAAGAGCAGCACGGAATTCAATGGCATCCCGGTGATCCTGGTGACCTCCAAGGACACCGTCAGCGATCGCTACTGGGGCGAACAGCAGGGCGCCGACGGTTATGTCACGAAGCCCTTCACGCGCGAAGAGTTGTTGCGCGCAGTGCGCAGGTTTGCATGAGAAATGAAGAAAGAACAACGAACCGATGAATGAAGATTTTCATCTGTCGCCGTTAGCCGCCGACGCGGATTCCGCCGACCTCCTGGAGGCGCTCGGCCCGCTGGAAGACCGCCCGCCGGAATCGCAGTACTGCGTCTTCCGCAGCGGACGCGAGCGCTTTTGCTTTCCGGTGCTCGACGTCGAGGAAGTCCTGGAGTGGCCGCTGGTGACCAAACTGCCTCTCGCGCCCGCGTACTTAATGGGAATTTTCAATTTGCGCGGCATCATCGTGCCTCTGATCGACATCGCCATGACCGAAGGCCGCAGGCCCGGTCTTCTGCCAAAGCACGTGGTTGTGGCTTCGCTGCGCGGCGAGGGTCATCACGAAGACGTGCGCATCGGGATCGCTTCCGATGAAGTCATCGGCACCTACAGCGTCACGTCCGAGGATTTGCTGGAGCAAGCTCCGGAAAATGTGCCGCACTGCATCGGCATGCTGCGCCACGACGACCGGCTCGCTCTGCTGATTGATTTGAGGAGATTGCTCGAGGTATTTCCGGGCCCCAGCATTTGAGTGCGGCTGCCGCGTCAACCCGCGGTGCGGCAACCGCCAAAGACATTTGGAGGATGGCATGAAATCGCGATTGAGTTCAACAATCTGGACGCTGGTCCTGGTCAACGGACTGGTGCTCCTCGGCGTGCTCTGGCTGGCGTACGGCGCCGGCCGGCAGTCAAACGGAGCGTCCATGCTGGATTTTGGCTCGCTACCCAGCGGCGCCAGCGGGTCGGTGCTGTTCGCCCTATTCCTGGTGCTGGGATCGACCTTCTTCCTGGCGTGGCGGCTGAACAGCACGTTTGTATCTCCGGTGCAGGAGCTCGCGCAGTTCTCCGAGCGTTTTGCGGCCGGCGATTCCAAGGCGCGCGCGGAGGTCAGCTCTAGCGACGAGCTCGGCTACATCGCCGAAAACCTCAATCGCGCCGTCGCTCGCGTCTCCAAGGCCACCAGCAACCAGGAAGCCAGCGACCATCTCCAGCGCAGCATCACCGAGTTGCTCACCGTCATCAACCAGGTGGCGCGCGGCGATCTGACCCTGCGCGGGAAAGTAACCAACGATGCGCTGGGCAACGTCGCGGACTCCATCAACTACATGCTTGACAACTTCACCAAGGTCCTCGAGCGCGTTCGCAAAGCCGCCATGGAGGTCACCGCGTGCTCCAACAACATCCTGGTTGCCGCCGATGAGATGCAGGCCGGCGCAACGCAACAGGATCAGGAAATTACGAATACTTCCAGCGCCGTCGAAGAGCTGACGGTCTCCATGAAACAAGTCTCCAACAACGCCGAAGCCAGCGCCGAAGCCGCTCGCCGCGCGCTCGACGCCGCCGAACAAGGCAACCGCGCGGTGCGCGACACACTCGAGGGTATGCAGCGCATTCGCGGCTCCGTGCAAGCCACGGCAAAGAAAATCAAGTCGCTCGGCGATCGCTCGCTGGAAATCTCGGAAATCATCAACGTCATCAACGACATCACCGAGCAGACCAACTTGCTCGCATTGAACGCCGCCATCGAAGCGGCGCGCGCCGGAGACGCGGGCCGCGGTTTCGCGGTCGTCGCCGACGAAGTCCGCAAGCTGGCCGAACACTCCCGCAGCGCCACGAAAGACATCGCCGCGCTCATCAAAGCCATCCAAGCCGAAACGAACGAGGCTGTGGTGGTCATGGAAGAAGGCACGAAGGAAGTGGAAAGCGGCGCAGGGCTGGCCGACCAGGCCGGGCGCGCGCTCGACGCAATTTCCAGCGTCGTTCGCCAGTCCGCCGAGCTGGTCCAGGAAATTTCGCTGGCCTCCAAACAGCAGGTGCGCGGCACGGAAGGCGTCGCCCATGCCATGCAGATCATTTCCAACATCACGCGCCAGACTTCGCAAGGCACGCGCGGCACGGTGGCGACCGTCAGCCAGCTCGTAAAGCTCTCGGACCAACTGAACGAAGCGTTGGCCCAGTTCCGTGCCATCAACAAGCAAGGCAACAGCAACGCTTCGCATGAGTCCGAGCGGCCCGTCCCGGCAGTCGCTCTGCGGTAGGTTGGTGATCTTTTGCTCTGGCTAGCGGCCGGGGCCGGAACGTTGGGACCATGAGCGAACGCCAGGGGCCGGTGGCCGGCCTGAGCGAACACGAATTGAGCGAGATCCGCATGCTGATTGAAGAGCGGACCGGTATTTGTTTCGACGAATCGCGCGAGCGCTTCTTCTCCACGCGCGTCCGCGAACACCTGCGCGCGAAGAAGCTCGCGCGCGGCACGGATTTGTTGCGGGCGATGCGCAAGTCCAACGTCGAGTACGAAGCCTTGCTCGAACGCCTCCTGACGCAGGAGACCTCGTTTTTCCGCTATCCGGCGGTGTACGAAACATTTGAGAAGCGCGTCCTGCCGGAATTGCATGTGAAAAAGTTCTGGAAGAATCCGCGAACGCTGCGCGTGTGGAGCGCCGGTTGCTCCACCGGCGAAGAGCCTTATTCCATCGCCATCACTATCGCCGATGCGCTTTCTTTTGCCGATTCTTGGAACGTCGAGATCCTGGCTACGGACGTCGGGCGTCACGCGCTGAAGCTGGCCGAGCGCGGCGTCTACTCCGGCCGCTGCCTTGCCGGTGTTACTCCAGTGCAGCTCGCCGCTCATTTCATCGCCGTCGAAGGCGGTCACCAGGTCAAGCCGCGCTTGAAGAAAATGGTGACCTTCGCGCAAATGAATCTCGCCTCGGCGGTCTATGTCGGCCGCATGGACCTGATTTTCTGCATGAATGTGCTGATCTACTTTTCCGAAGAGCGCTGCCGCACTTTGGTGCAGCGCTTCTACGACTCGCTCGAACCGGGCGGCTACCTGTTTCTCGGACACTCCGAGTCCATCTCGAAGATGCCGGTGAAGTTTCAAGCCATCGTGCTGAACGATTGCATTCTGTACCGCAAACCGACCGCCGAGGAATTGCACAAACCCGAACTCGTCACGGAGGGACGCGCGTGAGCATGCCTGACCGCGAAGCCGTCGAAGTCTTCCTCCAGGAAGCCTCGGAGCACCTGCAGTACTTGCGGGAGTACGTCAGCGTGCTTCAGGAAGTCGAGCCCCGCCGCGAGGATCTCGAACGCCTTTATATCGCCGCGCATACGCTAACCGGCACTTCGGGGGGCTACGGGTTTCCGCGCTTCTCGGAAGTTGCCGGCAAGCTCGCGCACGTCTTTCAATATGCGCTCAACGCCTCGCTGGGCGAGGACTTGCACGGCCCGCTTACGGAATTTCTTTCCGACGGAATTTCCGTTCTCGAAGCCGATTTGCTGGAGATCAGCGACACCGGCGAGGAAAGCACGGAAGACGTCGCCGCTTTCAAGGAGCGCTACCGCTTTGCATTTCCCGCCGAGCCCGCGCCCCTCAACTACGGGCAGCAGCGCATTGCCGACCAGGCCATCGAGCAACGCGCGCAGGAAGCCCACGAGGAGGTGGAGTCCACCGGCTCCTATTTCGACGCGCTGCCCACCGACGACGAGGTTGCCGACGAGATTCTCGAATTCTTTCAGCCGGAGGCCGAAGAACATCTGCAGGTCGTCAGCGACTGCCTCATCTCTCTGGAGGGCAACAACAATCCCGAAGAGGTCAATCGCCTCTTCCGCGCGATTCACACGGTAAAAGGTTCCGCGGCGCAGGTCGGCCTGAAGCGATTGGGCGCCATCGCGCACCGCGTGGAAGACTTGATTGGCCGGCTCCGCGACGCCGAAATCGAGCCGTCCGCCGCGGTCGTCGACCTTTGCCTCGCCTCCGTCGACGTCTTGAAAAAGACTTTGCATCGCCAGTGGGCCGACGAATCCGAGATGCGCACGGAAGTCGATTCCCTGCTCGGCCGCATCGCGGAATTCGCACCGCCTGAGGAAGAAGAAATCGAAGCCACGCAACCGGTCGTCGAGGAAGCGAAAGCCGCGGCAAACGGGCCCGCCATGACACACAAGCCCGGCAAGCAATCTGCCGGGGCCGCCGCAAAATCCGTACGCATTGCGCTGGAGCGCCTCGACCGCATGATGAACACGGTCGGTGAGCTGGTCATCAACCGCACCCGCATGGTCGGCCGCGTCGCCGAACTGGAAAAACTCGTCGACACCCTGGGCTTCTCCAAGGAGCGCTTGCAGGGCAAGGTTTCGGAGTTCCAGGAAAAATACGAGTTCAATCGCATCGGCAATTCGCGCGCGCCCGCGCCCTGGAATCCCAACACCACTCCGCAGCGTCTCACCAGCGCCGCCGCCGGCGATACTTCTTTCTGGTCCGACTTCAGCGAACTGGAAATGGACCGCTACGACGACGTCAACATCCTCTCGCGCTCCATGTCGGAAATTTCCGCCGACGTAAACGAAGTTCTTACCCAGCTCGAAGGCTTCATCGGCCGCGTCGAAGGCGACATCGACGAGTTCACCAAACTCGCTCATCACCTGCAGGACGAATTCACCGCGGCGCGTATGGTGCCTATCGGCACCCTCTATTCCCGCCTTTCGCGAGCCGTGCGCGACGCCGCCACCTCCGCCTCCAAACAGGTCGAACTCGAGCTCACCGGCAGTGAAACTGAGCTGGACAACAGCATCATCCAACAAATCTCCGATCCCCTTGTCCATCTCGTGCGCAATTCCGTCGCTCATGGCATCGAGCATGCCGACGTCCGTCGCGCCGCCGGAAAACCCGAAGCGGGAAAAGTTTCCCTCCGCGCCTATCATCGCGGCAATCACATCTACATCGAAGTCGAAGACGATGGCGGCGGCATCGATTACGACCGCGTGAAGCTGAGCGCCATCGAGCGCGGTCTCGTTTCGCCCGAAACCGCCGACCGCCTCACCGATCGCGATTTCCGCGAGATGCTCTTCCACCCCGGCTTCTCCACCGCGCCCGCAAAGACCGAACTCGCCGGCCGCGGCGTCGGCCTGGACGTCGTGCGCGCCAATCTCAATGCCCTGAACGGCGAAATCGATATCCAAAGCACGCGTGGCAACGGAACCAAGTTCACCCTGAAAGTCCCGCTGACCTTGATCATTTCCCCTGCGCTGTTCGTGCGCTGCGGCGGCACCAGCTTCGCTCTGCCGCTCGCCGTGGTCGAGGAGATTCGCCGCATCCGCGCCGACGAAATCGAAGAAGTGGGAGGCAAGCTGCTCACCAAGGTTCGCGACGTGGTCACCGAAGTAATCCGCTTGGATTC
>Ga0210409_10005478_pt1 | contig 13335 bp, 15 predicted proteins | sample IncBWH17MmetaG_FD_161649 | JGI IMG/M metagenome (GOLD analysis project Ga0210409, IMG submission 161649) | Forest soil microbial communities from Barre Woods Harvard Forest LTER site, Petersham, Massachusetts, United States - Inc-BW-H-17-M | ecosystem: Environmental > Terrestrial > Soil >... | reverse complement strand
CCATGGTCCGGTGCCCGGCTATCGACGTGTGGCCAAAGCGCCTCAGTGCCCCGCAACGGCCGCGACGAATTCGGCCACCTCTTTCGCTTCCCTGCCCGTATAGAGCTGCGCCGGCATCTGACCGAGGCCGCGGGCGCGTCCTTCGGCGATCGCCCCTTCGACGAGCGCCGTGCGGCCAGCCGGGGTCGCGATGTCGACGCCAACGCGAACGTCGAGGTTCGGGCCGGTGCGCCCGACCGACCTCGTGGCCGCCAGCGTATGGCAGACGGCGCAGGATTGGGCGAACAGCTGACGGCCCTTCTGCTGCGCCGCGGTCAGGTGCAGGCCGCCGACCGCGACGCTCGCCTTGTGGTCGCGGTTGAAGGCCACCACCAGAGCGGGCACGGCAAGGCCGAAGGCGACGAGCACGACGACGCCCAGCACCACCAGCCGCTGACCGACCTTCGACTCGGTGTGCAGCGAGCGGCGCGCCCCGCGCGGTCCGCCCCGCATCGCTACGAAGAACACCCCGAGGCCGAGCAGGGCCCAGAAGATGATGAGGCCGATGACCATGCCGGCGAGAAGATATCGGGTGCCACGCCTGGACGGACGATCGACGCGCGTGACCCGGTGTCGCAGGCGCTGCGCCCGGGGCGTCTCGTCGTTTAGGAAGCCCGAAGGTAGGGCGCTACTGTGACTGGTGATCGGCCACCCTCGAGGATATGGATACGCAGTCGTGAATCTCCTTCGCCGTCTACCGCTTTCGCGCCTGCTTCTGCTGTGCGCCCTCGTGGTCGCACTCGGGGTCTCAATCACCGCGTTCGCGTCGGCGATCGGATCGGGTCCCACGCCCCAGCCGAAGCCCCTCCCCGTCGCGGTCCACGACGCGCTCACCGCGCCGTCCGTCCAGGGGTTCAGCGCCAACGTGAAGCTGACGAACCATCTGCTCGAAGGCGCCAACCTGGCCAGCGGCAGTAGCAATGGAGCCGGTCAGCTCGCATCCAGCCCGTTGCTGTCGGGGGCCTCCGGCCGGCTGTGGATCGCCAAGGACGGCCGCGTGCGGCTCGAGCTGCAGTCGGAAAAGGGCGACAGCCAGCTCTACTACGACGGGCACACGGTGTCGTTGTACGACGCCTCGTCCAACACCGTCTACCGGTACACGCCGGCGGCCGAAGGCGGCTCGAGCGCCTACGCACCGCTGTCTGAGAAGTCGAGCGCGACCCCCGACACCACGGCCCATGAAGCGCCGTCGGTTGCCAAGATCGAAGAAGCGCTCTCGAAGCTCAAGCAGCACGCGAACGTCTCAGGCGCGACCCCGAGCGACGTAGCCGGACAGCCGACGTACACCGTGCGCGTATCGCCCAAGGAAGGCGGCAGCCTGATCGGCGGCGCTGAGCTCTCATGGGACGCGCGCAACGGCACGCCGCTGCGCGCCGCGATCTACTCCTCGACGAGCTCATCGCCCGTGATCGAACTGGCGGCGACCGACGAAGTCTCCTACGGCCCCGTGTCGAGCTCGATCTTCGAATTCAAGCCGCCGGCGGGCGCGAAGGTGCAGGAAGTGAAGCTGCCCGAAAAGAGCACATCGAGCACCTCTACGTCCACCAAGGACGGCGCGAACCATCCGACCGTCACCCACCACGGCACCGGCATCGCCGGGGTGACGGTGCTCGAAAGCAAGCAGACGAGCGGCCAGAAGACCTCCACGAGCCTGCCCGAAGGTCTGCCCCGGGTCAAAATCAACGGCGTCACGGCCACCGAGCTCCCCACCGCGCTGGGCACGCTCCTGAGCTTCGAGCGCTCCGGCGTTCGATACGTGCTCGGCGGCTTCGTTCCGCCAAGCACCGTCGAGGCAGTCGCACGGGGCCTCTAGCGTGACCGGCGAAGCGCCGCCCCGGCGGATGGGATCGCCGCCGCGGGCACGAAAGCAGGGAGAGTGGCGTGCCCGGCACGCGAGCGACTGAGGACGCCGCCGGCAGCGCCGAGGCGCCGCCGGTAAGAGCTCGAGGGCTGGTCAAGCGCTACAAGGAGGTCCTCGCCGTCGACCACGTCGACCTGAACGTCCAGACGGGCGACGTCTACGGCTTCCTGGGCCCCAATGGGGCGGGCAAGACCACCACGCTCCGCATGGCGCTCGGCCTGATCACGCCAACGGAGGGCGTCGTCGACCTGTTCGGGCGCGACCCCATGCGCGAGGGCGCGCATGCGCTCGAGGGCGTGGCCGGTTTCGTGGAGGCGCCCCGCTTCTACCCGTACCTCACCGGCCAAAAGAACCTCGAGCTGCTGGCCGCGCTCGACGGCTCGGGCGCGAAGGAGCGGATCGGAGAGGTGCTTCAGATCGTTGAGCTGACACCCCGCGCGGCACACAGGGTCGGCGGCTATTCGCACGGCATGCGTCAGCGCCTCGGCATCGCGGCGGCGCTGCTGCGCCGCCCGCGGCTGCTGATCCTCGACGAGCCCGCGACGGGCCTCGATCCGGCCGGGATGCGCGACATGCGTAGCCTGATCCGTCGGCTGGCCGACGAAGGGATCACAGTGCTGCTCTCGAGCCACCAGCTGCCCGAGGTCCAGGAACTTTGCGATCGCGTCGCGATCGTCGATCGCGGCCGTGTCGTGTACGAGGGCGCGCTGGCGGACCTGCGCCGCCAGGGAGGAGCCGGCTACCGGCTGCGCACCACCGACGATGCTCGGGCGCTCACGATCGCGCGCGAGCAGCGAGGGATCGAGTTCCCCGCCGTCGGCGAGCACGGCCTCGCCTTCCAGGCCGAGGAGGCGGACGTCGGCGGCCTGTCGCTGGCGCTGGGAGAGGCGGGCGTCGGGATCCTCGCGCTCACGCCCGAGCTCGCCACGCTCGAGGACCTGTTCTTCCGCCTCACCGACAACGACGGCGCCGGCGACGCGGGGCCGGCGCACGCCGTGGCCGCGCCGACGGCGGACGAGGCTCGGCTCGTGGAGACCCCATGAGCAGCGTCAGCGCCACCGCTGCCTCCCCCGTCCGTGGACCGGCCGGCTTCAAACGACCCGCCACGGCGACCGTCTATCGCTGGGAGCTGCGCAAGCTCGTCTCCCAGAAGCGCACGTACCTGGGTCTCGGCCTCGCGATGATCCTGCCGCTGATCTTCGTGGTCGTCCAGAGCCTGCGCACGCGCCAGGATCGCGGCGGAGAGAACATATTCGCGTCTCAGATCACCCATTCCGGGCTCGCCACGCCGGTGCTGATGCTGCTCTTCCTGTCCGTCTTCATGCTTCCCCTGATCGCAGCGCTGGTCGCCGGCGACATCGTTGCGGCAGAGGACGGCAACGGCACGCTGAAGACGATCCTGACGCGCTCGGTGGACCGCGGCCAGCTGTTCGCCGCCAAGGCCTTCGCCGCGATGACCTACGCGACGATCGCCGTCTTCGCGGCGGCGGTCGTCGCCACCGCCGCAGGCGTGGCCGCGTGGGGCTTCAACAGCGTGACCACCTACTCGGGTACGGTCGTCTCGGCGTCCGAAGGCCTGCTGCTCGTGTTCGCATCCAACGCGTGCTACCTGATCCCGCTTTTCGCCGTCGCCAGTCTCGGCGTGCTGCTGTCCACTGTCACGCGCAACAGCGCCGCGGCCGTGGTCGGGACCGTCGGAATCACGATCCTGCTCTTCATAATCGGGCAGATCCCGGGCCTCGAAGGCATCCGGCCGTACCTGCTGACCGAACAGTACGAGAACTGGCACGGCCTGCTGCGCACGCCCACCGACTGGGCCCCGATCGCCCACTCCGCGTGGGTAAGCGCGTTGTATGCGGTGCCGGCGCTGATCGCCGGTTACCTCGTCTTCCTGCGTCGCGACGTCGCGGGCGGCTAGCTCAGCCAACCTCGGCGGGCAGCTCAACGAGCGACAGCTCGACGTCTCCCATCAGCCGTCTTGCCTCGCGCGGGTCGATCAGCCCGGCGCCGAGGCGTCCCGTCGACTCGGCGCCGCAGGCCACGCCGAAGCGCAGGCAGTGGTCGACCGGCCGTCCCTCATAGCGAGCGGCGAGGTAGCCGGCCAGAAACGCGTCGCCCGAGCCCCGCTTGGCGATCGGCTCGCGTGGCTCTATCCGCGCCCGCTTCAGACGCAGCTGCCCGTCCACGAGTACCTGCGCGAAGCACCCGTCGGGGAGGGTCATGATCGCCTCGCGGGCTCCGAGCGCGGCGATCTCGCGAACGGCGACGGACCGGTCCTCCTCGCTGGCGAACTCGTGTCCAACGAGCTCCTCCGCCTCGAGCACGTTCGGCGAGACGACGTCCGGTTCCGCACGGACAGCTTGGCGAAGCGGCTCGCCGTCGGTGTCGATCACGGTCGTCAGCTCCATACGCTCGAGGTCGCGGACCAGCGATGCATACAGATCCGGCTCAACCCCGCGTGGCAGCGATCCGGCGAACACGACGATCGCGGCGCCGCGGGCGAGGTACACGAGCTTGTCGCGGAACAGCTCGACCTCCTGCTCGGTGACGGCGGGCCCCCGTTCGTTGATCTCCGTCTGCTCGCCAGTGGTCGGGTCGAGCACCGAAGTGTTGGTGCGCGACTCGTCGCGAATGCGGACGAAGTCGTTGAGGATCGACTCCTCCGTGAGCTGCTCGACGATGTGCGTGCCCGTCGCTCCACCCGCGAAGCCGGTGGCGATCACGGGCTGGCCGAGGGCCTTCAGCGTGCGGGCGATGTTCACGCCCTTGCCGCCCGCCATCGTGCGCTGGTCGACCGTGCGATGGCGACGGCCCAGCCTGAAGTTCGGCACGGCGAGCGACTTGTCGATCGCCGCATTCAGCGTGACCGTGATGATCATCCTGGCTCCGAACCCGCCCTCGGGCGCGCATGGTTGGCAGGCGTTGCCAGGGACCGCACACACCACAGGCTAGCGAAAGGATCCTGGCACGGTGAAAGGTGGCGCAGGCGGCCCGCGGGGCCGGTCCACCGCCCCCGGCGGGGCGCGCGTATCGCGGGCCAGCAGCGCTGCTAGGCGCTCGCGCCGGCGCGGTCGGACAGCTCCCACGCGCTCTCGCGCAGCCGCTCGGCCTCGGCACGCGCCGCGGTCGCGGGGTCTTCGGCGCCGCTGCGATGGGCTTCGGCGATGCTTCTCGACGCGCTCACGAGCCCGCCGGCGCGACCGGGGGCAAAGGCCGCTGCGAGATCCTGCACGCGACCGCCCTGAGCGCCGACGCCCGGCAGCAGGAACGCCGCGTGCGCCATCAGCTCGCGAGCCCTCGGCAGATGACCGGGAGCCGTGGCGCCAACGACGGCTCCCACGTCGCTCAGGCCTGAGGCTCCGATGCCGCTGCGTCCCAGCTCATCGACCATCGTGGCGAGCCGCTCCCACACGGTGCCTCCGCCGTCCAGGCCGAGGTCCTCGATGTCGGCCGCTCCGGGATTGGAGGTCCGCACCAGCGCAAGCACGCCCGCACCGGCCTCCCGCGCGGCGGTGATGAACGGCTCGACGGCGTCTGTGCCCATCAGCGGGTTGACCGTCACCAGGTCGGCGCCGAGTCCGTCGAGCCATCCGTGCGGAGTGTCGATGCCGCCGAACAGGGCGTCCGCGTACGCGCGTGCGGTGACGTCGATGTCGCCGCGCTTCCCGTCGGCGATCACCAGCAGGCCACTGCGGCGGGCGTCGGCGACGAGCTCCGCCATCGCGAGCCACCCGTCGGCGCCGAGCACCTCGAAGCGCGCGAGCTGGAGCTTCACGGCGACGCACGCCGGCGCGGTCGCGTCGATCAGCGCCCGGCAGTGGCCGAGGACCGCCGCGGCGACCGGGCCGAGCGGAGCGCCGCTCCGAAGGGAGGCCGGCCCGACCGGCCAGAGCCTACGCGGATCGGGATCGAGGCCGAGCACGACCTGGGACCCGCGCTCGGCCACCCGCGCGGCCAGGGTGTCGCCGAAGGACGGCTGCGTCAGCGGCCCTTCACCGCGCTCTTCAGCCCGCTGCCGGGTGTGAAGCGGGGTACGCGCGTCGCCGCGATCTGGATGCGCTCGCCGGTTCGGGGGTTGACCCCCAGGCGCGCGCCGCGCTGGCTCACGTGGAACTTCCCGAACCCCGCGACCGTGACCTCGCTGCCGCGGCGCAACGCGTCCTCGACGGTGGCCAGCACCGCATCGACCGCTCGCGAGGCCTCCGTCTTGGTCAGGTCGGCGCGATCAGCAACCTGGTCGACCAGCTCGGCCTTCGTCACTTCGTCCTCCTAGTTCGTGAAACCGGTGCTCCGAAGCTAACACCGTCTGCGGACGGGCGCATCGGCAACAATGCGTCCGATGACGATCACCCGCGTCGCCTGGATCGTGACCGTCCTGGTCGCGCTGCTCACCGCGCTGCTGCTGCTGCTCTCCGGCTACACCGGCTATGCCGGCCTTGGAGTAGCGGTCGCGCTGTCGGCGGCGATCAACCTGCTGTGAGCCAGGCGGTCAGCGCGCGCAGGGCGCGGCCGCGATGGCTGATCGCATCCTTCTGCTCGTCGGAGAGCTCGGCCATCGTGAGCCCGGCGGAGCCGGGCGGGCTGTCATCGGGGAGGAACACGGGGTCATAGCCGAAGCCGCGCTCGCCGCGCGCCTCGGCGGAGAGCCGGCCCGCGCAGCGGCCCTCGAACACGCGCTCGCTGCCGTCGCGGGGATCGACGTATGCGATCGCGCACACGTACTCCAGCGCGCTGCCCGCGGGAGCCTCGCTCCTCAGCTTGAGGAGGTTCTGCTCGTCTGTCGCATGCTCGCCGGCGTAGCGCGCGGAGCGCACTCCGGGAGCGCCGCCGAGAGCCGCCGCGGAGATCCCGGAGTCGTCGGCGATGCTCACCTCGCCGGTGGCCGCGGCCGCTGCACGCGCCTTTCCGAGCGCGTTCTCCGCGAACGTCTCCCCGTGCTCGGGCGGCAGCTCGACGGAGGCCGGGAGCGACGTGACCTCCAGCTTGTGAGCCTCCCCCCCACGATTCAGCAGGCGCGCGAACTCACGCCGCTTGTGCTCGTTGTGCGTGGCAAGCAGCAGCCGCACGGGGCCGACCGCCCGCTACGCCGGAGCTGCGTCCGCGCTCGCGCCGCTCTCGGCGAGCGCCTCGGCGATCGCCCGATCCTGCACGGCGCGCAGCTGTTCGATGCCGCTCGCTGCGAGCGCCAGAAGCTCGTCGAGGTGGGCCCTTGAGAGCGGCGTTCGCTCGGCCGTCGCCTGAACCTCGACCAGCCCGCCCTCGCCGGTCATCACCACGTTCGCGTCGACTTCGGCCCTCGAGTCCTCGGGGTAGTCGAGGTCGAGCAACGCCCGTCCGTCGATCATGCCGCAGGAGACGGCGGCCACCGATCCCGTCAGCGGGCTCTGCTTCAGCTTGCCGGCGGCCTGCAGCCGGGCGGCGGCGAGGGAGAGCGCCACGTATGCACCCGTGATGGAGGCGCAGCGGGTGCCGCCGTCGGCCTGCAGGACGTCGCAGTCGAGGTAGATCGTCCGCTCGCCGAGCGCCTGGAAGTCGATCACGCCTCGCAGCGAGCGGCCGATCAGTCGCTGGATCTCGACGGTGCGCCCGTCCTGGCGCCCGCGGGTCGCGTCGCGCTGCTTGCGCTCTCCGGTGGAGGCCGGCAGCATGCCGTACTCCGCGGTCACCCAGCCGCGGCCCCTGCCCTCCATCCAGCGAGGCACGCTCTCCTGCACGGAGGCGGTGCAGATCACGCGCGTCTCGCCGACCGAGATCAGCGCCGAGCCCGTGGCCGTGCGCACGAACCCGGGCTCGACCGCCGTCGGGCGCAGCTCATCCGCCGTCCGTCCGTAGCTGCGCTCGCTCACGCGAGCATCATTCCAGAGCGCTACGGTCGGGGGATCTTGCGCGCGCTCGTGGTCTCGAACATGCTTCCCGACAGCGCGGCACCGGAGCGCGGGCGCTTCGTCCGCGACCAGGTCGACGCGCTGCGCCGGCTCGACGGGCTCGAGGTCGAGCTGTATGAGTTCCCTCCTGGTCCACGGGCGCTCGCGCGTGCCTTCGCGCACCTCAGAAGGCGCTTCTCGCCCCCGAGAGCCCGAGCGACGGGTGGCGACGCGCGACGCCGCAGACCGCCCTCCTTCGACGTCGTCCATGCGCATTTCGGGCTGACGGCATGGCCCGCCGCAGCCGTTCGGGGCCGTGTGCACGCGCTGACGCTGCACGGAACGGACGTGAGGCATCCGCGCACGCTGGCGCTGACCCTCGCCGCACTGCCGTTCGTCGACGTCCTGGGCACCGTCTCCAGCTCGCTCGCGCAGGAGTTGCCGCTGAGATCGGCGCGCAGCCGGGCACAGGTGCTTCCGTGCGGGGTCGACGTGGGGCGCTTCCACCCGATTCCACGGGCCCAGGCGCGCTCGCAGCTGGCACTCGATGAGGCGCGCCCATACATCCTGTTCCCTGCCGATCCCTGCCGCGCCGAGAAGCGTCACGACCGCGCGCTCGCGCTGTCCAGGGCAGCCGGCGTGGAGCTGCTGGCGCTCGGCGGAGTGGACCCTATGACCGTCCCGCTGTGGGTCAACGCGGCCAACGCGGTGGTGGTGCCCTCCGAGCGGGAGGGCTTCGGACTCGCGGTGCTCGAGGCGCTCGCGTGCGACGTTCCCGTGCTCGCGACCCCTGTCGGAGTGCACGCGGAGGCGCTCGACGGCGTCGATGGCGCACTCTGTGCACCCTTCGACCTCCTCCGCTGGGGCTCCGCGCTCGAGCCCCACCTGCAGGCGTCGGACGGGCGGGTGCAGGGACGCGCGCACGCGCTCCGTTTTTCGGCCGAGGAGATGGCGGCGCGCGTGGCCGGCGCGTGGCGTGCCGCGCTGCAGCGCTCCGTGTAGCCGTGCGGATAGCATGAGTTCTCTGTGGATCAGACATCTGGCACGACTCCAGGCGCTCCGCCGCAGGCGCCGGACAGTGGTCAGCCCGGAGGTGCCGAGGCGGCCGGCGCGTCGGCTGGAGCAGCCGGCTTCGGCGCACGAGGACGCGTGCGGCGGCGTGCGCGCTTTCTGCGCAAGGCGCGTGAGCTCGCCTACCGCGACCTCGGCGGCCTGGTCTTCGATCTGCATCGCTTCGGACAGCGCAACGACGCGCTCGTGCTCAACAAGCTGAACACGCTCGGGCACATCGACGCAGAGCTGCGTACGCTCGAAACGGCTCTGGGAGAGCGCGACACCGTGACGGTCCTGCGCGAGGCCGGCATCACCGCCTGTCCGCGCTGCGCAGCGATCCACAGCGGCGACGACCGCTTCTGCCCGAACTGCGGCCTGTCGATGAGCCGCCACGTCGAGCTGCCGATCGCCGGCGCTCCGGTGGCCGTCGCGACCCCGACACCCGCGGGGGAGCCGGCACAGACGGCTTCGGCGCCGGCCGCGCAACGAGCCGGGTTCACGTCCGGCGAAGCGACCGCTTCCTGGCCAGTCGCCGACCCCGGCACGCCCGGTGCGGCGGCCGAGGGTCAGGCGGCCGGAGCAACTGCCGCTGCGGCGACCCCTGGCGCGGCTTCGACCCCCGGCTCGAGACCTGTTCCGGCGCATCAGGCTCCGGTCGACCCGGCGAGCAGCTCTGAGGAGGACAAGACGGAGATCCTTCACCCCCTCGAGCCGGATAAGTGAGCGACGTCGCGGCCTCGCCCGGCGCCACGTTCTTCCACTCGCCCGGTGGCGCGCCCGGGGCGAGCCCCGGACCCCAGCGCACCGATACCGGCGAAGCCTGCCCACTCTGCGGCCACCCGTTGCGGGCGGAGCAGGAGTGGTGCCTGCACTGCGGCGCCGCGGCGCGCACCCGGCTTGCGGCGACCCCGAACTGGCGGGCGCCGATCGTCGCGATCGTCGCCGTGGTCGCGCTCTCGCTGGGAGTCCTGACAGCAGCATTGGTCGATCTCGCGGGCAGCTCGAGCCCCACGAGGATCGAGGTGACGCGGATCGTGACCACCGCCCCGGCGGCCACGGTTCCCGCACCCGCAACACCGGCGACGACGACGGCGACTACGACGACGACGCCCGCGCCCGCCGCGCCGGCGACGGCCGCGCCGGGCACGAGCACGACGGGACCGAAGACGACGACCACCACGACGCCGAGCAAACGGACCATCCCGCCCGCCGCGGTTGGGACGAGCACCGGCAGCATCATCCCCGGCGTCACCCAGCCCGGAACCAACCTACCGCCGTCCCAGAAGTAGAACCGAAGCGATCGACCGGATGAGCGCTCGCTGAGCGGCCGCTGGGGCCTGCGCCGGAGTCGCCGGCCGGGAGAGATACCGTTCCCGTCGATGCCCGCCCCCCCCATGGCGAGTTCGCATGAGGCCGATGTCGTGGTCGTGGGCGCCGGGGCAGCGGGGTTGTATGCCGCTCTCTGCGCGGCCAGGGAACGCGCGACCGTGGTGCTCGTCTCGGCGACGCCGCTGGCGAGGACCGCCAGCTACTGGGCCCAGGGCGGTCTCGCCGCCGCGCTGGCGGCGGACGACAGCTTCGCGTTGCACCTGCGGGACACCGAGCTCGCCGGGCGTGAGCTCGTCCGACGCTCGGCAGCCGAGATCCTCGTACGGGAGGCGCCCGACTGCGTCCACGACCTGCAGGCGCTCGGCGTGCGCTTCGACGCCGACCGCTTCGGGCGGCTCGCGCTCGGCCTCGAGGGAGGCCACTCGGTCAGGCGCATCGTTCACGCCGGCGGGAGCGCGACCGGACGACGGGTCGTGCGCCAGCTCTCAGCGCTGGCCGCGGAGAACCCGCGCATCACGGTGCTCGAGGAAGCGCGGGCACGCGCGCTGTGGCGCTCCGGTGACCGCTGCATGGGCGTCCTTTGCGAGGACGGCCGAGCCGTTGTCGCCGGCGGCGTGGTGCTCAGCACCGGCGGCGCCGCGGCGCTGTGGGAGCGCACAACCAACCCGCCGGGCTCACAGGGGGTGGGCCTGCTGCTCGCGCACGCCGCCGGGGCGGCGATCGCCGATCTCGAGCTGCTCCAGTTCCACCCGACCGCCGTGATCGGCGTTCGTGGTCGCGAGGGCTTCCTGATCACAGAGGCGATCCGCGGCGAGGGAGCCACGCTGCACGACGCATCCGGCGAGCGCTTCGTCGACGAGCTCCTCCCGCGCGACGAGGTCTCGAGGGCGATTCAGGCGCGGCTGCTCGCGACGGGAGAGCGCTCCGTGGGCCTGGACATGCGCGGAATCGATCCCGCGCATTTCCCGAACGTGGTCTCCTCATTGCGGGAGGCCGGATTGGACCCGACGCGCGAGCTGATACCGGTCGCTCCGGCAGCCCACTACATGATGGGCGGGGTCGCGACCGACCTGCACGGGCGCTCGACCGTGGCCGGGCTCTACGCGATCGGCGAGTCCTCGTGCACCGGTCTGCATGGCGCCAACCGCCTCGCGTCCAACTCGCTCAGCGAGTGCTTCGTGTTCGCGCGTCGCGCCATCGAGCACATCCTCTCGACTCCATCCGCAAGGCCCACGTCGCCGAGCGCCGAGGAGCTCGAGGCCCTCCACCGCCTGCCGGCCCCGCCCGTTGCGGACGCCTCCACGCGCGCCGCGCTCTGGCGCGACGCGGGCATCATGCGCTCGCGCGAGGGACTCGGCAGGCTGCTGGAGGAGCCTCACCCGCTCGTGCGTCTGATCGCGCGCTCGGCGCTCGCCCGCGAGGAGAGCCGCGGCGCCCACAGCCGGCTCGACTTCCCGGAGCGCGACCCGGCGCTCGACCACCACCACGTGGTGCTGGCGGGAGACCAGGACATCGTCTGGCAGACGTGGGAGTGAGCCGTGCCCCGCGGTGCGCGCGGTCGCCGGCGAGCCACGCCAATCGATGAACCGCGGAGGCGAGCCGGGAGCAGCCGGGACATGCATTCGCCCTGGCCGGGCCGGTTCATAAACGTTCGTTAAGAAGGCGCCTTAGCGGCCACTTATGACGGTCCGTTTTCATGGCAGCGGTGTTCTCACATGGAAGGTCTCCGCATCAGTCGGAGTCTGTGAGAACGGCGGGTGTGCTCAAGACCACGAGGGATCTGAGCAGAAAGAGGTAAACGCAGTACATGTATCAGTTCAGCAGGGCCATCTACCGGGAGCTAGCTCCGCATGTCATGGCTCCTCCGCACGGAGCTCCGGCGCACAGCAATCACACGGCAGTCCTGCGTGCATGTGAGCAGGTGATCACGCGGATGGCGACCGACCGTCACTACTTCGCGCGGCCCGCTCGCACGCTGTTCTGCGACATCCGGAACTTCTTCCCGATGTCCGCGCAGAAGCAGGTGCACCACGTGGTTTGCCGCTACGTCGGCTACGCGGAGCAGTTTCTAGCCGAACACCCGCACGAGGGCTACGCGGCCGTGAACGGCACGCCGCCACAGTGCCGGGCAACCACGCGCAAGGGCGCCGCGTGTCAGCGCGTACCGCTGCCCCACAACGGCTACTGCCCTTCCCACCAGCACCTGGCGGACACGGAGGACCGCGCGCTCGCCGCCGCGTGAGCGAGCACACTCGACCGCACGAACCCGCATACAGGCGTCCCCTAGGCTCCAGGCATGCTGCTGGGGGTCGACGTCGGTGGGACCTTCACCGACGCCGTGCTCGTCGGAGCAGGCTCGGGCCTGCACACCGGCAAGGTTCCCTCGACGCCCACCGACCAGTCGGTAGCGGTGCTGCGGGCCGTGCGGCTCGTCCTCGAGCGGGCGAGCGTCGAGCCGCAACAGGTGGAGCTATTCGCGCACGGCATGACCGTGGCCACGAACGCCCTGCTCGAGGGTCGCACGGCGCGCACTGCGCTGATCGCGACAGAGGGCTTCACCGACGTGATCGAGCTCGGCCGGCAGGCACGGCCCAGCCTGTACGAGCTGTGCCGCTCGGCGCCGCCGCCGCTCGTACCGCATGAGCTGCGCTTCGCGGCGCCGGAGCGCATGGCCCCCGACGGCCCGCTGTGGTCGCTCGACGCGGAGGCGGCACGTTCGCTGATCGCGCGGGTCGCGGACTCGCGACCGGAGGCGATCGCGGTGGCGCTGCTGCACTCCTACGCCGACCCGTCGCACGAGCGACTGCTCGGCGACCTGATCGCGGAGCTTCTTCCGCAGGCGCAGCTGACGCTCTCGAGCGACCTCGTGGGCACCTTCCGCGAGTACGAGCGCACCGCGACGACCGTGCTGGATGCGGCGCTCTCGCCGCTGCTCAGCTCCTATCTCGGACGTCTATCCGAGGAGGCCGGCGCGATCGGCCTGCCTCAGCCGCAGGTGATGCAGTCATCGGGTGGCCTCACCTCGTCCGGGCGCGCCGCGCAGCACGCCGCGCTCACAGTTCTCTCCGGCCCAGCGGGCGGTGTCGGCGGCGCCGGGCTACTGGCACGGCTCGCGGGAGAGAACGACGTGCTGTGCTTCGACATGGGGGGAACGTCCTGCGACGTCTGCCTGATCGAGGACTCCGAGGT
>Ga0210409_10005476_pt1 | contig 13339 bp, 14 predicted proteins | sample IncBWH17MmetaG_FD_161649 | JGI IMG/M metagenome (GOLD analysis project Ga0210409, IMG submission 161649) | Forest soil microbial communities from Barre Woods Harvard Forest LTER site, Petersham, Massachusetts, United States - Inc-BW-H-17-M | ecosystem: Environmental > Terrestrial > Soil >... | reverse complement strand
AGGATGACTTCAAATTCTAAGTTTATTCAACGAACGTCTGACTCACCACCCTGGCGTGGCCCATTCTTTCAGAACCCGCGGATCAGATTGCTCAATCATCAAGGAGCGATCTTGAACACTACGCCGCCGCCGTAGGCTCCGCCTTCGTACGTAGTGCCATAGAGGTTTCCCGCCCTGTCGAGAAACAGGGTTCCGTAGGGGATTTTGCCATCGCTTCCGGAAAAGTTGTGAAGCACGGTTTCGTTGCCCTTGGTATCGATTTTGAACACGACGCCGAAGTCGTTGGAGCCACCCTGTGGGGTTGTGCCATAGAGATTGCCCGCGGAATCGCGAACCAGGCTACCTCCCAAAGGTAGCCACCCGTCGCTACCCCCGGCGAAGTTGTGAAGCACAGTCTCATGGCCTTGGAGATCGACCGTGAACACCGTGCCCGCAGCCTCGGTGCCCCCGAGATTCGTGGTTCCGTACAAGCTGCCCTGAGAATCCCGGATCACTCCGGCTTCGGGAGAGCTGCCGTCATTCGCGCCCATGAAAGTGTAAAGGACAGTTTCTTTACCCGCAGGATCGACTTTGAATACCGTTCCGTAGCCGCCAAAACTGTAAAGGCCGCCCCCCGACGTGGTGCCGTACAGATTGCCTTTGGCATCGAGGACTACCGCTGCCATTGGATAAGCGCCGTCGGTCGAGCCGGTAAAACTATACAGGATTGTTTTCCTACCGCTCGGATCAACTTTGAACACCGTTCCTGCGTTGCTGGGGCCGCCATTTTGAGTCGTTCCGTACAGATTGCCGGATGAGTCGCGGACGACCCCGGCCTGCGGGAACCCGTCTCCATTATCTCCTGTGAAGCGATAAAGAACGGTCTCCTTGCCCGCTGCAGTGACTTTGAAGATCGTGCCGCAGCAGAGCTCTCCAGCAACGCCACCCGTAATTGTGGTGCCATAGAGATTTCCGGAAGAATCTCGCGCCAAAGTGCCATACCAGGGAAATGCTCCGTCGCCGTCAGTCTGGCTGAAGCTGTGAAGGACTTTCTCCTTGCCCGCAGTATTGATTCTGAATACCGTTCCAGCGGCGAAGGCCCCATCGTTATAAGTCGTGCCGTACAGATTGCCCTTCGCGTCCCGGACGACACCGGCGTAAGGATTGATCCCGCCCGGGCCAGACCTGAATTGATAGAGCAGAGTGAAAGTCTGCGCGGGCGCGGCGGGAGCGGAGATCAACACGAGCGTCAGCAAGGCCGCCAGAGCGAGTTTCGCTCTGACACTCCGGGGTGAAACCGCAATGACTCGATTAAACCGTCGATTGGGATTCGTCATAAGATTCCTGCGGCCGTAACCATTCAATTACGGAGTGACTTTGAAGACGACTCCGCCGCCGTACGCTCCTCCATACTGGGTCGTACCATACAGATTGCCCTTTGAGTCCCGGATGACCCCCCAGTCTGGTCCGTTTCCTTGTTTGCCCAAAAACGTGTGCAGGACGGTTTCCTTACCGCTGGTATCAAGCTTGAATACAGTGCCGAAATATGAGCTGCCGCCTTCGGTGGTGGTGCCATACAGATTGCCGGCACGATCCCGTGCCAAACCGCCACCCGGGGGCGCCCCGTCGCCGTTGCCGCCAAAGCTGTGGACGATCGTTTCGTTATTGCTGGCATCCAGCTTAAACACCGTTCCACCTTCGAAAGCACCCCCGAAGTAGGTTACGCCGTAAAGATTTCCTGCGGGGTCCCGGACCAGACTTCCGTAGGGGTACATACCATCGCCTCCCCCAAAGAAGCTGTATAGGATGCTCATCTGTCGGTGGGGATCCAGTTTGAAAACCGTCCCCAGAGATCCTAAGCCTCCAAAATACGTCGTTCCATAAAGGTTGCCGGCAGAATCGCGTATCAGTGAGCCCCCTAGGGGCCACATTCCGTCGTAGAGTCCGTTATACGGATTGAAGCTATGCAGAACGGTTTCCTTGCCCGCCGGAGTGATCTTGAACACGATCCCGTAACTGTTCCCGTTGGTGTCGTAGGTGCCGCCCTGAAAAGTCGTCCCGTAGAGATTGCCCCTAGAGTCCAGGACCAACCCTTGTTCGGGATTCATCCCGTCGACATTAGGGATTCCCGTGAAGCGATACAGGACAGTCTCTTTGCCCGCTGGATCGATCTTGAAGACGGTTCCGCAGCCATCCGGGCCACATGAATAGAGGCCACCATATTCTGTAGTTCCGTAAAGATTGCCAGCGGCATCCATGATCAAAGGCGCAACCGGGTTAGCTCCGTCGCCTCCCGTGCCTCTGAAACTGTGGAGCACGGTTTCCTTGCCCTGCGGACTTATTTTGAAGACCGTTCCGTAGCTGTAGGCGCCGTCGATCATCGTAGTGCCGTAGAGGTTGCCCTGAGCGTCAAGAATCAGACTTGAATAAGGACTGGAGCCGTCGCGTCCCGACTTAAACTGGTAAAGCAAACTGAAGCTTGGCGGACTTGCGGTCTGGGCCAAAGAAGCCGCCGTCAGCAGCAGAATGGAAAGCAGTACGTTCATGGCCATTAAAAGTACTCGAAAGATCCGGCTGCATCGTTGCTCCGGAGCATTCATCGACACTCTCCTGGTATGCAAAGTCTCGAGGCACGAATCGCCTCAGAAGCGGCGACAAGTCTATACCGATCCTGCGAATCGCGATACAGTGAAATGATTTTCAACTGAAGCGCACCAGATCGGTATTCGAGCCCGCAGGAGCATTGCCGAACGGCCCGATTTGTGGCCTACTTCTGCAATACTTTCTGTATCGAGGACAGCTATGGACTACTTATTGAAGACTGAGCCGACGGTTTATTCTTTTGCCGATCTCGAACGTGAACAGAATACTGTTTGGGACGGCGTGACCAATCCCGTGGCGGTGAAACATTTGCGCGAGATGAAACCTGGAGACCGCCTCGTGATCTATGAAACCGGCGATCATAAGAGCGCGATTGGAACCGCGAGTGTGGTGTCGGTAGATGCGACTGATCCCAAGACTCCGCTGGTGAAGATCAAGGCAGGGAAGCGGCTGGGCAAGCCGGTTACGCTGGCTGAAGTAAAAGCCCACAAGCTGTTCGCCGATTCGCCGTTGGTACGGCAGGGAAGGCTGAGCGTCGTACCGCTGAGCGGAGAGCAGCATAAATTTCTGACGGGCGAGTGACTGCTGGGTAAGTCTGTGTGCTGGGTTGTTGCCCGAGGGCCTGCGTGTTCTCCGGACAAAAACAAGTCGAGTGGCGCTCGACTGGACAGCCGGGAGCGGCTGTCCCCACCTGTCTCAAGCGGTTCTTGTCCCAAGTTTGAAGTTGGGTCCGGCCGCGCCTTGCGCGGCCGCCCGGACGAGGGCGTCCGGGCCTACGCGATTCTCGCGGTTGAAGACCCGTCCCCCACTTGGCGGACTCTTACGCGTGCTGGTCGCGGCGGATTAGGGCTGAGTCAACGAAGAAGCCGATGCCTATGCTGAGCGGGATGATCCCGAACGCTGCGGCCATCCAGGCATCCGACTCTACCCTTGCAATGAGCGCGAATGTGAGCATGTAGCCGAGTGCTCCCGTGACTAGCAGGATGCCGGAGCGTCGCGATCGAGCGCCCTCGGGAAGCTCGGGCTGCATGGGCACGTTCACTCCGCGGGCCAAGGCTGCCATGCGTTCATCCGTTCGCAGTTTGCGCACGTGATAAAAGGTGTACATTGCGGCCATCGGAATCCCGAAGACCATGATCACAGCTACCAGACCTACCAAATTTCCGTCCATGGTGTGCTCCTTGTTGCGGCTTAGGAAGCTGCCGTCAATCTGAGATACGGGAGGAAAGTGGGAAAAGTTCCTCTCAGATTGGGGGATCAATGGGGGAGATGGAACGTGGAGCATTGTCTGGGCCGGACGGGCAGGGACGCCCGTCCTCCACGGGCGTGGAGCGTGGGTTAGGCGGAAAGGATCTTACGCAACTCTCGGCGTAGGATCTTGCCGGAAGGGGTGCGGGGCAGCGCGTCGACAAAGTGGATTTGCCGCGGCTGCTTGTAGGTGGTGAGGCGGTCGGCTACGAATTCGCAGAGCTCTGCTTCCAGCTTTCTGGATGCAACAGAACCTTCGCGAAGGACGACAAAGGCGACCGGGATTTCGCCCGCGGCCTGGTCCGCTCGTCCGACTACGCCGCAATCGCGAACCGCTGGGTGTTCGAGCAGCAGAGCTTCGACCTCGGCAGGAGCGACGGGGAAGCCTTTGTATTTGATCATCTCCTTGCGGCGATCGACGACGTAAAAAAAGTCGTTCGCATCACGAGTGACGATGTCGCCCGACCAGAACCATCCGTCGCGAAGCACCGCCGTTGTAGCTTGCGGATCTTTCCAGTAGCCCATCATGAATTGCGGACCGCGCATGACCAGTTCGCCGGGCTGGCCGGGAGCAACCTCGTTTTCGCTTGCGTCGATGTCCATCGCATTCACGACGCGACATTCGGTCTGCACCAGTGGTTGTCCAATGGACTCAGGCTTGTAGAGTTCGGGCTCAAGGTATCCGACATGCGTGACCGGCGAGGCCTCGGTCATGCCATAGCCCTGGCACACCAGAATCCCGGTGAGTTCGGTGAAGCGGCGGCCGAGATCAGGAGCGAGCGGAGCGGCGCCGGACTTCACCCAGCGCAGATGGTGATTCCTGGGAAACTGTCCGGCCTCGGCTGCCTGGCAAAGGGCGTTCAACGCGGGCGGCACCGCTGGCATCATCGTGACACCCTCATCCACCATCAGGGAGAGTACCTGGGCCGGGTTGAAACGCGGCATCAGTACGAGCGTTGCTCCCAGTGTTAGCAGCGGGTTCAGGACTACGTTGAGCCCGTAGATGTGATAGAGCGGGAGGAAGCAGAGAGCGACGTCATTGGTCGACATCTCGCTGGCGTGTGGTCCGATGAATTGAAAAACGTTTGCGACCAGATTGAAGTGGGAAAGCATCACCCCTTTGGGGAGACCGGTGGTGCCGCTTGAGTAGGGCAACGCGGCGACAATTTGATCGGAGGGTTCGGCGGGCGTAGGGATCCCGGCCGTGACGTGCTTTAGCAAGTTGGCGAATGGTTCTGTTCCGGCTGCCGCGTGGCGTGTGGTATAGATCCGCCGGAGGTTGCGAAGGCCAGCCAGATTGATTCCCTGGAGCAACGGACCGTCGGTGATGAGCAGCACCGCGGCGGAATTTTGCAACTGATAGCACACTTCGCGTTCGCGATAGCTCGGGTTGAGTAATGTGGGCACTGCTCCGGCGAGCGTTGCGGCGTGGTAAACGGCGCAGAACTCCCAACAGTTGGGCAGGTAGATGGCGATAATTTCGCCCGGCATTAGGCCGGCTGCGGCGAGTCCACGGGCGAGTTGCTCCACTAACTCTGCATACTCGGAGTAAGTGATGCGAGGCTTGTAAGAGCTTTCTTCACGGGATGAATCGTCACAGGACGAATCGTCACAGGATGAATCGATGATCGCTGTCTTACGCGGGAAGCGAAGGCATGATTCGAGGATGACGTTGTGGACAAAGCGACCCTGAGGGTCGGCGTAGAGACGGGTGCGAAGCATGCGGATGTGATTCTAGCGCGAACCTACAACGGGTTCTACGCGGAACATTTTTCAGCTGGCGAGTTTGCGGAGGAAGTCGGATTCGTCCATGCGGTACTTGAAGGCTTTGCGGCCATCGATGAAGACGACGGGGACCTCGTCGGTGAACTGGCGGCGGAGTTGTTCGTCGGCGTCTACGTCGATGTCCTGCCAGGTGAAGCCGCCGCGGCGATGCAGTTTGGTGAGGGTCTCTTTGACGATCTCGCAGAGGTGGCAGCCTTTGCGGGAGTAGACCACGACCTGGCGGAGCTCGGACATTGGGGTGAGTGTAGCAAGGGTGGGCAGGGTTGTGCCAATCGCGATTGAGGAGACTCCAAAAGGCGATGGTGGAGAGTTGACGTACTGCGCGCGAGATCCTTCGCGGACTTTCGTCCGCTCAGGATGACGGCGTGGTAAGAGGTACAATCCGTTTATGCGTATGACATCAGACAAGCCTTTGAAGGGGAAGACTGCTCTGATCACAGGCGGTGCTCGGCGCCTGGGGCGGGCTACGGCCTTGGCTATGGCGAAGGCCGGGGCGGATGTGGCCATTACGTTTTTGCACTCGGGGCGCGAGCCGCAGCATACGGTGATTGATTTGAGTAGTTTTGGAGTGCGGGCGGTGGCGCTGCGCTGCGATATCACCGACGAGAAGAGCGTTCGGGCTGCGATCAAGGAAACCGGAAGGGAACTGGGCGGGCTGGACATTCTGGTGAACAATGCCGCGAATTACGAAACGGTCGAATTCGAAAAACTGAGCGTGAAGCAGTGGGACGCGATTTTCGCTTCGAACACGCGGGGGCCATTTCTGGTGTCGCGCGAGGCTTTGAAGATGCTTCGAGAACGGCGAGGGAAGATCATCAACATGGGTTCACTCGGTGGATTGCGGCCTTGGGCGGATCATGCTCATTATTGTTCGTCGAAGGCTGCGGTGCACATGTTGACCAAGGTGATGGCGAAGGCGCTGGCTCCGGCGATTGCGGTGAATTGCGTGGCTCCGGGGATGATTGATCTAGGCGAAAAATCGGCCGCTGCGTTTATGAAACGGATGGCAAAACAGACTCCAATGCGGCGGAATGGGACCGGCGAAGAGATTGCAGCGGCGGTGTTATTCTTTGCTACCGCGCCTCATTTTATTACTGGGCAGATTATGGCTGTGGACGGTGGGTTGGGTTTGTAGCTGCCCCGGACGAGGCGTCCGGGGCTACGTGATTACGGTTCGGCGGTGGTTGGATCGATCGTCGACTTGATCTCTGAGATTCGGTTCGCGGGGAAGCCGCCTTGGCTGGCGTGTTCTCGGATCAGGGCCTCGTTGGGAGCAATGTAGATGCAGTAGATTTTGTCTTGGGTCACGTAGCTGTGAACCCACTGAATCTCGGGGCCCAGTTTGCGGAGGACGCCGCAGGATGTTTGCGAAACGGCTTGCAGTTGCTGCGGGCTCAGTTGTCCGGCGCCAGGTAGTTCACGTTCGATTACGTATTTTGGCATGACGTCTCCTGCTTGTGGAGTGAGAAAGTTTCGATAGCCGCATCAGTTTGCCCGATCCGTGTGCTTTAATCAAGCGTTGCCTGGTTTGTCGCGCACCGAACTTTCCTGTATGTTGCAAACTTCGGTATTGATCTCTATGAAGAAGCGTCTCATCGCAGTCGCGCTGCTGTTCTTGAGTTCGGTGGCATGGGCGCAGATGCGTCCGGAAGATGGTGGTCGGGAATTCCAGGTATGGACGGGCGGCGGACACTCTGTGCCGGGAGGCACGTCCGACACCGGCGTCTGGAATGTGGGCGTGCGCTATGGCTTCATCCTGACCCGGCCTCATGGTCCGAGTTTCCTCAACGGAAGGTTCGAATATGTACTGGATGCCGTGCCCGTTTTTCTGGTCTTTCAGCGCTACAACACGGCTTACGGAGGAGGCTTCAGTCCCCTGGGATTGAAGTGGGACTTCGCGGCTCGTGGACGGATTGAGCCTTACCTTGAGTTGAATGGCGGGACTCTGTTTACCAACCACCAAGTGCCTACGGGAACCTCCGCTGTGAATTTTACTGATGCGGCTGCGCTCGGTATGCATATCCTGGGCGACAAACATGCGTTTAGTGTGGAAGTCCGATACATGCACATTTCGAATGCGGGATTGAGTTCGCCCAACCCCGGGATCAATACGGTGCAGGTGCGGTTGGGGATTGGGAAGTTCTTCGGGAAATAGGACTCAAGGGCTTCGGGTTTTGGCGGACTTCGTAAAATCCAAGTCTTAAATCGCTGAGGTCGCGGAGAACTGCCGCAAAGTGCGCAGAGAAGCCCGGGCAGAAAACGATTTGGACACTATCGGAAAGCGCAACGGGTTGCAGCTTCGCAAGCCCGCCGGATATTCTTCTCCCTTATGTCAACTCTAGTGGAGTGTGTTCCTAACTTTTCCGAGGGGCGTGACCAGGCGAAGGTGGATGCCATTGTCGCGGCCATGAAGATGGACGGCGTCTACCTGCTCGACCGCGAAATGGACGCCGACCACAATCGCTGCGTGATCACTTTGGTTGGGGAGCGCGAGGCGATTCAGGAGGCGGCGATTCGCGGCGTGGGCAAAGCGGCTGAGTTGATCGATCTGAATCAGCATCAGGGCGCACATCCGCGTATGGGAGCGGCGGATGTGGTGCCGTTCATTCCCATTGATGGCGTGACCATCGAAGATTGCGTAGCCATGGCTCGGCATGTGGGAGCGGAAATCTGGAAGCGATATCAGATCCCCGTTTACCTGTACGAAGCGGCTGCGACCACGCCCGAGCGGCAGAATCTGGAGAACATTCGGCGCGGACAATTCGAGGGCATACGGGCGGACATTGCAACCAATCCGACGCGCAAGCCAGATTTTGGCGAAGCGCGGGTGCATCCGACGGCTGGGGCAACTGTTGTTGGGGCGCGGAAATTTTTGATCGCTTACAACGTTTTTCTGAACACCACGGATGTGGAAATTGCGAAGAAGATTGCCAAGGCAGTGCGCTTCTCCAGCGGCGGGCTGCGTTTTGTAAAGGGCGCGGGATTCCTGGTGCGCGGGCTGGCGCAGGTATCGATGAACCTGACGGATTTTGAGCAGACGCCGATCCATCGCGCCTTTGAATTGGTGAAGCGTGAGGCTGAGCGTTATGGGGTTGCGCCTCTGAGCAGCGAAATCGTCGGCCTGATTCCGAAGAAGGCTTTGGAGTCGGCGGCGGAATGGTTTTTGCAGGTGGAGAATTTCGATTCGTCTTTGATTCTGGAAAATCGTCTGAGCGCGGTGATGGGAGGCAAGGCGGCGGTCGGTGGATTGAGGGCCGGGGTTGAGCCATTCGTCGAGCAGTTGGCCGCGCCCACCGCTACGCCCGGAGGTGGCAGCGCGTCCGCGGCTAGCGCCGCGATGGCGGCGGGATTGGCTTCGATGGTGGCTTCCATGTCGCGGGGCAAGAAGGCTTATGTGCTGTATGAGCGCGAGTTGAGTGAGGCCATTGCGCGGCTTTCGCAGTTGCGCGAGGAATTGAAGGCAGCGATTGACGCGGATGCGGAGTCGTACAATGCCGTGATGAAGGCTTACAAGCAGGCGAAGGAATCGGCGAATGCGGATGGCATCATTGATACTGCTTTGAAACAAGCCACCAGCGTGCCCTTGAGCGTAGCGGAACGAGCAAGGGAAGTGGCGGGGATCGCAGAGAAGCTCAAACCCATCACCAATCCGAATATGAAATCCGATTTGACGACGGCGATCACGTTGGCAAGAGCTGCAATTGAGGGAGCGTTGGCCAATGTGGAAATTAATCTGGAGTCGCTGAAGGACGCGGCCTTTATTGCGGAAGTTCGCGGGAAGGTCGCAACTCTGTCGGCCGGGTAGTGTTTTCAATTGTGGCACTTTCCTGTGTGGCTGTCGGACTAGATACTGGTCGTACTTTCGTTTCGTATCTTATTGGACCCATTGACATACAATAGGTTCATCGTGCAAGTTTGCGGATGCGATTCGTTCTGCATCTAAGTACCATATCCAGAAGTGGGCATTTTAAAGAGGCGCTTTACAATATGAGACGATTGCCAGGAGTTTTGTGGGTTCTGCTACTTTCGACAGCGGCTGCCTGGGCGGCCGCAATGAGCAGTTCCGCGAGAGGTGTGATTCCTTCAGAAGTGCAGCAGGTCATCACCGTGGACTACCGGATGCTGAAGAACTCCAGCACCGCAATGGCGCTGAAGGACCAGGTGCTCCCGCCGAGTCTTAAGGAATTCGAAACCTCGCTGAAGGGTGTCGGAATCGATCCCGAGAAGGATGTCGACCAACTCACGTTCGCTTCCTTTCGTCATGGTAAAGAGGGAGTGAAGGTGATCGGAGTTGCGCAAGGTTCATTCTCGAGCAAGGCGTTTCTCAAGAAAGCGAAGCTGAACAAGGTGAAGCCGATCAAGTATCGCGACAGCGATATTTATCCCATGTCGGCTGGCATGCAGATGACTTTCCTGGAAGAGAACTCGATGCTGTTCGGAGACGGAACTGCGGTAAAGGGTGCGCTGGACGCCCGCGACGGTTATACCTCGGCGCTCGACGCCAACAGCCAAGTCACGGATATGATCGGCTCAGTCGAGTCCGGCACCGTATGGAGCGTGCTCGATCAGCAGGGAACGCAGAACATGCTGCTCTCGGCACTCGGTGACGCTGGCAAGCTAGCTGATTTCGATACCATTAAGAAGCACGTGCTGGGTTCGCGCTACGCCATGAACTTCGCCAACGGAGTGAACTTCGACATGGATGTGGTGACTTCAGACTCGGTGACGGCGGCTACGCTTTCGTCTCTGGTGAAGGCGGGCGTGCTCTATCGAAAGATGACGGCGACTCCGGTTGAGAAGGTCGCGCTGGAAAATGTTTCAGTGAATTCGGATAGCTCCAATTTGCAGATGCATTTCAAGGCGGATGATAAGCAGTTCCAAGGCCTCATGCACTCGGATCTGTTTGCAGCGGTTTCGAAGTAGTGGTCAGATTCTCAGCGGTGTTGTAAAAAGCATAAACCACCCTTCGGCTCCGCTCAGGGCAGGCTCCGACACGAAGTTACACGAAGGAGTTCTTCGTGTAAAATTGATAGCGGCGAATGTAGATTCCCAGCCTTAGACAGTACTCCCGAATTCTTATTCAGGATTTGATTTCGTTCAGGCCGGGTGGCCTGTGGGAGAATTTTGCCAGGAGATAAATGATGGCCAAGATTGCAAAGACAGCAGATCGCAAAAAAGTGATGGATACCTCCAAGAGCACAGATTGTCCGAAGTGCGGCAAGCCGACCCGGATCGTGAAGCGGGTCAAGGACCGCGAGCGCGGAGTGCCGGGAGGAGTTTTTATCTCGTGCTCGGTGTGTGAGTTCTTCGAGAAATTGTAGACCGCCGGGAATCTAGGGCGTTAGCTCGAACACCACCCCGGCACCGACGCTGCTGGCAGCGACTCCATAGAGGCTGCCTTTTGCGTCGAGGATGAGGCTCTCCTGAGGGTTCTCTCCATCCAAACCTCCAAACTTATGGAGCACGGTTTCGTGCCAACTGTTCTTCATATGCGCAAGTTTGAAGACGACGCCACATGCGTTGATGCATCCCCCGCCCTCGTATGTGGTGCCGTATAAAGCCCCATTCTTATCCACAACCAGCGCGGCAAGAGGATATGCGCCATCTGCGCAATTGTTGCGGCTGCAGAAGTTATAGATCATGTGCTCCTTCCACCCGCCCGCGGAAGCCCTTAGTTCGAAGACAATGCCGTAGTTGTTTCCACCTAGGGCTGTCGTTCCGTATAATTTGCCTTTTCCGTCACGAATCACGCCTGCCGCAGGTTGGCCGCCAGTCCCACCGCCTATGAAGTCATGCAAGTCGGTTTCTTGCCACTGCCCACTCGCGTGTTCCAGCTCGAAGACTGCGCCGCAATTCAGGTCTCCGAGGCAGTACTGCTTGTCCAATTGGTAATAAGTGCCATACAGGTTTCCATGTTCGTCAATGGCCAAGACCGGATTCGCGGTTGCTCCGAAAGCGCTAAGATCGTAAAGCACGTTTTCCTTCCACGCTCCACCTTGCTGCTTAGGGGGAGATAGCGAATAAACTGTTCCATGGGGAGCTACTGTAGCGCCATAGAGGATTCCGGTCCGATCAAAGGTCAAGCCCGCCGGCTCCCGTCCATCACTCTGGCCCTGGAAGCTGTACAGTATTGTCTCCGTCCAAGTGCCGTCCTGATTAGGTGAGAGCTGGAAAACCGTGCCGCACCCGTACGAAGAGCAGTTGGTGCTGCCCCCCTGCGAGGTCGTGCCGTAGAGGTTACCGGCCGCATCGAAGAGCAAATTGCCAGTAGGGTAAGACCCGTCAGATCCGCCCTTGAAGGCATGGAGCACCTTTTCGGTCCACTTGCCGTTGCTGGATGGTGTCAACTGAAAAACCGTGCCGCAACCGTAATTGCTACATTGGCTGAGATCGCCTCCTGAGTTGGTCGTTCCGTACAATTTACCAGCCGCGTCCATCGTCAGGCTGGAAGACGGAACTCCGCCATCCGTCCCTCCCGTGAAGCGGTACAAAATCTTTTCTTTCGCCCCCGCAGCGAGAGTTGAAGGAAGGAGTGCGATCAAGGCACCAATAAGAAGTGCGGAAAACGATCTTTGTTGCATAAGAGCTATCTCCTGCGGTCGACGGTGAGTCTGTATTGGCAAACTCACGGCCGAGGTTGATTCATCGCTGTTTTCGCCAAGGTGCCAAGCCGGCTGTTCCTCCGGCTAACCGACCCAAGCTGGCCGCTTCAGGAGAAAACGTCTCACTCTGTAAGGAAGAGCTGTCGCCCTCGTCAGAACCCTTCTCTCTTCCGGTGACGATGGACCGGTTGGGCACTGTCTCGTAAGCGTATCCCGTCAGTACGGCGGTCACCTGTGATGCCTTGCAACTTACGTTAAGCCGCGCCCAGCCGAAGTGCATCTGACCCGATATATCGAACTCGAAACCGAGGTATCGCTTGGTGACATCTGCCCACGGACCGGTGCAGGACTCATAGGCAGGCGGGCGTTTTCGGCCACCGTTGAAAAGTGAGGATGCCATGGATCCCGAGCCGGGGAGGAACTTGCCCTTTGGTCCGATCCGGACGCCGGGATATAGAGCCGAGGCATATCCGTAACCGGCGACAGTGTGTCCCCAGATATGGTTTTTCTTAAGTGCTGGAATTGCCGTGAGCTGACCCGAGGATCCCACGGTGTAAACGTTAAAAATGTCCTTTAGATCGATGTCCGCTACGCCGTCGTGATTGACATCGAGATGAAAAGTAGTTTTCGGACTAATAACCCGGTTGGTTTTCGTGTAAATGATTTCGCTTGCCGCGGGCTGCGTTAGTGCGAGCATGCCTACTCCGGCCGCGGTGGCTGCTAGCGCGTAAAGATTGAGCTGTCGCTCGAGCTTGAAAGACTTGCAGGTTAACTTCGAAGGGATCCGAGGATTTCGCATGGCGCTCTCCTTAGGATTATGCTTCCCTGGCTCAGGCGGCTAGTGCGTGCGGAATTATACTCCGTATCCATGAACACGAGAAACAAGAGCTTTGGCGGCGAATCTTGCTCTCACCAGCGAACAGAGCGATTGGCAAAACCTTGCCGTAGCGTAGAACTAAAAGCTGATCTGCCCCAGAATAGCTCGGGCTTCTCCGGCCGGGTCGACGGCGCCTGTAATCGGGCGTCCCACCACGATGTGAGTCGCGCCTGCGGCAATAGCCTCGGCAGGCGTCACCACTCTGGCTTGATCATCGGGATCCGTGCCCAGCGGGCGCACGCCTGGC
>Ga0210409_10005475_pt1 | contig 13339 bp, 13 predicted proteins | sample IncBWH17MmetaG_FD_161649 | JGI IMG/M metagenome (GOLD analysis project Ga0210409, IMG submission 161649) | Forest soil microbial communities from Barre Woods Harvard Forest LTER site, Petersham, Massachusetts, United States - Inc-BW-H-17-M | ecosystem: Environmental > Terrestrial > Soil >... | reverse complement strand
GACGACGAAACCGATGTCGGCGTTCACGACCTGCTCGCCGACCGCCTTGCGCTCGAACCGTAGCTTCTCGAGCGAGGCCGCCGGCACCGCCGTGAGGGTGCCGTTTATGAAGGTGCGGATGGCGGGATACGCGGCCGCGACCGGAAACTCCACCTCGTAGCGGCCGATCGCCCCCGCCTTCGCCGGCGCGTAGGAGTAACGACCCTTGTCGATCGCGACGCCGGCGGCCTGTGCCTGGGCGTACATCTGACCGATGACGGCGGGAATCTGCGCACGCGTGGGTAGCGACGCCACGAGCCGCGGCACCGCCTCCTCGATGCCCGCGGTGGCCGAGGGATGCTGCGCCCGCGCGATCTGCGTATGCAGGCTCTGCAGCGCGCGTTGCGCGGGAAGGAGTGCGGTGATCGCGAGCGCCGCCGCCACGGCGAACGCGGCGAGGCCTGCCTGGCCAGCGATGCCGAGCCGGGTGATCTGGTACTGCAGTTGCGGCACGAGCTGCCCGGCTGCTTCCCGCAGCGGCCCGAGCAGGTCCGTGCCCAAGGGCCCTCGTACCGCCGGCGGCTGCACCGGTGTGGGCTGGGGCACACTGGCCGCGACCGGCAACGTGGACGGAGTGGCAACGTGCACCTCGCGCTCTGCCTCCGCGACCACGACGGCGTCGACCTCTTCTGGTGTCCTCACGGGCTCGGTCGTCTGCGGGAATGATTCCACGCTGCTCATGGGTACTGCCTCCACTCCGCGCTCACGGCGAAGCGCACCGGGCGCTGCGGGTCGTCGCTGCGGACTTCGTGAGTCTCGAGCATCGGGTAGCGAAGCAGCGCACTGGTCTGCAGCCGCCCGACATAGGCGAGCACGCGCGGCAGGTCGCGCGACTCGCCGGTCACGCGCACGATGTGCTTGGACTCGTCGGGCTCGACCGACAACAGTGCGATGTCGCTTGCAGAATCGTGGCTCGCGGCTTCGAGTTCCGCGAGCAGACGCGTCCAGGGCGTGGTCAGCTGCTGCGCGATGTCCCCGGCCTCCTGGGTGAGGCCGGCGTTGCGAACGTCCTGGCCCGGATCGCGATGGGCGTGTCGATTGGCCGCAGCCAGCTTGAGCTCGAGTCCGGCGCGTGAGGCCTCGAGCCGCCGGTACTCGACGCAGGCCGCGGCCGTGGCTACTGCGCCGGCTATCAGGAGCAGCGTGCCCGCGAGTGTCAGTGGCGCGCGCCGTCCCGAGAAATCGACGCTGATGAGTGGCGGCGCGCTCATGCGGCCATCCTGCGGGTCCGGGCCAGGCGCTGCAGCGTCGTCAGCTCGGCGGCGGAGTCCTCGAGCCACTGCAGTCCGCCCGCCTCTGCACTGCCCGCCGCCGCGACCGCGATCTCCCGCCAGGCGTGCGGGGCTTCCACGTACACCTTGCCCTCCTCCGGTGCATGGCTCGCGAGGCGTCCGAAGGTCTGCAGGCGTTTCAGCTCGCGTGTCCAGTCGGCCCCGATGCGCACCACGTGCACGCGGTCCCAGCCCTGGCGCGCGAGTCTCGCCGCCGCCATCGAGCCTTGCTCGATGCTCACGAACCACGCGTTGGACGCCGGCAGCGCGTGGCGCCAGGCGGCGTAGGAGGCCACCAGTTGCGATTGCAGCGAGAGCAGCTTGCAGCCGTGCGCGAGGCAGACGCTGCGCACGGCTGCGATCAGCTCGCCGGAGATGGCGCAGACCACGCGCGTTGCGCCCGGCGGCGCTTCGGAGATACGGACCTCCCAGCCGGCCACCGCATCACCATAGACACTGCCGAGCAGCTGCCGTCCGTGCGCGAGCCGCTCATCGTTGGAGCTGAGGGATACCACCCAGGGCACGATGGCGTAACGCGCCCAGTGATCCGCAAGCACGATGCGGATGCGGCTGGCGCGCCAGGGCTCCTGGGCGAGCATCGTGCCGAGCGCCTCGAGCGCGCGGCTCGAGGACTCATCCGTGACGCCGTCGAAGCGTTGCTCGTGCTCGGCGGACAGTGTTGGATGCACGCCGCGCTGCATGCGCACCAGGCACAGGTGATGTGGCGAGACATACGCCCCGACCTCATCACGCCATAATGGTGACACGGTTCACCTCCTCGATCGTCGTTTGTCCGCGGCGCACCAGCTCGAGCGCCGAAGTGCGGATCAGCTGCACTCCCGCCTGACGCGCCAGCTCCTTCAGCTGCCGGACCGGCACGCGGCTGACGATCGCCTCGCGGATCTCATCGTTGAGCACCATGAGCTCACCGACCGCCTTGCGGCCGTGGTAGCCGGTGCCACGGCAATGCCCGCAGCCGCGTCCCTTGCGGAACTTGAACGAGGCGCCCACCGCCACCGGTATCCGTGATTGCTCGAGCAGTTCACGCGCAGGCATGTACGCCTCGCTGCATTGCTCGCAGACGATACGCACCAGGCGCTGCGCCAGCACTGCCGACAGTGCCGACACGAAGCCGTGTGAATCCACACCCATGTGCACGAAGCGGCTGACGACGTCGAAGACGTTGTTGGCGTGCACCGTGGTGAACACCAGGTGTCCGGTGAGCGCCGATTGGATGGCGATCTGCGCGGTCTCCGGATCGCGGATCTCTCCTACCATGATCTTGTCGGGATCGTGTCGCAGGATCGAGCGCAAACCGCGCGCGAAGGTGAGGCCTTTCTTCTCGTTGACCGGAATCTGCAGAACGCCCGCAAGCTGATACTCGACCGGATCCTCGATGGTGATGATCTTGTCGCGCCCGGTCTGGCTCTCGGAGATCGCCGCGTACAGCGTCGTGGTCTTGCCGCTGCCGGTGGGGCCGGTGACGAGCAGCATGCCGTAGGGAAGCGAGCTCAACCGGCGCAGCTGCGCGATGATTTGGTCCTCGAAGCCGAGCACATCCAGCCGCAGGCCGCTCATCTTGGTGAGCGCCTGCTTGTCGAGGATGCGCAGCACCGCATCCTCCCCGAAGATGCTCGGGATGATCGACACGCGGAAGTCGATGGGCCGCCCGTTTATGGCGATCTTGAAGCGGCCGTCCTGCGGGATGCGCCGCTCGGCGATGTCGAGCTCCGACATCACCTTGATGCGCGAGATGATCTGCTCCGCGAGCTCCACGCCGCGCACCGTGGCGATGTCGGCGAGCACGCCATCGAGCCGATAGCGCGCCAGCAGCCCCACGGCGCTCGACTCGAGATGAATGTCGCTCGCCCCGGCGCGCAGCGCGTCGTACACGGTGGAATGCACCAGGCGCACGACCGGGCTCGTGTCCTCGCTGATCCTGACGTAGGAGAGGTCGTCGACGCCCTCCTCATGCTTGGCGCCTTCCTGCGCAGCGGGCAGCACCGAGTCGATCGCCCGCAGCGTCTCCGCGCACCGCGCGACCAGGTTGGCGAGCTCATCGCGCCCGGTCAGGGCCCATTCGAGCGGCGCCGTCAGCCGCAGCTCGAGCCAGCCGCGCAGGGCCTCATCGAACGGGTCGGTGAAGATCGCAACCAGCCGTTCGTCCTCGTGCACCACGACACAGCGACGACGGGTGGCATCCGCGGGCGGCAGCACGGAAAAGTCGGGGTGGAGATCCGCGAGCTCGTGTGCCGGAATGAAGCGATAGTCGAACGCCTGCGCGAGCGCCTGCGCATAGCGATCGCCCGTGAGTCCGCTCGCCTCGGCCAGCACCTCGTACACCGGGCGATTGGAGCGCTCGGCCTCCTGCATGGCGCGCGCGATCGAGCTCTCATCGATCCTGACGGCGGCAGCACTGAGCACGCCGCGGGTCGCGCCGCTAGCGGCGCCCGCGGTGACGCTGGCAGACGTTGCGGGCGGGCCGGCACCCAGAGTTTCGACCGCCGCGTTCATCGAATGCTTCCGGCGAGCTGGAAAATCGGGAAGTACATGAGCACGACGATCACCCCGATGATCAGGCCGATGAAGATCATGAGCAGCGGCTCGATCAGCCGCGTGGCCACCGCGACCCAGCGCGCGAGCTCCTCGTCGAAGAAATCGGCGATGCGCTCCATCATCTCGCCCATGTTGCCGCTGCGCTCGCCGACGCGGAGCATGCGTGCGGCCACCGCAGTCGTGAGGCCATGACGCTCCATGGCCTCGCCGATCGACTGGCCCTCGGTGACCGCGCGCGTCGCCGATGCATAGGCGGCGCGCGAGCTCGGACGCACCACGCCCGCGGACATGCGCAGTGCCGGGACTGCCGGGATGCCGCCGCGAATCAGCATGCCCGTCGTGCGATAGAGCCGCGCCAGTTGGTAGACGTGCAGCTGCCGGCCCACTGCGGGAATGCGGGCGATCCACGCGCCGACCGCGGCCCGGCTTGCCGGGCGCGACAGCCCGTAGCCCGCGGCGACGAGCGCGGCCACCAGGGCGGTGATCACCAGGCCGGCGTGCGCGTCGAGCAGCTGCCCCCACTGCAGCAGCAGTCGCGAAGCGAGCGGCAGGTCGGTACCGACGTCTTCGTAGATGCTGCTGAAGCGCGGCACGACGTATCCCAGCAGGAACAGGCTCACGAGCAGGCCCGCCACCAGCAGCACCGCCGGATAGATGCAGGCGTTGACCAGGGTCTTGCGCAGCGCGTCCGCCTGTTGCTGGTAGGCGATGTAGCGCGTCAGCGCCTCGCGCAGCGCGCCGGACTTCTCGCTCGCCCGCACCGCCGCCACGTACAGCTCCGGAAAAGTCCCCGGATGCTCCGCGATCGCAGTTGCCAGGGTCTGACCCTCATACAGGCGCCGCAGGATCTGCTCGAGGATACCTTGCGTACCGGTGTTGGATTCCTTCTGGGCCAGCGCCTCCAGTGCCTCGACCAGCGAGAGGCCCGCGTCCAGCAGCGACACCAGCTGCTGACTGAAGACTGCGAGGTGCAGCTGCGGGGTATGCAGTAGCCGCCGCAGCCGGCGCACCGGCTCGAGGGAGATGAGCCGCAGATCCCGCATCGCGATCTGTCGACGCGCATCGGCCTCGTTGACCGCATCGATCACACACGTGGTGACGCCGCCGCAGGAGCCATCGAGTAGCTTGGCACGAAACTCCACAGTGCCTCACCAGTTGGTGATGTCGGCGTCCTCGCCCGCACCACCGGGCTGACCGTCGCGGCCGTAGGACATCAGATCGAAATCGTTCTGGTGCGTACCCGGCTGCGCATACACGTAGGGATGTCCCCACGGGTCGAGCGGCACGGCTTTCTTCAGGTATGGCCCTCCCCAGTTGGGAATACCGGCTGGCGCCGCATTCAGTGCCGCCAGTCCCTCTTCGGTGGTCGGCAGCCGTCCGACATCTAGCCGGAACTGTTCGAGCGCTTTGTCGAGCGCATCGATCTGTGCGTGCGTGGCTTTGACGCGCGACTTGCCAACCTGGGCGAAGTATCGGGGCGCAACAAATCCCGCCAGCAGCCCGATGATGACCATCACCACCAGCAGCTCGAGAAGGGTGAAACCGAAGCTGCGGCGATTGCGGGTGGCACCTTGTTTTATCATTAGCATGGTTCCATCGCGGCTGAGAGTGCCTCAGCGTGCCTTTGATCTGCCCCATGGTCGTGAAACACGCCCCAGACCGACAGTGGGCTGGCGCTCTAGGAGTGCGGGCAGAAGCACTTAGCCGCCCGGTAGGGATTTGCAGTAGCTCAGCCCGGGCGCGGTTGCGAGAGCAGCGAGCGGTAGATGCGCAGCACCGTCGGCACGTAATGCCGCGTCTCGGCGAACGGCGGAATGCTGTGGCCATAGCGCTCCACCGCATCCTCGCCGGCGTTGTACGCGGCCAGCGTCAACTCGAGATTGTTACCATAACGCGTCAGCAGATCGCGCAGGTAGTGCACGCCCGCCGTGATGTTCTGTTCCGGGTCAAAGGCATCGGCTACCCCGTAGCGTCGCGCGGTTGCGGGCAGCAGCTGCATCAAGCCCACCGCCCCGCGGCTCGACACCGCGCGCGGGTTGAAGGCCGATTCGACCAGGATCACGGCTCGTACCAGTTCCGGGCGCACCGCATGCGAGCGCGCCGCCCGCTCGATCAGGCGGTCGAATTCACTCGATTTGGCCAGCCAGTTCTCCGGCCGGGCCTTCCGCTCCGCGGGTGGCGTGGCCAGGAGCAGGCGGTAGCGCCCGTCGACGGGCACATTTGTGAAGTGCGTCACACCAGCGCTGTCAACAAAGCTGTAAATGTCGGCTCGGGCCGTCTCGCCTTTGCCGACTAAAAACAGCGCCACTGCGCAGTGAAGGAGCGAAGCTGAGCGCATGACAGTCCTTTTACTCCGGAACGCACGCTGCGGCAGGTAGGGTAAGCCTTTAGCCGGGCGAGGTAGTGGTACCCATTGCGTGCAGCCGCAGACCTCGGAGCATTAGGGAAGATCAGATTGTAGGGAAATCGCGCCACGAAAAAGATGTATACGCGCGACATCACTGGAGGCATGATTGCTTAACGGTCCGAGGCCTGTTACAGGCAACAAAAATAGCGGGACCGGCCATGATGGTCCGATGGATTCAACAGGGGGCAGCGGAAGCCCGGGCAGGACGCGGGTGCGACCGAGCGAAGAATCATTGTCGGCGCACGCCTCTCCCGCCGGGCCTCCGGAGATCCGACGCATGACCGACCGCGCACGCATCGTTCTCATCGAGGACCACGCGATTCTTCGCGATGGACTACGCGCGCTTCTCGAGCTGGAACCGGATCTTCAGGTGGTGGGCGAAGCCGGCACTGCAGCCGAGGGCGTACGGGTCGCGCGCACCTGCAATCCGAACCTCATCATCACGGATCTGGCGATGCCGGGAGGTCTTGGGCTGCGCGCCATTGACGAGCTGCGCGCTGCCTGCCCGGGCGTGCGTGTGCTGGTGCTCACTGCGTACTGCACCGACGAGTACATTCATGCCGCATTGAATGCCGGCGCAGATGGCTACGTACTCAAGGACGCAAGCCGCGCGGAGCTCATGCATGCGGTGCATGCGGTCATCGCCGGCCAGAAGTATTTCTCCGAGCCGGTGTCCGCCCGATTGGTTTCCACCTACCTGCGGCGCAACGAGCCGCTGGTGCCGGGCTGTCCGCGAATCACCGAGCGTGAACGCCAGGTCCTGACACGCGTCGCCCTGGGCGAGACCAACAAACGGGTCGCGCTGGCATTGCGTCTGAGCATCAAGACGATCGAGAAGCACCGTGCCAACCTGATGCGCAAGCTCGATCTGCATAACACCGCCGCCGTCACGCTGTTCGCCGTCCGCAACGGCATGCTACCGGTGGCCGACGCCGAAGATGCTGAGCGCCGGGAGCGCAACGCCGCGGTCTGATGCGCTGCGCATGACCGAGGGGGTCTTCAGGCGCTCTCGGGCTTGATCGACTCCGCGGCCGCCAGGCGCCACTCGATGCGCGCGTGACTACCCGTCCCGGATTCCCCGGACGAGAGCGTCAACTGGCCTCCAGTCATCTCGGCACGCTCACGCAGATTGTGGATGCCGCGACCCGAGCGCAACGCCGTCGGTGGGGTGATCTTCCCGAGCCCGACTCCGTCGTCGTTCACCTCGAGCACCAGCTGATCGACCCGCCGCGAGAGCGACACCATCACTCTGTGCGCCTGGGCATGTTTCGCCACATTGTTCAACAGCTCCTGCACGCTGCGGAATACCGCGATACCCAGCCGCTCGGGCACGTCTGCATCGCTCACCGACACCGCCTCCTGCAGCTGGAGTGCCGGGTAGCTCTGCGCGAATTCCCGACAGAACCACGAAACCGCGGAAGCGGCTCCCAGGTCATCGAGTACCGGTGGCCGCAGGTTCATGGCAATGCCCCGCAGTTCCTCCAGCACGTCCTGCAACCCGGTTACGGCGCGCCGCAAGACCTGCAGCTGTGATTCCGGCGTACGGGACTGCAGCGCCGGCTCGATCCGCTCGAGACTGTACTTGATGGCACTCAGCTGCTGACCGACCGAGTCATGCAGCTCGCGCGCGATCCGCTTACGCTCGTTCTCCTGCGCAGCTATCTGCCGCCGCGAGAGAGTTGCGAGCTCATTGCGTGAACGGCGCAGCGCCTGTTCCGCCGATTCGCGGCGCATGATTTCGTTCTGCAGATCTCGATTGGCGTCGGCAAGTTCATCCGTGCGCACACGCACGCGCGTCTCGAGCTCGGCGTTGTTGGCGTGGAGGGCCTCGCGCGCAAGGTGGAGTGCGGTCACGTCGGCGACGATTGCCACCGCGCAGCAGTCGCTGTTCACGGCCGCCTCGGCGTCGACCGTCGTCATGGGCCGCAGCGTGACGTGCAGCGCGCGGCCGAGGATCGCGTCGCGAAGCTCGAATTCCCGGACTTCGCCCTCGCGCACGCCGGACTCCGCCGTCATGAGTGCGGCTTGCAGCGAACAGGCTTCCGGAACGCAGTGCTCGTGCAGCATCCCATGCAGGTCGCGGCCGAGCACACCGGTGATCGAACCGAGATTCCAGCGCTCGACCACCCGATTTACGCGCATCACCCGGTGAGCGGAATCCAGCAGGCAGATCAGATCCGGCAGGGCATCGACGGTGGTTTCCCACTCCGTTTTCGCGCGGGCGATCGATACACGCACGCGCTGCGTGTCGGACAGCATGTTGGGCGGCGCGCCGTTCTGCTCGGCCGGCCGGACGCTCTGCTCTCGATCAATGGTCATGCTGCCCCCCGCGCATTTAGCCGTGAGCTTCCCTCCTCCGAGGGACTTCGTACAAGCTGCCTCCCTATTGCGACACCCCACAGTGTGCCCACACAACAGCACACTGTCGGAGCGGATACATCATAATCCCGGCGCGCCGCGAGTGCGCGCGCCCGGAGTAGTATCGCAACGCTGCAAAGGAGGGAGGGATACGACGCAGCGGCCGGTAGGGAAATGTCGTAGAGAATTTCCACTGATCTTGGCCTAACCTGCTCGTCGTGATTTCCACAGACATCGTTGCCGCGGGCGTGCCCGACCCGGTGGCCGCGGCCCCAGCCAACATCGTGCCCGAGGTCCCGCCCGGACCGAGGGTGGCGGCACCGGCGGATTCCGCCGCCACCAGTGTACGCCGCCGCACCACCACCGTGCTGCTGATCGATGAGCCGGGCATCCCGCGTGACGGTCTGTGCGCCCTGCTGGAGAGCGACAGCGCGATGGAAGTCATTGGTGTGGCCGCCGGGCGCCGCGAGGCGGTGCGCGCCCTGCGTGCCGCGCAGCCGCACGTGGTGATCATCGACCTCTCGACCGATTTGCTGCAGGGCCGTGAGACGATCATCCACATCAAGCGCCGCTGGCCGCGCGTCGGAGTGCTGGTGCTCGTCCAGCCGGGCCACGAGCACATCGAGACTGCGCTGCGAGCCGGAGCGGACGGTTACGTGCTGCTCGATGAAGAGTGCGCCGAGTTATTCAACGCCGTGCAGCGCATTGCCTCCGGCCGAGGCTACATCAGTCCGGCGACGCTCGATCGCATGGTCACCTCCTATCGCGGCAGCAGCGATAGGGGCAGTCCGCGCTCCCCCGCTCCCGAGGTGCTGACCGGACGTGAGCGGGAAGTGATTGCCATGATAGCCAAGGGCTTCCGCACGCGCGAGATGGCGCAAATCCTGTGCCTCAGTCACAAGACCGTCGAAAAACACCGCGCCAACCTGATGCGCAAGCTCGGGTTGCGTTCGGCTGCTGCTGCCGCCGCCTATGCCATCACGCACGGACTCGGCGGCCAGGAGGTTCGCGGCGCGCGTTGAGCGGTCGCCCGCAGCGCCAGCTCAGTTCGGCAGCAGCCGGCGAACCGCCGCGATCAGGTCCGTAAGGTCGAACGGTTTGGTCAGAATCTCCTCGGCACCTGCCTCGCGCGCCGCCGCCAGGTACGCATGCGTGCTGATCGCTTCGGGTTTGTACCCGTGGGGTCCGAAACTGCCGCCGCCGGAGATGGCGATCACGCGAATGCGTGGATAGCGCTCGTGGAGGATCCTGATCAGCTCGACGCCGTGCACCTTCGGCATGATGATGTCCGTAATCACGACATCCGGCGCCTGCTGCGCCACGGCTCCAAGCCCTGCCGTCGCGTTGTTCGCGACGGTGACGGCATGACCTGCGCGCTCGAGCACGCGCCGGATCGCCGTACCCACCTCGATTTCATCGTCGACGACGAGGATATTGGCCATCAGTCGTTTCCTTCAGGCTCCGGCGCCGGCGGCCCTCGCCGGCTCCTGCCTTTGCCCCGCGGACGCCGCTGGCAGGTAGACCGCGACAGTGGTGCCGCATCCGGGCCGGGAGCGCACGGTAATGAATCCACCCATGGATGTGACGATCCCATGAACTACGGACAGTCCGAGACCGGTGCCCTCGCCAACTTCCTGGGTGGTGAAGAATGGCTCGAAGATGTGTTCGAGCACTGCGGCCTCCATGCCGTGCCCGGTGTCGCTCACCTCCAGCAGATGATAGCGCCCAGGCTCAACCTGGCTGTCGGGAGGCTTGTCGGTCGCCCCCAGGGTGATGGCGAGCTTACCGCCGTTGTCCCGCATCGACTGGTACGCGTTGGTGCCGAGATTGATCACCATCTGGTGCACGAGGCTCGCATCTCCCAGTACCGGCATGGCCTCCTCCCGGGCGCTGAACAGGATCTCGATGTTGGCGGGCACGATCGCCCGCAGCAGGGCCAGGGCTTCCTCCACCGGCGCCCGCAGCGGAAAGACCTTCGGCTCCTGCAGATCCATTTCACGGCTGAAGGTGAGGATACGCATGACGAGAGTACGCGCCCGGTGTGCGGCGTCGATCACGCGCTTCAGGTACTCGGCCAGCTCCCCGCCCGCGGGCACTTCCTCCAGTGCCAGCTGAGAATACAGCAGGATGGGCGTCATGATGTTGTTGAATTCGTGCGCCACGCCTCCGGCCAGCGTTCCAATGGTTGCAATACGCTCGCGATGCAGCAGCCGCCGTTCCAAGTCGAGGCGCTTCTGCTCGGAGACCTCACGCTCGCGCATCTCGAGGCTGAGCCGCTCGTTGGCGCCGACGAGCTCACGGCGCATGTGTTCGAGGTGATAGTTGAACTCCTGCACCTCGCGGATCGAGCTGCCGACGTCGAGCTGAGCGTGAGGGTCGCCACGGGCCACGCGCTGGGCCGCTTGCTGCAGGCGCACCATGGGTCGTGCGATCGCCCAGGAGAGCCACGCAGCGACGGCGATCGAGCTCGCGACGAAGGCCGCCATCGCGATCAGAACGCGCCGCTCCGCAGCGGCGATGCGCTCGAGTGTGGGCACCTCGTCGAAACCGAGGCGCAGCAGAAGCGCATGATCGCCCCGGCTCACGGTGTGCGTGATGAAATAGGCCTGATCGTGCTGATCTCCGAAATGGAAGTCATCACGCAGCGGGGCGTCGGCGGTTGGCGTTGCGATCGAGCTGTGGAGCGTGCGCGCGCCGTCGCGAATTTCCGCGAACACGACCTGGCCGCTGAGTACGGCACTATCGAGAACCGCGACCGCGCGCCGGTCGAAATCCGGACCATCGATCGACTCGAGCTCGTCGGCGACCAGCCGGCTGTACGCGCGCAGTTGATTGACGAACCGCTCGGCATACCCCTCGCGTACGATCGCGGAAACTCCAAGGTACAGCAGTGGCACGAGTGCGGCGAGTATCACCAGCACCACGCTGATCAGGCGGACGCTCAGGCTGCTGACTAATCGCCCCATAGCACGCGGATGACCCGGATGTCCGCATTGTGCCCCACGTCGCGCTGCCACATGAAGCTCACCGAACTCGAATCGGCCTTCAGGGCGTCGACGAGGTCGCTCAGGCGGTGATATTCCGTCGGCCGCAGCCATCCCTGGCGGTTCACGCCGATGAGTATCTGCCGGTCATAGTTCGACTGCGACATGGCGACGATCTGTTGCAGGAATATCTCATCGAGCAACGCATCGCTGCGGTTGCGCAGCGGATGGAGCGGGCTGCCGTTGATGAGCACCGGCAGACCGAGAAAGAGCTTGCGCACGCTGACCGAGTCGAGCTCGCGCACCGGGCTATCGGCGCGCACCACCAGCACGACCGCCTGCGAAGCGGGCCGCGCCGGCGCCGCCAGGCACAGGATCAGTGTTATTGTGAGTAAGCGACGCACGGCTGTTTACAGAAATGCCGCGCTCCACTGCAGCCGGATGTCGGAAAAGTGCCCATCCAGGGTGTTGGTGTCCGACAGCTGCAGGGTGAGTGCCTGGTGGGACACGAAATCCCAGCGCAATCCCAGCACGTTCCGCTGACGCACGAACATCGGGAAGAGCTTGAGGTAGATAGACTCGCCGGCATCCGCAGAGCTTTCCCAGCGCAAGAAGCCGGTGAGGTCGTGCGGCAGACGGCGCTCTGCCTCCACATAGCCGACCCCGAAGTTCTCGCCGGTGGAGGAAACGGGAGAGCACAAGTTGGCACGGGCGTGATACCAGGTCGCAAGGATCTTCCACTCGGCGGCGGCGTAGATGCCGAATGCACCGAGCAGCTTCAGATCCGCGTGATCGAGGCCGGGCAGCGGGGGAGCCGTGAGTCCAATGGCGGGCAGCTCATCGGTTGCCGCGAGAAGTCCGAAACCCGATTCGGTGAGTTCCCCCGGGTGCAGTGAAACACTCCCCTGGAAACCCACCTGGTGGTGCCTGGAATCGGGGTGCAACAGGTCGAACGGCTCGAGACCCTGTGGCGTGATGATCGGTGCGAGTCCGCCCGCAACCGCGGTGCGCAGCCGCCAGGAGCCGAAGGCCTTGTGGCCGGATTCGATCAGCATCCCGGTGAAGTGCTGCGGCAGGATGCCGCCGAGGTCCTCCCATTCGTCGACGAAAGGTCGCGTGATGCTCGTCTGCAGGTACTGCCCATGATGATGGTCGTGGTTCCAGACGCTGGTCGGCTGGTGATAACGGCCTATCCAGACGACCGTGTCCTGAGTGGCCTGCCAGCCGAGCTGGAAGCGCTCGAGGTCTCCCTCGTGATCGGACAACAGGAATTCGCCAAAGAGCTTGAACGGGCCCCGCTGGACAGTGAACAAGGTGTCGATCTGCACCACCTCGTCGACGATCTCCGTAACGGGCGCCTGCCGGTGGAAGGTCCCGACGGCCTGTGCACTCGGCATCAACAGCAACTCGTACTGCCATGGGTCTCCGCGTGCCAGGTGTGAGCACAGCAAGGTCGATGCGAGCAGCAGATGGGAGATGCGCATGCGCTTTCCCCGGGAAGCAGGGTTACGAGGGTCGTGCAGACAGCACGCTCGGGCCCATTGGGTCGGGAGGTAACGGATTTCCAAACTGGCGGACGGTATTGTTCTTCTGGCGACCACCCATCCCAAGTACAGCATTTCACCTGGGCGATGTACATCGCGCAGAGTGCGACCCGCTGCTCACGCCGGTGGCAGCCCGGGCGGCGCTGCGATGCGACATATTCACCTGCCCGCCCAGTGCCC
>Ga0210409_10005471_pt1 | contig 13345 bp, 11 predicted proteins | sample IncBWH17MmetaG_FD_161649 | JGI IMG/M metagenome (GOLD analysis project Ga0210409, IMG submission 161649) | Forest soil microbial communities from Barre Woods Harvard Forest LTER site, Petersham, Massachusetts, United States - Inc-BW-H-17-M | ecosystem: Environmental > Terrestrial > Soil >... | reverse complement strand
TGAGGCCGTCGCTGCGGCTGACCAGCCGCGCGTTGACTTCCGACATGGCGCGAATCGCGCGGCCGCGGTCCGCCGCACCCGCGATGACCGCCCACGACTGGGCGATGGAGTCGATCCGGCATTCATCGCTTAAGACCGACCCTAAGGGCGTGCCGTCGTCGTAATAACCTCGACGGTACCAGTCGCCGTCCCAGGCATCGCGCTCCATCGCTTGCTGCAAAACAAGAGCGTGTTCGCGCCATTGCGCCGCCCGAATGGCTTCGCCGCGCTTTTCCGCGATGGGTGCAAAACGCAGCAGCGTCGCATGCAGGAACCAACCCAGCCAGACGCTTTCGCCTCGCCCGGCGACACCGACGCGATTCATACCGTCGTTCCAATCGCCGGTACCGAACAGCGGCAGACTGTGCGCTCCCACGCTTAAACTCGAATCGAGCGCGCGCACGCAATGTTCGAAAAGCGTCGCCGAATCTGCCGTTCCGGGCGCCGAGAAATTCTCCAGGCTGTCCGGCGCCAGAGGACCGCCGGCCAAGAAGGGCAATTGTTCGCCAAGTACAGCGAAATCCGCGGTGACCTCGAGATAGTGGGCCACCACGAAGGCCAGCCAGATGCGGTCGTCCGACACGCGTGTCTTGACGCCGGCGCCCGATGTCGGCAACCACCAATGCTGCACGTCCCCCGCGGCGAACTGACGCGCAGCGGCCCGCAGGATGTGCTCGCGCGTGATCGCCGGCTCGCATACGCACAGTGCCATGACGTCCTGCAGTTGGTCGCGAAATCCGTAGGCGCCGCTCGACTGGTAAAAAGCCGTGCGTCCCCATACGCGGCTGCTGAGCGTTTGGTACAAGAGCCAGCCATTGAGGAGAATGTCCATGGATCGATCGGGCGTCAGTACTTGAACCACGCCCAGGGTCTTGAGCCAAAAATCCTTGACGCCCTGGAGCGCCGCTTCGAGATCCACGATTCGATAGCGCTCGATGAGCGCGGCCGCCGCGGCGTTCGAACTTTCTTCGCCGAGCAGCAGCGTGAGTTCGACGCATTCCCCGGGGTTCAAACAGATCTCCGTTTGCATCGCACCGCAGGGATCGAGCCCGCCGCCAACCCGCTTCGCGAGGGGTTCGTTGCGCAGCAGCGCCGCCGGCTCGGCGAGTGAGCCATGGCGGCCGATGAATTCCGCGCGATCGGCCGTATAGGATTGCTGCAGGCCGGCCATGTCCATGAACGCGACTCGCGACTGAAAATCCACGCTCCAGAGATTTCGCGCCAGAAGCGCGCGCGTCTGCGGTTCGATTTCAGTAATGATGAGGGGAGCAGCCCGATTGTTCTGGTTTCCGAGCACCCAGTCCAGGTAATAGGTGAGCGACAGTTGGCGCGCCGCCGCGCACGTGTTGCTGATCTTCAGTCGCGAAATCTTGACCGGATCCTCAAGCGGCACGAATTGCAGCAAATCCACCGAGATACCGCCGCGGGCATATTGGGACCGCGTGTAGCCGAAACCATGGCGAACGACATACACCCCGTCGGGATCGCGTATGGGCAGCGGCATGGCGCTCCACAGGTCCCCGGTTTTCTCGTCGCGAATGTAAATCGCCTCCGCCGGCGCATTGCTCACCGGATCGTTGCACCAGGGCGTAATTTGGTTCTGCTGCGCGTTCAGCGACCACGTGCTGCCGGATCCGTCGGCGGAGACCAGGAAGCCGAACTGCGGATTGGCGATTACATTGACCCAAGGGGTCGGGGTCCACTCGCCCCGATCGAGAACCACGACGTATTCGCGCGTTGCGGCATCGAAGCCGCCAAGACCGTTGAAAAATTCCAGCGCCAGGGCGCCGGGCTTGCCAAAGCTTGCGCCCGGCTCGGCAGCCGCTGCTTTGCCTCGCGGGCGAGGCGCCGGTGCCGGCTGCCGCGGCATGACCAGCTGATCGCGCAATGCACCACGGCGCGGGGCGAAAATCACGCGCGCAACGCTCTGCAGCAGATCGCGATGGCTTGGCGGCAGCGCGTCGGTGCGCAACACCGTGACGCCGCCGCGAGCGCCCCGACCCTCATCGCGTCCCTTCGGACCCGCCGCGTTTATCGCGGCATCCAACGCTGTCTGCACAGCCGAAACTGCGGGCGGCGGCGTGTCATTGAGGATGACCAAATCCACCCACAAGCATTTGTGCCGCCAGAACTTGAGCGCCAGCAACAATTGCCCGACCAGATCGAGGCCCGCCTTATCGTCGAGGGTAACCAGCACGATGGGCAGATCGCCGGATATGCCATGGGTCCACAACGCCGATTGTCCCGGGCTGCCGCTGCCGGAAATGCGCGGGGAGGCGCTCAGGGACGGGTCGGCGTACAACAGCCGGTTGGCGATATCCTGAAATAATTGCGCATCCTCGGCGCCCAAACCTAGGTCGCGCAGCTGCATCTCTGCGTTGGTTCTCGACTGTAGCTGCGCGCGCCCGAACGCCGCTGCATCGGCGTATCGATCCGCCAAGCTCAAGGCTTGCCCGCGAGTTGCAGCGAGGCCCATCCAGAACGCTACTTGCACGGTTTCGCCGGGCGGGATACGCACGCGCCGGCGCAGCGCCAGCACCGGGTCAAGCACGGTGCCCACCGTATCGGATAGCGCCCGGCCGTCCATGATGGACGCGGCGCTGCGCACATCCCGTCCTCTGCCCAGAAATCGGGCTCGATCGGTCTCGAACTGCAATGCGCCGCTTGGCAGTCCTTGCCCCGAGCTGAAGTGCACCATCCACAGCTGAGCTTGCGCAGGTTCACGGGGCCGTCGGGTGGCCAGCAGCGCGCCGCGCTCGGCGATGAATTCGCTCTGCACGAACATCTTGGAAAATGCGGGATGCGCGGAATCCGCCGCCGGTTGACTCAAGACAACTTCGGCGTAGCTGGTCAATTCGATTTCCCGCGAATCGGTTCCCCGATTGGTCAGGGTCAAGCAGCGTACTTCCACATCGTCTTCACCCAATACGACGATCTGCATCGTGGTGTGCAGCGTGCCGTCTTGGCGGCTGATCTCCGCGCGACCCTCGAAAAACGCCGCGCTGTAGCTTTCAGGTTCGCATCCGATGGGTTGATATCCCGCCGACCAGACCTGGCCGCTCTGCGTATCGCGCAAGAATACGTAGTAGCCCCAGGGGTCGCAGGTGGGGTCTTCGCGCCAGCGGGTCAGCGCAATGTCGCGCCAACGGCTGTAGCCGGAGCCGGCGGCCGTGACCATCACCGCATAGCTGCCATTCGACAGCAAGTGGGTGCGTGGCGCCGTGTGGTGCGGAGAGCTGAAGCGGCGACAGGAATCTACCGGCATTTGTGCGGCATTATCGCAGCAGATCGCTGCGGTCGAGTACATCGCGCTTGAAGTCCGGCGGGGTAGGTTGCGAATTCCGGCTATCGCATATTGCGCGTTTAGTCGGATTGGCAGAGGTTACTTTAGCCCCTGATTCTCGCAGTGATGTGCTCGCCGCAGCCCCCACAGATTGCTCGAAGCCGTTTGCCATTGCGATCGGTGGACTTACACCAGTTGACGTAATCCTACACCTACAAACGATCATGGATTCAGTTTCCAGATCGCGAGATTCATCGCGGCCGCGAAGGCTACCCACAAGAAATACGGCGTCAAGGTCAACGCCGCCAAAGGTTTCACCCGGGCGAATTCGCGCATCGTCCACCCAACTGCCGACCACATTGCCACGATCTCGAACAATCCCAAGCCGATATTCTTCAAGCCGAAGAACAACGGCGCCCAGGCAGCATTGAGCAGCAGTTGCATCACGTAAGCAGCAATCGCCGTGCCGCGCAAGCGGTGATAGCGTTCGCGCCAAACGAGCCAGGCAGAAATTCCCATCAGCAGATACAGAGCCATCCATACCGGCGCGAACCAGGCCTGCGGCGGAAGCCATTGCGGCTTCACCAGTAATGCGTACCATTGCGCCGCGGCCGCGGACGCGGCGGGCGTGAAGGCGGCAGCGAACACGCCCACGCCCAGTGCGAGACCGACAAACACCAGCAGCGCCGGCAAATTCGGTCGAGAATTGCGGCCGCGATACGTGGTCGCACTCTCGATTGGAATTCTCATTCGCCTTGCCACTTCGACGATCTCATCTTGAGGAACAGCAGGATGGCGGCGCCCATCTGCAGCCAGCCAAGCCATTGATAGCGCGCGGCCAGGCTCAACCAAAGCAGTCCGGACAGCCACAGCACAGCGGCGACGATGAGGGTTTCGCGCCGCAATTCGACGCGCCGCGAGGCCTCGCGCAACTCCGCCAGACGGGCGGACTCAGCGTCAGATGCGGAAGCTTCCGTTGCCTCGCGCACGGCGGTCTGTAGAATCTGCGGTATCTGCCGAAGCGTCAGCAACGCATCCGGAATGCGCGCGCTGATCTCCCTGACGATGGTGCGAGGACTCGTGCGTTCGCGCATCCACGCGCGCAAAACCGGCTGCGCAGTCTTCCAAAGGTCGAGTTCCGGATACAGCTGTCTGCCCAAGCCTTCGATGTTGAACAAGGTTTTCTGCAGCAGGATCAATTGCGGCTGCACGCGCATATCGAAGCGCCGCGCGGTGGCGAACAGCCGCAGCAGTACTTGCGCGAAGGAGATTTCCTTGAGGGGCTTGTTGAATATCGGCTCGCACACGGTGCGCACCGCCGACTCGAGTTCATCGACCCGGGTACCTCGCGGCACCCACCCGGATTCGATGTGCAGAGCGGCGATCCGCGCATAATCGCGATCAAAAAACGCCATGAAGTTCTCGGCCAGGTAATGCTGGTCGCGCGGCTGCAGCGTCCCGACGATGCCGAAATCGACCGCCGCGTAGCGCGGGTTCTTCGGATCCTCGACTTGCACAAAAATGTTGCCGGGGTGCATATCGGCATGAAAGAAATTGTGGCGGAATACCTGAGTGAAGAATATCTCGACGCCGTTCTCGGCAAGCTTCGCAATGTCGGTACCGCGCGCCCGCAGTTCCTCGATCTGGCTCACGATGATGCCCCGAATGCGCTCCATGACCATGATGTTGGGGCGGCAGTAGTCCCAGTGGACCGCGGGGACGTACAGCAGCGATGAGCCGGCGAAATTGCGCTTCAGTTGTGCAGCGTTGCCGGCTTCACGCAGCAGATCCAGCTCATCGGTGACCGTCTTGCGGTATTCCTGCACCACTTCGATCGGCCGCACCGGCCGCGCTTCCTCCCAATACTGGTCGGCCAGCATGGCGAGCGCGTCCAACACCTCGAGGTCGAGATCGATCACCTCGCGCATGCCGGGGCGCAGGATCTTGACCACGACTTCGCCGCCGTTCTTCAGCGTGGCCGCGTGCACTTGCGCAATGGAGGCCGCCGCCAAGGGAGTTGATTCGAAGCTGCCGAAAATGTCGCTGAGCGGCAACCCGAAGGTCTTTTCGATTGCCGCCACCGCAATGTCAGCGGGAAACGGCGGCACGCGGTCCTGCAACTTCGCCAGCTCGTCCGCGACATCAACCGGCAGCAAATCGCGGCGCGTCGAGAGCGCCTGACCGAATTTCACGAAAATCGGACCCAACTCCTCGAGCGCCAGTCGCAGCCGCTCACCCCTGGTCGCGCCCTTGCTGCGCTGAAACCACGTCCAGGGCGAAAAATAGAACAGGAAGCGCAGTGACCGGTACCGATGCGTCGCACGTGCGAAGTCGTCCAACCGGTGCCTGACCAGCGCGCGTTGAATTTGCAGCAGCCGGGCGAGAACTCGCGGCCGCATCAGGAGATGCCTTTTTCGATTCGTCCCAGGCGCGCCTCTATTCTATCGACAGCTTCCCGCACGTCATCGACGCCGCGCAGAAATTCTTCGAGTTCGGTCCTCGTCACCAGGTCGCGGCCTTCCTCCTGCAGGTACTCGGCGATGTTCTCGCCCGCCGTGCGCCGGGCGCGTCGCGCCCAGGATCTGACGCTCTTGGCGATCTGCGCCAGGCGCCGCGCCGGCAGATCGCCGATCCAGCGCGACAGCTCTTCCTCCATGTCCGGGCGTGCCGCCGCAAACAGCTCGCGGTACAGATTGGCAATCTCGGCATCGCCGCGCACATGCACCGAGGGCTTATTCGGCGCGGGCTGCGCGGCTCTCAGCATTTGCAAAAGCGCCGGCGCCGATCCGGAAATGACGGCATCGGCTTGCATCGCATCGGCCGCAGCCGCCTCGCCGGCGAGCAGTGCCAGCCGGCCGTGCAATATGGCGGCACGGATGCGCATGACGGCCTCGATCTCGATTTGCAGGCTGGTGCCCTCCAGGCGCCGCGCCAGCGCCGCGGCGGGCGTGGACGCGGCAATGTTTCTATTGAAAACAGCCTCGGCGGTTGCCAACCACGCGGCAGTCGCGGGCATGTCAGATCTTGTAGCCGCGATGGACAGCGACTATTCCACCGCTCAGATTGTGATAGCGCGTTTGGGCGAAGCCGGCGGTGCGCAGCATCTCGAGCAATGTTTCTTGATTCGGGTGCATGCGGATCGATTCGGCCAGGTATCGATAGCTCTGCGCGTCTTGTGCCACGAGCCTTCCCAAGAGCGGCAGCACATTGAAGGAGTAAGCGTCGTAAATCGATTTCAAACCGGGAGCCACGGGTGTGGAGAACTCGAGCACCAGCAGCTGACCCCCGGGCTTCAAGACGCGGCGCATGGATGCGAGCGCCGCCGCCTTATCCGTGACATTGCGCAGGCCGAAGCCGATGGTCACGCAGTCGAATGCATTGTCCTCGAACGGCAGCGCCTCGGCATCGGCGACGATGCACTCGACATTGCCCACGAAGCCCGCATCGAGCAATCGGTCACGGCCGATTTCCAGCATGTTTGGATTGACATCCGACAATACCACGCGCCCGGACTTGCCCACCTGCCGCAACAGCCCGGCGGCGAGGTCGCCGGTACCCCCGGCAACATCCAGGGCGCATTGACCGGGCCGTAAGCCCGTCAAGGAAAGGGTGAAGTGCTTCCACAATCGATGCGCGCCGAGCGACATCAAATCGTTCATCACGTCGTACTTGGCCGCCACCGACGTGAACACCGAGCGCACGCGCGCCGCCTTGTCCGCCGCTGCGATCCTTTCAAAGCCAAAATCCACCGTGCGATCGGAGTCAGCCATGACGCCCCTTGAAGTGTGGGAGAGCATTGTAGCCGACTGGCGCACTAACCTTTCGGCCGGCTATTTCGCGAGCTTTTTGGCCTCGGCGCAGCGCTGCAGGTAGCGCGCCCAATTTGCCTCGCGGCGCCTTCCTAATTCGTGCAGCAGGCTCCAGGTATACAGACCGGTATTGTGGCCGTCGTCGAAGAACAGCCGCAAGGCATAGTTCCCGACCGGTTCGACGCCGCTCACCCCCACGCTCTGCTTGCCGGTCACGAGCAGACCTTCGCCGCCGCCGTGACCCTGCACCTCGGCCGAGGGCGAGAAAACCCTCAGGTACTCGAACGGCAGCTGGAAATGCGATCCGTCATCGAAACGCACGTCCAACAGCCGCGACTCGGTGCGCAGCTTGATTTCGGTCGGCTGTGCCATGTTCACTCAAAGGATATAGCGCGACAGATCCTGATCCTTCACCAGCTCGCCGAGATTGCCCTCCACGTACTCGCGGTTGACGAGAACTTGGGTGCCGTTGCGATCGGCGGCATCAAACGACACGGTCTCCAGCAAGCGCTCCATGACGGTGTGCAGGCGCCGTGCGCCGATGTTTTCGGTGCGCTCGTTGACTTCGAAAGCCACCTCGGCGAGCCGCTGCACGCCGCTCTCGGCAAATTCCAGGGTTACTCCCTCGGTGGCGAGCAGCGCCGTGTACTGGCGGCACAATGACGCATCGGGTTCGGTCAGTATGCGCACAAAATCTCCGACCACCAAGGGCTCGAGCTCCACGCGGATCGGCAAACGGCCCTGTAGCTCCGGGATCAGGTCCGAAGGCTTCGACATATGAAAAGCGCCGGATGCGATGAACAACACATGATCGGTCTTCACCGTACCGTACTTGGTGTTCACGGTGCAGCCCTCCACCAAGGGCAATAGGTCGCGCTGCACGCCCTCGCGCGACACATCGGCGCCGACGGTTTCCTGGCGGCGTGCAATCTTGTCGATCTCGTCGATGAACACGATGCCATTCTGCTCGGCGTTTTCCACGGCGCGCAGCTTCAAGTCCTCTTCGTTGATCATCTTCCCCGCTTCCTCATCGACCAGGAGTTTCAATGCCTCCTTGATCTTGAGTTTGCGCGGCCGGGTGCGGCCGCCGCCCAGGTTCTGGAACATCCCCTGCAACTGCTGGGTCATCTCCTCCATGCCGGGGGGCGCCATGATTTCGACGCCGTGGGGTATGGCACGCACTTCGATTTCGATTTCACGGTCGTCCAATTCCCCTTCACGCAGCATTTTACGAAACCGCTGCCGGGTATCGTTGTCCCGAGGCACCGAGTCGCCGGTGAACCCAGCCGAAGCGCGCGGCAGCAGAATGTCGAGCACGCGATCCTCGGCACTGTCGGCTGCCCGGTGGCGCACTTTGGCGATTTCATCTTCGCGCGTCATTTTGACGGAGATATCCACAAGATCACGGACGATCGAATCAACTTCGCGCCCAACATAGCCTACTTCCGTGAATTTCGTGGCCTCGACCTTGATAAAAGGCGCCTTCGCGAGCCTTGCCAGGCGGCGCGCAATTTCGGTCTTTCCGACCCCTGTCGGACCGATCATGAGAATGTTCTTCGGGGTGATTTCCTGCCGCAGGGATTCTGCAACCTGCTGGCGCCGCCAACGATTGCGCAGGGCAATCGCCACTGCCCGCTTGGCGGCCTTCTGGCCGACGATATGCTTGTCCAGTTCTTCGACGATTTCTCGCGGCGTCATCTGCGACATGGACCTTACAGTTCCTCGATCGTCAGATTGCGATTCGTGTAAATACAGATGTCCGCCGCGATGTTCAGCGAGCGTTCGACGATGTCCCGTGCGGACAGCTCTCCTTGCATGAAGGCGAGCGCCGCGGCCTGCGCGAAACCGCCGCCCGAACCAATGGCGATCAAATCGTGCTCCGGCTCAATCACATCGCCGGTGCCCGATATCACATAGGTACTCTGGGCATCGGCCACGCAGAGCAGGGCCTCCAGGCGGCGCAAGCTCCGGTCGCTGCGCCAATCCTTGGCCAACTCGATCGCGGCGCGGGTGAGATTCCCGAACTTCTCCAGCTTGCCCTCGAAGCGCTCGAACAAAGTAAATGCGTCAGCGGTTCCGCCCGCAAATCCGGCCAGCACCTTATCGCCGTAGAGGCGGCGGACCTTGCGAGCATTGGCTTTCATCACCGTCTGACCGAGAGTGACCTGGCCGTCGCCGCCGACAGCGACGCGGCCGTTGCGCCGAACAGCCAGGATCGTCGTGCCATGGAAGAGATCGGGATTGTGAGTCATGTGAGCTACAGGGTGGGGGCCGGCGACGGCCCTTTCAAGCCGGGCGTGATCGGCGCCGCGCCCGCGGATGTGCGGCGTCATAGACGCTGGCCAGATGTTGAAAGTCCAGGTGGGTGTAGATCTGCGTGCTGCTGATGTCGGCATGACCCAACAATTCCTGCACGCCGCGTAGATCGCCGCTGGATTCAAGCAGATGAGTTGCAAACGAATGCCGGAACATATGCGGGTGCACATGCAGCGCCAAGCCCTGGCGGCGCGCCCAAGTGTCCACCCGCAGCTGCACCGCTCGAACCGACAATTGGCGCCCGGTTCTGCCCACGAACAAGGGGCACGCCTCCCGGCCGGTGCGCGTCCCGGAAGTGTCCGCATCTTTGAGCAGCCCGGCGCGCTGCACGAGCCACTGACTCAGCGCGCCGAGGGCATGGCGGCCGATGGGCACAATTCGCGTCTTGTTGCCCTTGCCGACCACCCTCACGGTTCGATCCTTGAGATCAATGGCGGATAACTGCAAGCCGACGAGCTCGCTCAACCGCAATCCGGATGAGTAAAACAACTCCATTATCGCCTTGTCGCGCGAGGTCAAGGTGTCGTCGACGCGAAAGTCCAGCAGCCGGGCCATCTGATCCGCATCCAAAGTCGCCGGCAGGCGCCTCTTGGTTTTCGGCGCCCGCACGTCCTGCGCGGGGTTGTGCGCAACAGCCGCTTCACGCAGCAGAAACTCGTAAAACGACCGCAGCGCCGACAATCGCCGCTGGATACTGCGGGGCGCCATGCCGCCGGCATGTTCGGCCGCTGCAAAGGCGCGAATCTGAGAATTCTCCAGTGCATCCCAGCGCTTAAGATTGCGGCGCTCGCAGAATTCCATCAACGTGCGCAAATCGTGCCGATACGCCGCCACCGTGTGAGCGCTCATGCGCCGCTCGTGCGCAAGATGCGCCAAAAACCGCTCGATCCATTCGCGCTCGCCGGGCTGCACGAGTATTCACCTTTCAGCGCATGAGCGCGTAGGTCACCAGCTCGCCGATGCGCGACAGAAACTCGGTGCTCATGCCCGGATGGAAGCGGTCCGTGTCGCTGGCGCCTATTCCCAGGATTCCGAGAGAACCCTTTTGCCCCAATGGGGTGAGCGCAACCGAACCGATCGCAATCGAATCCTTACCGAACAAATAGTCGCGCTGCGCGTCGCGGACCTGGCCGCAGCGCGGTTTGCCCGACGTCAATAGCGATTCAAAGGTCTTGATCTCGTCGTCAGCCGGATTGCCGATGCGCAGGAATCGACCCGCTTGCGGCTCCAGCAGTCGCGCTTCCTCGAGGAACAGCACCAGCACCGAATGCATGGCGTCGAAGTCCTCGCGCAGCGATGTCTCGAGGGCGCTGATCGATTCCAGCAGGGTGTGCGCGCGGATCAGCCGCTGGCTGAGGCGGTGAATGCGATCCGCCAGTGCGTCATTGGCGCGAGCCACATCGACGAGCTCCTTCAACTTTCGTTCGAGCGACTGATTGCGCTCGCGCAGCACTTCGATCTGGCGCTCCACCAGGCTTACGGTCGCTCCCACGTCGCGCAGGTGCGGCAGGCGCAGCTTGGTCAGCAGCTGCGAATTGCGTTCAAAGAAATCCGGATAGGTCTGCAAATATTCGCCGACACTTGAGTCGTTGAGGACATCCTGCTTGATCCCGCGCGCGTGACTCGTCGTCATTGTTTGGCTCCCGTGAATCGCGTTAAATCGATAGAACCCGTATAAACCGTCGTCGCCGGTCCGGTCAGCCACAGATGCTGATCGGGATCCGCCCATGTAACCAGCGCAGTACCGCCCGGCAGATCGACGCGCACTTCCCCATCGAGGAGTCCCCGCTGTTTGCCCACCGCGACCGCGGCGCAGGCGCCGGTACCGCAGGCCAAGGTCTCGCCGGCGCCGCGCTCGAACACGCGCAGCAAGATGTGGCCGCGATTGACAATCTGCATGAAGCCTACGTTGGTGCGATTCGGAAAACGCGGGTGCCGCTCGATCTTGGGTCCGAGCCGCTCGACCGGCGCGGATTTCACATCGGCTACGCGCAGCACTGCGTGAGGATTGCCCATGGACACCGCGCCGATCTCGAGGTCCGCGCCGTCGACATGCAACGAATACGTGCGCGCCTGAGCTTCGGCCTGCATCGGCAGGGAGCGCGGATCGAAGTTCGGCATGCCCATGTCCACCGCTACCAATCCGTCGTCTCTGACCCGCGCATGCACGATCCCCCCCGGGCTGCCCATCGTGAGGTCGCGACCCAATTGCGGCGCCCGATCATACAGCAGCGCCGCGATACAGCGCGCGCCGTTGCCGCATTGTTCGACCTCGGTACCGTCGGAGTTGAACACCCGGTAAAAGACGCGGCTGTGCGCATCGCGGGGATTTTCCAGCATCAGCGCCTGATCAAAGCCGACTCCGGTGTGGCGATCGGCGAGAGCGCGCAACAACTCAGAGTCCAGGTGAGTGTCGGCGTCGATGGCGGCGGCGTCGAAGATCAAGAAATCGTTGCCCAGCCCCTGCATCTTCAGAAACTCGATGCGCATGGCATGAGCATAGCCGATGCGGCTGATTGTCGCGAGAGCAGCGGCGCGAATAATTTCCTCGCGCCGGGGGTTGCGCATGGCGCCTCTCCCGTTCTACCTTACCTGCACGAAGCTGGGGGATTATGCGTCACGTAATGGTCTTGAATTCGAAAGGTGGATGCGGCAAGAGCACTCTGAGCACCAACATCGCCGTATTTTTCGCCCGCGACGGGCAGCAAGTTTGCCTTGCGGATTTTGACCCGCAAAGATCCAGCCTCGATTGGCTTTCGCAGCGGCCGGCCGATCTGCCGGCAATCAGCGGCGTAGCTGCCTTTGCAGAGGGGCTGCGGAATGTACCGCGCAATACCGACATCCTGGTGATCGATGCACCGGCTCGCGTGCACGGCACGGAACTCAACGAACTGGTGCGGCGTGCCGAAACCATCATGGTGCCGGTGCTGCCTTCCAGCATCGACATGAAGGCCTGCGGGCATTTCATGGCCGAATTGCTCGAGATCGGCAAGGTGTCGCGCAAGCAAGCGCGCTTGGGTCTCATTGCCAATCGAGTCCGCGAATACACCCTGGTTTACGAGGAATTGGATGCATACCTCGGCAAGCTCAAAGTGCCGTATCTAGGTCATTTGCGTGAAGCGCAGAATTATGTGCGCGCCTACTCCAGAGGAATGGGCGTACTCGAGCTGCCCGAATATCTCGCCTGGCCGGATTGGAAGCAGTGGGAGCCTATCGGCGCATGGCTGGATAGCAAACGCAGCCAGCCAGCGGTCTGAACGCGACCGGAAGGCCGCCGACACGCGCGTGCGCATCAGTTTATTCAATTCGGATCTTGAATTCAGCGCCGCACCGGAGCAGACGCTGCTCGATGCAGCGTTGAATTGTCCCTTGAATTTGCCGCACAGCTGCTTGGGGGGCAATTGCGGCGCCTGCCGCGCCCGCCTGCTGCAAGGCGAGATCCACTATCCCAATGGCTCGCCGCTGGGCCTTTCCGACGCGGAAGTGGCCGATGGAATGATTTTGCTGTGCCAGGCGCGAGCGCGCACCGATCTTCGCATCGAGACATTTGAAATGCGCGCGGCCGACACGGTTACCAGCAAACGCCTGCCATGCCGCATCGAGCGAGCGGTGCCTTTGTCGCACGATGTCATGGGTGTCTTCCTGCGGCTGCCCGTCGCGGAAGACTTCAATTTCGAGCCCGGTCAATACCTCGACGTCATATTGCCCGGCGGCCGGCGGCGCAGCTTTTCCATCGCATCGCCGCCCCACGATTCACGGCCGCTGGAATTGCATGTGCGCCGTGTCGCCGGCGGCGAATTCACGGACCGGCTATTTCAGGAGAATCCAGGAAGCGCGCTGCTGACGATAGAAGGTCCGCTGGGCCAGTTTGTCTATCGGCAGGGCGCCGATACGCGGG
>Ga0210409_10005470_pt1 | contig 13346 bp, 11 predicted proteins | sample IncBWH17MmetaG_FD_161649 | JGI IMG/M metagenome (GOLD analysis project Ga0210409, IMG submission 161649) | Forest soil microbial communities from Barre Woods Harvard Forest LTER site, Petersham, Massachusetts, United States - Inc-BW-H-17-M | ecosystem: Environmental > Terrestrial > Soil >... | reverse complement strand
CCCGCCCACAAAAAAGGTCTGCGTCTGCGTCGTCGGTGTATCGCTCCGCGTCCTTTCCACCTGAAAACGCACTGGAATATTCAGGCCTGGCGCCAATTGCAGATGAACGTCCGCGATATCTGAGGCGAGGTTTAGATTTTGTGCGGCAAAATACACTTGACCACTTTCCGGGTTTCGCATCTCGGCGGTCAGCGTGTAAGTGCCTGCCGGTAGCCAAAATGTCCGAAACGTTCCGCTGGCTTGGTCAAATCGAAATCCCGCTTGTGTTTGCTGTCCGGCTGCGTCGGTAACTTGTAGATTGATTCCAGGCGTGCCCCGCGGGTAGCCGCTGACCGTCCCGCTGATGCGGTGAAACAACTGCGACCGCAGATTGAAATTGATTTCCGCGTGTTGTCCTGCCGCCACTTCCACCGCACTGGCCGTCGCGAAGTCATTCCCATTCGGATAAAAGGTACCCACGTACCCGCGCACGCTTTGTTGCGTTGGCGGCGCGGGGAACGCCTGAAGGCTGTTACTCGCGGCCACGAACACGAAATACTTTCCCGGTTGCAGATCCGCAATCCGGTACTCGCCTTGCTCGTCGGTAGTTGCTCCTTTCAGTAGCGCGCGCATCTTTTTTCCGTTTTCGATCCGCTCCGCCAGGATCCGAACCGACGAATGCTCCACCGGCTCCCCGCCGTCTCCGCTGACCTGCCCCGAAATCACTCCTTCCGGAATCAGCTTTAGCACCACGGGAGGCTGGTCGGGACCGGAGATCGCAAAGGACGCCTGTGCCCTCGGCGACTGAATCGCCTGCGCGGTAAAAAACCCAGGTTTTTGCACGTTGAGATTGACCGTTCCGGCCGGCACGTCCGCAAACTGAAAGCTGCCGTCAGCGCCGGTCAGCGCGCTGCGTTGCCGATTGGCATAGATCTGCACCAACGCCCCGCGAATCGGCTCCCCAGTAACCGAGTTCACCACCGTGCCGCGAATTGGGTAGCTCGCGGCGCCTTGCACAAACTGCGCGCCAAATGCCGGAACTGGGGACAGCGCCAAAAGCAGCAGCAACGTCCGCGGCCATATCGAGGCACCTGTTAAGCGATAAGCCATCTACCGCCAAGTGTACGCCCACTAGGATGCGCCGCCGCCCCCAAAATTTGCCCGCCCAGTTTCTTCCGGCATCAGCCGACGTTTTAGAATCTGGAGGGCCTCAGGTCCTCCCTGCATCGAATTTTCAGGTGAATACCTGCTTGTGACTCGCCGGACCGCCCCGTAGCATCCCCGCCACGCGACATAATCGGCGAAATCCGACCTCGCCGACCGACGGGTGCCCGCCTCCAAAACCCTGCTGGGCACCCGTTCCCTTCCTGTCTCTGTCGCAGTACCCCTTTCCCAGAAGCATGAAAATCGTTAGCAACGTTTGTATATTGCTCGGGGCCGCGGCCGGGCTCCCTAACCGCCTTAGGCTAACCGGGATTTCTTGGGGCTCGTGGGTGCGCGGCGCAGACATGAGACGCGAACTCCTGGTCGCGCTGCTGTTCGTACTGCTCTTTCATCTCGTCAATCGATTTGCCAACGATCGGCCCTACAGGGTTGAACCCCCACGCGCATTCGGTGCAGGCCCACCCTTCAAAATTCTTTCTCTCCACCCATACCAGCTTGCGACGCATCGTCACCATGGCGCTCCTTGAAATTGGCGCGGTTATGCCGCTATGGAAGACGGGCTGGCATTCGTCTTCCGCGGCACAGCGTCGGCAAACGCCGCATTTTCCCTGGGCCTGCGCGAGGTTCTACGCAAGTCACCAGCCGCGCTTGGAACACGCATCAAGACCGAAGTGCATACACAAGGTGCCAGAGAGTAGTGATAGAAAGGGGTTGCTGTCTGTGGGGTATCCAACACCGGCAAGAAATTGTTATCTCAATCCGACCTCATCTTCGAACTGTTGAATCACGTCGTAACACTCACAAGCCGAGTTCCGGAGTTTCCTGCGGTTCACAACCTTCACCGCGCCGCGCGCGTATTCGATGATTCCTTTTTTTTGCAGTACGCCTGCCGCCACGCTCACCGTGGCGCGGTCCGTGCCCATCATGGTGGCGATAAAATCGTGGGTGATCGGAAGCACTCCCAGATTCACGCGATCCTGCGTCATCAGCAGCCACCGCGAGAGGCGCTGCTGTATATCGTGGAGTCGATTGCACGCCGCGGTCTGCGCGACTTGCATCGCTTGCAGCCCCGAATGCCTGCTCAAGATCATCTGCAACTGCGGAGCTGTCCGTAGAATGCGCTCTAGCGCGCTCCCCACCATCCGGAATCCATCGCCGGCGATCTGGATGATTTCCCGCACCGAACTTCGGCTCAACCCCACTGCCAATCCCGCCCCGACATAGCCCTCGCTCCCCACTACACCCACTTCCACCGTTCGGCCGTCTTTGGTCACCACCACCTGCGAAACCATTCCTCGGTTCGGAAAATACACGAACTCGATATTCTGTGTCGGCTCGTGAAGGCTGAGATGATCCGGCAGATCGACGTATGCCAAGTCTGCGCGCATCAACTCGTATTCATTATCGGGCGTCGCCAGCAATACTTTGTTGCTTACTTGTTTTCCCTCGCCGTTGGTCCGCTGGCCTGTCTGTGCGACTCGAAAGTTTTTCCCACTCATAGCAATCCTGAACGGCACCAAAGTGCCCTGCATGCGCTAGCTGAAACTTCATGGCCTCTGAGATTCCGCGTCCATTTAACCAAACGAGGTGTCCAACAATCTGTGCGAAATGGGACATCAGGGGCGCTCCTGGGCACCTGTCCCCACAACGACGGACAGCCCCACAAAAATACAAATGAACGCAATCGCATGCCACGCTGGAGCAATGACCGGGCGGCCGGATAGGCGAGAAGTAAGGTTAGCGTCTGCGCTCATCATGCGTACTCGCTGAACTATCGCATAATGACACCATGGATGCAGCGCAGATTTCCGGGCCTCATCAAATCCGGCGGCGCATTCTGTGGGTTCAAACATTCACGATCGTTTGGATGACTGCGGAGGCTGGAGTTGCTCTTGCTTCGGCCTGGAAGGCTCGCAGCCCGGCGCTGCTGGGATTCGGCGGCGACAGTTTGATCGAGTTGTTGTCGGCGGCCGTCGTCTTCTGGCGCTTCCGCGAAGCGCGCGTGGACGAACTCACTGAGAAACGGACTGCGCAGATCGGTGGAAGCCTGCTATTCGCGCTGGCGGCCTTCGTAGTGATCGCCTCGGCTGCTGCATTGCTTGGGTACAGTGAGCCGCGAACGAGCCTCGCCGGGATCGTGCTGCTCCTCCTTGCAGCCATGGTCATGCCTTGGCTAGCCGCGGAGAAGCGGCATTTGGCGGCACAGACCGGAAGCGCGGCACTACGAGCGGACGCTGCGGAGTCCGCACTATGCGGGTACATGGCTTGGATTGCTTTGGCGGGGCTGGTGATCAATGCGGTCTGGAAGAACCACTGGACGGATCCGGTGGCTGCACTGTGCCTGACGCCCATCATCGCGCGTGAAGGCTGGGAAGCTATACGCGGTAAGACCTGCTGCTAGCGATGGCGGTTGTTCGTTGTAATCCCTTCGCAATCTTGAGTTTACAAGTTTGCCGTTGACAATCCCCCGACCACCTCTACCGGATCTCGTTTCCCTGTCACCAGCGACCGCCGCTGCTCCTTTTCTTCGCGCTTGACTTTGTCCGCCAAAAAAAGTAATTGCACCACAGCGAAAAGCCCAGTTCGCCCGCAGCTCCCTTCGCTGGAGGCTTGCCCTTGACGCCTATCATCTGGACGCAAAACTACGACCCTTATGGCCATTGGTGGCTCTCGGCGCTGGTTGCCGCGCTGCCCATCATTGTTCTGTTCACGTTGCTGGCCGGCCTGCGCGTAAAGCCGCACTGGTCGGCGCTGGCCGGAGCCGCCACTGCGATCCTGGTTGGGATCCTCGTGTTCCATATGCCGGCGTTCCTGGCTGGCGAAAGCTTTCTCTACGGTGTTGCCACCGGACTGATGAACATCGTGTGGATTGTCGTTGCCGCTGTCTATCTCTACGACATCTCGGTCAGCACGGGAGACTTCGAGATCATGAAGGCCTCTATCGGGGGCATCTCCTCGGATCGCCGTTTGCAACTGTTACTGGTGGCTTTCTGCTTTGGGGCGTTCATCGAAGGTTGCGCGGGATTCGGCTCTCCGGTGGCCATCGCCGGCGCCTTCATGATTGGCCTGGGATTCAAGCCCTTCCATGCCGCGGCGCTGAACCTCATTGCCAACACAGCGCCGGTGGCTTGGGGCGCCATCGGCACTCCGGTGCACATGCTCGCCGCCGTCACATTGCTTCCCGAAGCCGATATGAACGCCATGATCGGGCGCATTCTGCCCATCACCGCGGTCATCGTGCCGTTTTGGCTGGTTCGCGCCATGGTCCCATGGAAGGAAACGTTCGAGGTGCTGCCGGCAATCCTCGTGGTTGGCATCTCCTTCGCGTCCATGCAGTTTTTCTGGTCCAACTTCATGGACAGCAATTTGGTGGACATTACCGCCGGGCTCTTCTCGCTGCTTTGCACCATCATTTTCCTGCTCTTCTGGAAGCCCAAGCGCATCTGGCGCTTTGCCGAAGATACCGAGCCACCGGTGGCTGGAGCGGCCCTGCCCGCGGCTGCAACCGCGAGGGCCATGTACTCCGCGCAGCCCGCGCTCACCTCCAGCGCCTCTTACACAAAGAGCCAGATTTTCAAAGCCTGGATACCCTTTCTGATTCTCTCCGTCTTCGTTTTTGCTTGGGGATACAAGCCCGTAAAGGACTATATGAACGTGCACACCACCCCCGCGTGGCTCACCGCCGAGGGAAAACCCAATGGAGGATGGAACACGCCGCTGCATCGCAAAATTTCCCGCGACAAGCCCGTGGTGCTCAAGCCAACGCCGGAAGCCGCCAAGTTTCCGTTTATCTGGCTTTCGGCCACCGGGACCGGGTGCTTTCTCGCGGCGATTGTGGGTGGACTGATTCGGGGTGTGAAGCCGGTAAAGCTGATACAGGTTTTTGGATACACGATTTTCCGAATGCGCTTTGCGGTTCTGGCAATTTCGGCGATGCTCGGACTCGGTTTTGTCACGCGATACTCGGGTACCGACGCCGTCTTGGGCCTGGCGTTCACCCATACCAGGTGGTTCTACCCCTTTTTCGGAACTTTCCTCGGATGGTTGGGCGTGGCCCTGACCGGCAGTGACACCTCATCGAACGCTCTGTTCGGCAGCTTGCAGCGCATCACCGCCGAACAATTGCATTTGGATCCCGTTCTCATGACCGCCGCGAACAGTGCCGGCGGCGTGATGGGCAAGATGGTGGATGCGCAGTCCATCTGCGTGGCCACCGCCGCCACCAACCAGCTCGGCAACGAGGGCATGATATTCCGATTTGTCTTTTGGCATTCGATCGCGCTGGGCGCCATTGTCGGCGTTATCGTGATGCTCTACGCCTACGTCTTCCCATATTTGGTTCCGCACGGTTTGACCTTCATCCACTGATGGGGCAAGCTTCTCTGCGAGGCCTTGCGCCGTGGAAAGCAGGATTTTCGACGAGCTGCGCAAAATTGTCGGACCGCGCGGCTTGATTACTTCGCGCGAAGAACTGCATACCTACGAGTGCGACGGGCTGACCAATTTTCGCGTGCTGCCGCGCGCGGTCCTGCTTCCGGATTCCACCGAACAAGTGCAAAAAATTGTGCGCGTGTGTCACCGCGAGAGAATTCCATTTGTCGCGCGCGGTTCTGGAACCGGCCTGAGCGGAGGCGCGCTGCCGGTGGAAAACGGCGTGGTGATCAGCCTGACGCGCATGAACAGAATCCTGGAAGTCGATTTCGCCAACGCGCGCGTCGTCGTGGAACCCGGCGTGATTAATCTGGATGTGACCGGGCGCGTCGCGCCGCAGGAATATTTTTATGCGCCGGATCCTTCCTCGCAATCCATTTGCAGCATCGGCGGAAACGTGGCGGAAAATTCGGGTGGCGCGCATTGCCTGAAATACGGATTTACCACCACGCACGTTTTGGGCCTGGAGGTTGTGCTCGCGGACGGTTCGCTGGTGCATCTGGGCGGAAAAACTTTGGATGCGCCCGGATACGATTTGATGGGAGTTTTCGTCGGGTCGGAAGGAACGCTGGGGATTGCCACGAAAATCATTCTGCGCGTTGTGAAGCGCCCGGAATGCGCGCGGACGCTGCTCGCCGCGTTCCCTTCCACCAATGAAGCGGGCGCGGCGGTGAGCGACACGATTGCGGCGGGGATGCTGCCTGCGGCGATCGAAATGATGGACAATCTGGCGATTCAGGCGGCGGAAGCCGCGGTGCACGCGAATTATCCGAATTGCGGCGCGCTGCTGCTGGTGGAGTTGGACGGGCCGGTTGCGGAAGTGGCTGCGCTGATGGCGCACGTGGATGAAATCTGCAGGAAAAATGGCGCGTGGGAAATTCGCGTCGCGCAATCGGACGCGGAGCGCGCGCTGGTGTGGAAAGGGCGCAAGGCGGCGTTCGCGGCCATGGGCCGAATTTCCCCGAATTATATCGTGCAGGATGGCGTGATCCCGCGCACGGAATTGCCGAACGTGATGCGGGAAATCGGACGGCTGAGCAGGGAAGCAGGATTGCGCGTGGCCAATGTGTTTCACGCGGGGGATGGGAATTTGCACCCGTTAGTATTGTTCGACCGCAGGATTCCAGGTCAGGAAGAAACGGCGGAAGGCCTTTCGAGCCGCATTTTGGAATTGTGCATCGCGGCGGGCGGATCGATTACCGGCGAGCACGGAGTCGGTGAAGACAAGAAGAAAATGATGTCGAAAATGTACAGCGAGCCGGACTTGGAGACGATGCAGCGGGTGCGTTGCGCGTTCGATCCGCTGCAGCTTTCGAATCCCAGCAAGATCTTTCCGACGCCGCGATTGTGCGGGGAAAAGCCCGGCGAGTATGTAGCGCATCCTCTGGAAGCGGCGGGAATCGCGGAGCGATTCTGAATGGACGCCAGCGTCTCCGCAAAGACGACTGCCAATACATTTGAAACGGATGCTCGCGCGATTGTGACGGCGAAGTATGTTCGCGCAGCAGGGACGAACGATGTTGTTGCTGGCGTGCAGCCGGGCTTCGTTGTGGAACCCGGGAGCGAGCAGGAGCTCGCGAAAATATTGAAACTTGCGAACGCAGCGGGCCTGGCGGTAATTCCGAGGGGCGGAGGAACGAAGGCGGAGTGGGGAAACCGGCCGGCGCGCGCGGATGTAGTTTTGTCGACCGCGCGGTTGCACCGCGTGATCGAACATGCTTGGGCGGATTTAACGGTGAGCGTGGAGGCGGGCTGCACGATCGAGAAATTGCAGGAAACGTTGGCGAAGCATGGGCAGCGGCTGGCGCTGGACGCGCTGTGGCCGGAGCGCGCGACAGTCGGAGGCGTGCTGTCGACAAATGACAGCGGGGCGCTGCGCCTGCGATTCGGCTCATTGCGAGACTTGGTGATCGGCGTAACGGTGGCGCTGGCGGACGGGACGCTGGCGAGCAGCGGCGGCCGCGTCGTAAAGAACGTCGCGGGCTATGATTTGCCGAAGCTGGCGACGGGTGCGCTGGGAACGCTGGGCGTGATCACTCGGGCCTTTTTCCGATTGCACCCGTTGCCAAAGGAAACGCGCACGATTTCGTGCGCAACGAAGGATATACAGGAAGCGCAGCGGTTGGTGCTGGCGATTCAGAATTCGAAGCTGGCGCATTCGGCGTTGCAGATGCGCAGTGGGGCAGAAATACGGCCGCGGGTGGACGTACTGTTCGAAGGCACGGAAGCCGGATTGACGGCGCAGATGGAGCAACTGAAATTGATGATGAGTGCGGAGCCGGTTGCCGGTTACGGTCGACGCGTATGGAGTGCGCGGCAGGAAATCTGTTCAGCGGATAATAAAAGCGCGGGCGAATTTGCAGTCGCGAAGTTCGCCACTTTACCCGCGCTAATTGCGGACACCGTCGACACGATTGCGAGATTGGCGGCTGCGGAGGTGCGTTGGGGTGTTGTTGCTCAGGCGACAGGAATTGGATGGGTGCGACTGGAAGCTAAAGGGCAAGTAGTCGAATCGGTGCTGCGAGAGTTTCGTGCGGGGTTGGAACGCGGCGGGGGATCGCTGGTGATTGTGCACCGGCCGGCGGGGATGGTGGAGCTTGACGCGTGGGGGAACGTGGGCGACGTGTTGCCGCTAATGCGCGCGGTGAAGTGGCAATTCGATCCGGGCGGAACACTGAATCCGGGAAGATTCGTGGGGGGAATTTAATGGCGCACGACGCAACGCGCCAGGCGGCAGATCAGGTGGGTGCCTTTGATGCACGGCACCCGCCTTCGCGCCAGATTATCGACCAGTGCGTGCACTGCGGTTTTTGTTTGCCGGTGTGCCCGACATACGCGTTGTGGAACGAAGAAATGGATTCGCCGCGTGGCCGAATTTACTTGATGAAGCTGGCGGCGGACGGAAAAGCGGACATCAATTCGCAGTGGGTCGGACACTTCGATACGTGCCTGGGGTGCATGGCGTGCATGACCGCGTGCCCGTCGGGTGTGGATTACGGAAAGCTGATCGAGGCCACGCGTGCGCAGATTGAACGGAAATATGACCGCGGGCGCCTCGAGAGAGTTTACCGCCGATTGATTTTCGGGTTGTTTACCCGGCCGGAGCGCTTGCGCCTGATGCGATGGCCGCTGCTTTTGTACCAGAGGTCCGGGCTGCGGAAGTTGGCGCGCGGCAGCGGCGTGTTGCACCTGTTGCCGAAACGTGTGCAGGCCATGGAAGCGCTGCTGCCGGAATTAGGGGCGGCGGATGCGGTCGCAGAGGTTACTCCTGCGGTGGGCGAGAAGCGGCGGCGAGTCGGGCTGCTACTCGGTTGCGTGCAGCGCGAATTTTTCCCGCAGGTGAACGCGGCGACGGCGCGCGTGCTGGCCGCAGAGGGATGCGAGGTCGTCAGCCCGGCGCATCAGCCATGTTGCGGTGCGCTGCTGGTACACGCAGGCGAAGAAGAGGGCGCGCTCGCGCTGGCGCGGCGCTTGATCGATGTGTTTGAAAGGAAGGGAGTGGACGCGATTGTAACGAACGCGGCAGGTTGCGGGTCGAATGTGAAGGAATACGGACACCTGCTGCGCGATGACCCGCAATATGCCGAGCGGGCGAAGGAATTTTCTGCGAAGTGTCAAGATATCAGCGAGACGCTGGCGTACATGGGGCCGCGCGCAAAACGAAATCCACTGCGTCTGAAGGTAGCGTTTCACGATTCTTGCCATTTGCAGCATGCACAGGGAGTGCGCGCCCAGCCGAGAAGTTTGCTTGCGGCGATTCCCGAGCTGGAGCTTCTCGAAATTCCGGAAGCGCCAATCTGTTGCGGCTCCGCCGGAATCTACAATTTAGTGCAGCCGAACGCAGCGAACGAGCTGGGTGACCGCAAGGCGGCACTGATCGCGTCGTTGGACGCGAATGTGGTGGTAACGGGGAATCCCGGCTGCATTCTGCAATTGCAAGCGTCGCTGCAGCGCGCAGGAAAAAGAATTCCCGTGCTGCACACCATTCAGCTCCTAGACGCCTCGATTCGCGGCCAGTTGCTGAGCGCTCTTCAGAAATAATCCGACACTCGCCGCAGGCTGGGCGATTTCCACGCCAAAGCAGTTCCCGCCTCCAGATGGTGTCATCTTCGCTCGCCGACGTACCAAGGAGCCGTCACGGTAAAGATATGCTCGTTTCCGTATACCAGCAGCAGCCATTCCAGAAGACGCCCGCGCTGATTGTGAAGAAAGTATTCATACCAGCGGTCTTCCACGAGCTCAGGTATGACCACGATGATGCTGCGATCCGGGTGCTTTTTCGAAAGATCCAGAATGAACTGAATGATAGGGATGATGATGAAACGGTACGGCGACGGCAGCAGTTCCAGCCTTGGCGGCTCCTTGCCTCCCGCGCGGAAGGGCTGCACAACATAACGCTCCCAGTCCTCGTGAAGCAATTCGGAGTTCTCCTCCGGGTCGACGTGCAGTGCGATCACTTCCGGGGAAAGGCGGGCGGCGAATTCGATGCCCTGCCGGGCTACGTTGCTCCAGCGGTCGATGGGGATAACGGCGATGGGTGGCCGGCCAGGATTTGGCAGTTGGACAGGAACCCGGGTGGTGGTGAGGACCCTTACAGAATGGTAGTGGCGGCGGACCGCGCTGAACAAAACGATCGTTAAGGGAATGAAGAGCAGCGTGATCCACGCGCCTTCTACGAATTTTGCAACCAGCACGACGATGACGGTGACGCCCGTGACAAACGCCCCCAACCCGTTGACGAGCGCGCTCTTTATCCAATGCGGACCTTTTTTTCTCCGCCAGTGCACCACCATGCCGGACTGCGACAGCGTGAAAGCCAGGAAAGCACCGACGGCATAGAGCGGGATGAGCCGATCGGTGACACCGCCAAAGAGGATGAGCAGCCCGCCACAAAGCACCGCCAGCACAACGATGCCGTAGGTATAGACGAGCCGCCGCCCGCGGTATCCGAAGACGTGCGGAAGGTAGTTGTTTTGCGCGATCGCGCGGCACAGGCGCGGAAAATCGGCAAAGGCGGTGTTGGCGGAGAGCGACAGAACGATCAGAATCGAAGCGATGGTCAGATAGTAGAAATAGCCTTTGCCAAAAACAGCGGCAATGAGCATGGAGAGAATGCTCTGGTATCCGGGCTGGCCCGGATCGGTTGCGGCGATGCCGTACGCTTTCACCAGATACGAAATTCCCGCCAGCAGCAAGGCCAGAATGAAAATAATCACGGTGAGAGCGCGCTGCGCGTTCTTCACGGCGGGCTCGCGGAAGGCCTTCACGCCGTTGCTCACTGCCTCGACGCCGGTCAAGGCCGTGCAACCGCTGGCGAAAACCTTCAGCAGCAGCCAGTAACTGACCGCCGCGGTCATAGGAGGCGCAGGCGGAAGAACAGCGGCCGGCGTGGGATGTCCGCCGCTGAGAAGCACCCGGAAAACGCCGACCGTAATCGTAATGAGAAGGGTGCCGACAAACAGATACGTAGGCACGGCAAAGAGCAGGCCCGCCTCCCGCACGCCGCGGAGATTGATGATGGTGATGATAATCAGAATGGATACGCAGATGGACATCGTATGAGGCAGTAGCGACGGAACCGCCGAGACCAAAGCTCCGACCCCCGCGGAAATGCCCACGGCAGCAGTGAGGATGTAATCCGCAAGCAGCGCGGCGGCGGCCAGCAGGCTGGCAGGTGCGCCCAGGTTGAAGCGCGCCACGGTATAGGAACCGCCGCCAGCGGGATACGCTTCGATGGTCTGGCGATAGGAGAAGTACACGATCACCAGCAAGGTGATGATCGCCGCGCTGATCGGGATGATGTAGTGGACGCCGAGAAGGCCCAGGGGAATTAGAAGACTGAGCGCCGCCTCCGGGCCGTACGCAGCCGAGCTGAGCGCGTCGAGACCAAAGATCGGGATGCCCTGCGCGGGGCCGATCCTTTCGGCGCGTTCATCGCTGGTCTTGATGGGCTTGCCGACAAGGACGTCAAGTATGTTCATGAGCGGTGGGAGCTATGGCTGGTTCCGAAAAAGACGAGACCTGAGCAAAGTCCGCGAGTGGCCGTCACCCCGCGCGCAGGCATGAAATTGCATTCGGCGCTCCTTTTCAGCCGTCTGAGCAGACTCACGATAACATCGCCCCGATTTGTCTTGTAACATTTTTCCGTGCTGCGCACGTCTAAGAACTCAGATAGGTATAGTTGTCGAGAGCGATGCGCTGCAAGCGCGGAATTTCCGTGTAGTGGTTTTCCAGCTCATACTGTTAGCCGGTTCATTTTAAAGGGTGGGATGGTAAGGAACAGCCAAAGCACAAGCGCGAGACTGATGGTCGCGCTCATTTGTGGTCTCGCGCTCCCATGCGGCGGCGTTCTGCTAAGAGCCCAGGAATCGCAGCCGCCCGCTCCGCAAACTGCCGCGACACGCTCGCTCGGCACAGTGAAGGCCATCTCCGGCAAAAGCATCACCCTGTCCACCGACGCAGGCAGCGACATCACCGTGCTCCTGCAGGACGGAGCGCGACTCCTTCGCGTCGAGCCGGGAGAAAAAGATCTGAAAAACGCCGTTCCCCTCGAATTGCAGGATCTTCAGCCCGGCGATCGCGTATTAGTTCGCGGGAAGATGGCCGATGACGGCAAGTCCTTGCAGGCCGGCTCGCTGATCGCCATGAAGAAAATGGACATTGCGCAAAAGCGCGTCCAGGAACGCCAAGAATGGCAGAAACGCGGGGTGGGCGGACTGGTGAGCGCGGTTGATCCCTCGACCGGCACCATCACGATTACAACCACGGCTCTGGCCACAACCAAAACCATCGCCATCCATGTTTCCCAAAACACGCAACTGCGCCGCTACGCCCCCAACTCCGTCAAATTCGATGATGCCAAGGCCGCGCCCATCGGCGAAATCAAAGCGGGTGATCAACTCCGCGCGCGCGGGAGCCGCAGCGCAAATGGCAGCGAGCTCACGGCGGACGAAATTGTCTCTGGGTCCTTCCGCAACATCGCCGGCACCATCACGGCCATCGATTCCTCTGCCGGAACCATGACGGTTAATGACCTGGCCACCAAGAAATCCGTGTTGATCAAGATCACCCCGGAATCCCAACTCCGCAAACTGCCGCCTCCCATGGCCCAGCGCATTGCCGCGCGCCTCAAGGGCGCTTCGGCAGACGCGCCGCCTGCCGCAGCGGGATCAGCGCCCGCGGGTTCCGCGGAGCCATCCGCAACAAACGGTACCGCCGCAACGCGCTCGACCGGAAGGCCCGATTCTGCCCAGTCTGGGCAAGGGCCGTCCGACCTTCAGCAAGCTCTCAGCCGCATGCCGGTCGCTATGCTGGCTGACTTAAACAAGGGCGACGCCGTGATGATCGTCGCCACATCCGGATCGCAGGAGGAAGGCGCCACCGCGATAACCCTTCTTGCGGGCGTCGAGCCAATTCTCGAAGCCTCGCCCAAAGGCGGTCAATCCATCCTCTCCCCCTGGAGCCTCAGCTCACCCGGAGGAGACGCGGGAACGCCGTGATTTGCCGGGCGCCGCAAATCGCGTAAGCATTCAGGAGCCTTGATGACATTCGGTGATGTTCAAAAAATTGCCCGCGTCGCGCCTATCCTCTTCGCGGTTCTTCTCGTGCTGCTCCTTGCCTCACCTGCGCTGCACGCTCAAACCGCCGGCGGCACGCTCCGCGGCCAGGTTACCGACCCTTCCGGAAGCTTCATCACCAATGCCACCGTGATCGTGACCACTCCCGGCGGCGACGCCATCACCGCCACCACCAACCGTGACGGAATCTACGAG
>Ga0210409_10005469_pt1 | contig 13347 bp, 12 predicted proteins | sample IncBWH17MmetaG_FD_161649 | JGI IMG/M metagenome (GOLD analysis project Ga0210409, IMG submission 161649) | Forest soil microbial communities from Barre Woods Harvard Forest LTER site, Petersham, Massachusetts, United States - Inc-BW-H-17-M | ecosystem: Environmental > Terrestrial > Soil >... | reverse complement strand
CCGGTCATCGTCGGATGCACCGTGCAGTAGTACTTGTACACCCCGGGCTGATCGAACTTCTGCGAGAACTTGCCGTCCGTATCCAAGGTCGGCCCGGGCTGGAACGCGCTCGTAAAGCTCGCAATGCGATGCGGCACGTCGTCGCGATTGATCCAGGTGACGGTAGTGCCAGCGGGCACGGTGCGATTCGGCGGATTGAACACGAAGTTGTCGATCGCGATCTCATTGTCGGCGACCGGCGCGAGCGGCTTCGGCTTGCCGCGGGCCGAGGACGCACCAGCAACGGCGACGGGCGTGCCGGCGAGCGATGCGTCGACGATGGCGAGCGTGCCCGCGCTCGCCGCGAAACGCACGCTGGATAGCCCGAGGAAGCTCCTCAGCCGATCGGCACCCACGTCGACCGGCCCAGGCCCTGCGGCTGTCCCAGGCGCCGGCTGCGGGAATGCCGTCGACAGCGCCGTGTGGAACGTCATGTTCCCCTCGATCTTCTGCACGGTCTGGTGGATGTGCCCGTTGAGCACAGTCACCGACCCGAATCTTTTCAAGTACGCGAGCGCTTGCGCCCCGTCGTCCGTGCCCCAGCCCCACTGGGGATACAGCGCCCACAGCGGCACGTGCGCGAACACGACGATGGGCGTGCTGGACGGCAGCCCCTTGACGTCTTTCTCGAGCCACTCGAGCTGCTCTGAGCCCAGGCTCCCGAGCCCGCCGGGCTTCAAGTCCATGACGTTCACAAGGCCGATGAAGTGCACGCCGCTGTGGTCGAACGAGTACCACCCGTTGCCCTGGGTCTTCTTCCCGTAGCGATCCCGGTAGCTCGCGCCCTGATCGTTCAGGACGTCGTGCTCCCCAGGCACGTAGAAGATCGACCCGGTCTTCGTCTTCGCCGACTTGATCATCTGGTCGACGGCGTCGAACTCGGTCGGCTTCGACAAGTGACTGATGTCACCCGTATGCAGCAGGAACGCCGGCTGACTCGGCAGCGCGTTGATGCGGTTGATGGCCTCCTGGAACGTCCCGGCCACGTTGGCGTTCGCCGCCTTGTCGAACCCCATGTGGCTGTCCGAGATCTGCACGAAGAAGAGGTCCTTCGGCGCTCTCGGGTCGCCCATGGCGAAGGAGCGCGGCACGCCACCGACCATCGACCACACGAGGCCCGTGCCCGCCCACGCCATACATTCGAGAAAGCCACGACGGTCGATCCCGTCGAGCGACATGTCGTCTTTGATAAATTTTGGCATACTGGGTGGACCCCTCTCCCGGCCCACTTTATTCCCGACCGAATATCTGCTGGCACCGTGCGCTATAATCAGAGGGTGAAAGAAGACGCGGACGAGCGCGCCGGCCGCTTCGCCAAGCTGATGATGCCACACCTCGATGCCGCCTACGCCGTGGCGCGGCAGTTGACGCGCAATCGGCACGACGCCGAGGATGTCGTGCAGGAGGCCTATCTGCGCGCACTGCGGTATTTCGACGGGTTTCGTGGCGCGAGCGGCGCATCCGATCAGGAGAGCCGCGCGTGGCTGCTCACGATCGTGCGGCACACGTGCTACTCGGCGCGGCGGCGCAGTATGGATCGCGCGGAGACGATCGAGTTCGACGATCGCCTGCATTCGAATCCGCTCGGCGTCGACGAGGATCAGCGACTGACGATCGAGCAGGCGCTCGCGCTCTTGCCCTACGAGGCCCGCGAGGTCGTTGTCCTTCGCGAGCTCGAAGGGCTCTCGTACAAGGAGATCGCCGTCGCGATCAATGCACCGATCGGTACCGTGATGTCGCGTCTCGCGCGGGCCCGCGAGCGCCTGCGGAAGATCATTAGCGATGTCGCCGAGAGACCCACATGACGCACGAACACGAGCAGTACGAAGACTTCCTGAGCGCATATCTGGATGGCGAGCTTCCGGATGGGTCCGATCTCGAGGCGCACCTCGCGACGTGTCCCTCGTGCACGGCGCGTCTGGCCGAGTATCGCACCATAGGCGACTCGCTGCGCCGTCAGGCGCGCCAAGAGAGTACGCCCGCGGCGCTGCGCGTCCGGGTCGCGGCCGCGCTCGATGCCGCCGAAGCCACCGCGGCGAGCCCATGGGTGCGCCGGCGCCGCCCGATGTGGAGCCCGGGAGTGCTCGCGGCCGCGGCGGCGGTGGTCCTAGCGGTTGGGGTCGCCCTCACCGGGTGGGGCCGCGCGGACGAGGGCGTGACCCGCGAGGTGCTTGATAGCCACGTGCGATCGCTGGCGGGCGACCAGGCGCACTTGTTCGATGTGCAGTCCACCGACCAGCACACGGTCAAGCCGTGGTTCGAGGGCAAGCTCGACTTCGCGCCGTCTGTAGTCGACTTTGCGCCGGACGGCTTCCCATTGCTCGGCGGCCGGGTCGACTTCATCGCCGGAAAGCGCGCGGCCGCCCTGGTGTACGGCCGCCGCAAGCACCTGATCAACGTCTACGAGTGGCCGGCTGGATCCGGTCTTGCGGATACTAAACCGACAGGTGAGTTGCGCCTGGGATATTCCATGCTACACTGGACGCACGCAGGAATGGTCTTCTGGGCCGTTTCCGACGTGAACCCGGGCGATCTTCAAGAGCTGGCGCGGAACATCGACACCATTTCGCGGTAAATCTGATTCGTGGCGTTCTCGCATACCCTTCTTCCATATCAACTTCCGCGCGCCCTGCGCACGCGGGCGGAACGCCTGTTCGACCAACAACTCTGGCTCTGGAACCACGACGTCAGACACGCGTCCGGCAACCTGATGCTCGCGTACGGGTTCACCTGCGACTGCGGGCCGGTCGCCGGCGGGACGCTATCGTCCAGCGCCTACTCGCTCGGGATGGAGAGTGGACGGCTGATGCGCGTCTGCGAGAGCGGGATGTTTGTGTCGACTGCTCCCAGCCAGCCGAACGTGGCGGGCGTGTACGTGCGGCGACTGGGGTTCGAGCCGCGGCGCACCGAGGGTGTCAAGATCGATCCCAACTCCTGCGTCCCGCTCCAGGCGACCAAGGTCCGGTCGCCAGGCCCCGGCGAGTGGCGGGAGGCGTGCGTGGCGCTCTCCGAGTCGCTCTTCGGCGTCGCGGCGTACGAGGACTGGGTCCTCGTGCACTTCGGGATCTCCTATCGGCGCGAGTGCCTGACGACGCGCGGCAGTGGCCTCTGCGCGTGGAGGAGCGCCACGCCGATTCAGGAGACGGCGGGCGCGTGGCGGGAGCTGGCGGATTGGTATCGCGCCGCCTCGGGCCAAGGCGGCGCGCCCTCCTCATCGTTCGCTACGTCGGCGAAGAACGCTGAAGTTCGACAGTAGCGTCGGTCCCACGCGTGACGCGCTCGCGCTCCGCGTTGAGATAGGCGTTCGGGTCGTGCCGCAACGCGCCGGCCGGTAGCATAGACCAGAACGGACCCAGATCGTGCTTGACGCGATCCTCGTAGAACGGCGGCAACGCATCCGTCTCGGCCGCGAAATATTTCCGGACGCCAGAGTCGGTCTCGAGCAGGCTACGCACGTGCTTGTAGTATCCCAAGCGCCCCCACCCTTCGCTCGACACCGCCCGCACGACGTTCATCCACTTGGGGATGGTGCCGCGTGTCGCCTTGAACCGGTTCCAGATCGCCCGGCCGGAGAACGAATACGACGTCAGGTCGATGACGTGATCGTAGAACGTCTGCCAAGAATAATTCTTGGGCTTGACGTTCATCGCCAGGTTGTTGTTCAAGAAGTGAAATGGGAACGGCAGCACGCGTCCGGCGCGCTGTAGCTCCAAGTTCAGCGGCGCCGCCCGACCGAACGCCGACAGCAGCGAGTACCCGGGGAACGCCCCAGGCGTCATGTCGATGAACGCCTTGGTGCACTCGAACGGCGCGTCGCCCTCGTCGGTGTCGAGACCGAGCACGAAGTTGGTCTGCACGTACGGGATGTAGCGCATGACCGCGTTGACGTGCTCGGAGACCTGCTTGACCTTGTCCATGCCGTAGTGCTTGCCGGTCTTGGCCTTGTTCCCCAATGAGAACCACGACTCGATGCCGGGCAGCATGGCGGCGAACCCGTTCTTCTTGAGGCGCGGCAGCCGATCCTCGTTCAAGAGCGACAAGCTCGACTCGGCGATAAAGTCCGCGCTCCCCGGGGGGATCGCGTTCTCGATGGCACCGAGCGTCTCATCGAAGCGCACGCCGAAATTGGGATCGTGCCAGCCGATGCGCGGCCGCTTCATGTTCTCCAGCAAGAACCGGAGATCGTCGCGCACCTGTTCGGGCTCGAACGGCTGGTAATCGACCGTCGAGTCGATGCAGAAGCTGCAGGTGTACGGGCAGCCGAGACTCGCGAGCATCGGGACGATCTTGATCGTCGGAGCCTTGGCGAGCGTTTCCTTGATGAACTTCCACCGTTCGCGGACGCTCGGCAGTTGGCGCGGCTGCTTGCCGGCGTTGAGCTGAATGCCGACGGGGCGGTGTTGCTCGCAGTCGGCGAGCACGCTCAGGACGAGTGCCTTATCCGTGAACCCAAAGACGTAATCGAAGTACCGCGACGAGTCCTCGGGATAGCACCGCGCGTGTGGACCGCCGAGCGCGGTGATGGTGCCCTTGGCGCGATACATCGCGCTGATCGCGTACGAGAGTTGTGCGGCCTCGGTGAACGACGAGATGAACAGCAGGTCGGTGTCCGCGGGCAGCTCGCGGGAAAGATCTTCGTACCCTGTATAGCAGACGAAGCGGACCTCATGGCCCGCTTCTTCGCACCACGCACCGATGACCTGCGGCATGATGCTCGCCAAATTGGCGTTCATTAGCTTGGAATACAGCCCGTGGGCTGGACCACTCGTCACAAGATCAAGAACGCCGATACGCAACCGTCGCAGGCCCCCTCCAGGGTCGGGTCATCCTATACAGTAGCGGCTGCGCGAGTTGAGGGCTAGAGGGTTGCGGTCATGTCGGCCGTAATCAGCACGCGATTTCCGTCGGGATCGACCAACTCGCGGTCACCGTCGGTAGTGTCCGGAGCCTGGATCGTGAACGAGAGGAGACCGACCGCGTCTGCGGCTGGGTGCGGTGCGCCCGCGCCATTCCAGGTGTTGAGTCCCAGATGGTGGTGATAATCGCCGAATGCCAGGAACGCGGCGCGGAGCCTGGGCATCGCGATTTTCACGTCCATCCCGACGACGTCGCGGTAGAATGCGATCGATCGCTCGAGGTCGGAGACATGCAGATGGATGTGTCCCAAGTCCGTCGCGGGATCGAGCCCGGCCCATGGCGCGGGGCCCGCGACCGCGAGGAGCGCGTGGCCGTCGAGCGGCGGCGACTCGAGGCGCAGCTGACCGTCGGAGCCGAACCATTCGGCTTTGGGATTGTCGATGGTGAGCTCGATGCCGTTGCCATCGGGATCGGCCAGGTAGATCGCCTTATTCGTCGGGTGATCGCTCGCGCCCGATAGCGGGTAGTCGGCGGCGAGGAGTCGCGCGAGCAGGCGGCCGAGTGCGGGCGCGCCCGGTACGCGAATGGCGATGTGATACAGTCCTGTCGTGCGTCCCGGCTTGGTCGCACCCGTGAGCTCAGTCAGGATCAAGAGCGCCGGTCCATTCTCGGAAGCGGCCAGCACGCCCGGGGCGATGACCTTGAACCCGAGCAGGTCGCGGTAGAACGAGACCGCGCGGCTCTTGTTCGAGACGCGGAGATGTATGGTACCTATCATATCTGATAAATACTCTGTACACCCGTCTCGTTCCTATCGTGAGTCCGCCGCTAGTGGGCGGCGCTAAACAGGGAGGCGACGAACGTGTACACCGCGTGCACGCTCTCGCGAGCGAAGCGGGCGACCGTCTCTTCTCTCAGCACGCCGAGAACGATCAGGATGATCGCGATGAGCGCGACCGCGACGAGCGGCCGCACCAACGCGCGCAGCACGCCGAGGATGACAAGGAGAACGAGCGCGACGCAGATCCACGTCGCAATGGTGTTCGGTCCGATGCCGTGCATGCCGCCCAACTATTGCGATATTCGTGCTCGCGGCCCCCGGCGCCCCTAGATTTGCCGGCATGTCGGTCGTCGCGCGCACGTTGCGCCGCACCGGGTCGACCGTACTCGGTCCGCCGTTGATCGCGCTGGTCGCGCGTCTGGGGCAGCGGCGGATTCTCGGCGGGTCCTCGGCGTCGCGCGCGGTCGAGGAGCTCGTCGCCCGGTCGACACACCGGACGACGGTCGCGCCGGTCGACCTGGGCGCCTCCGTGGCGCGCCTCGAGCTCGACCTCTCACTCCCGAGCTGCCGGAGCCTCCTGGTCCAGCCGCTTCGACAATACGCCGACTGGTCGAGCATACACCTCTTCACGTCCCTCGCGCGCAAGGCGACGACCATCCTCGACGTCGGCGCCAATATCGGCGTCTTCACGTATCTGGCGGCGAGCCACGCGACACAGGCCCGCGTGCTTGCCTACGAGCCCACTCCGCGGCTCGCTTCTCTTATAGAGCGCAACGTCGCGCGCAACGGCTGGGCGTCGCGCGTCGAGGTTCGCCGCGCCGCGGTCAGCGCGGCACCCGGCACGATGACGTTCTATGTTCGCGAGAATGATCAAGAGAGCACGCTGGAACCCGGTCGCACGGCATCGGGTGATGTGCGCGAGCGGATCCAAGTGCCGGTCGTTGCTCTCGACGACGTGTTCGAGCGCGAAGGCATCCCGCCGGAGACGGCATTGCTCAAGATCGACGTGGAGGGGCATGAGATGCGCTTGCTCGATGGATTCGAGCGCACGCTGCGGCGGCGGAACGGTCGGCCGACGCTGCTCATGGAATTCCTCGGTCGGGCGATCACCGATGGCCGCATCATCGACCGCGTGCTCGGATTCGGGCTCAGCGTCCACTATCTGACCTCGGGAGGCCCGGTCCGCCTCGAGAAGACCTCGGACCTCGAGCGCGTACAGGAGCTGGGCCAGTTCAACTTCTTGGTGGTTGAGTGATCGGTCGCTTCATTTCCCAACGAGTCGAGCTCGGGCTCGTGCTCGCGGTGTCCGTGCTCGTGCTCCTCGCGACGACGCGCGTGCCAGAGGGTATCGTCGGAGACGCGGCCGTTAAGCTCCGCGCCCTGCAACAGTATGTAGCGGGACAGTCGCCATCGCTCAATCAGGTCGTGATGCCACAGCCGACGGATCTCGCGCGCGACGCCGCCGTGTGGCTCACCTGGTGGCCACCAGGGCCGCAGCTCGCCGCATACCCCTGGGCCATGCTCGGCGTGCCGCTCGGGACGAGCGCGCGAATCGTCGCCGCGTTCGCGATGGTACTCGGATCGCTCGGCTGGATCACGTGGTTCAGGCGGTTCGATCTGCCGCGCACCGTTCGCTACGCCGCCGCGGCCGCGCTGCCACTCCTGCACTCGGCCAACTTCGCCTTGTTTATCTTCACGCAAGACGTGCTCAACTTTGCGCTGGCGCCCTGGGTGCTCGTGATGGTGCAGGGTCTGGCGATCCCGCGTGACCGTCGCCTCGGGTGGCCGCTCTTCGGCGTGGCGGGCCTGGCGTTGGGTATGACGTATGTCGTCAAGTACTCGCTCGTGTTCGTCGCGCTCGGGGCGCTGGCGTTCCTGGGATTCGAGGCCCTCCGGCGTCGGCAACTCGTCGGGTCGGTCATCGCCGCGGCGTGCGGCACGGCGATCCCGATCGTCGCGTTGACGGCGCTTAACGCGCGCATGGTGGGCGTGATGAACAACGCCGAGCAGACCGCGCGATTTTTGCCGCGTTGGCAGTCGCTCGTCGCGTTGATCGCCAATCCCGCGCTCGCCGTCGCCGATGCCGATTCGCTCTGGCGATACCTCCTCATGCATCCGGCGCACCCGCTGACGAACGATCCGCTCGCGATCGCGTACGTCGGCGTTCTGCCCGGTCTCGTGTTGCTCTGGTTCGTGTTCGCCGCGATGCGCCGACGCGCGATCATGGCGACGCCCGCGGCGCGGCTCGCGCTCGCGCTGTTCGGCGTGACGCTCCTGGCGATGGTTGCCACATGGACGTTCAGCGACGCCGCCGACTACGAAGCGCGACACATGTTGCCGGCGAGCCTCGCCGTGCTTCCGGTCGCTTACGCGAGCGCGGCCAACGCGCGTCGCCGCCTGCTCCCGGTGACCATGGCGATCCTCTTCGGCGTCGTCCCGGTTGTCTACGGCGCCGTCGCGGTGGCGGGGAAGATCACGCGCATCCCCAGGACGTACACCCCGGGCCCCTCGCGCTTCTACAACGAGTTAGTGACCTCGACGGCGGACCCGGCGGCCGTCGAGCGGACCCTCATCGAGCGCTACGGCCCGGCGACCGATGTCTGGTACATCGCGCACGCCGTGACGGCGCTCGATTGGCCGGGGCGCGTATGGACCGAGACCAACCTCGAGTTCGTCCCCATCGAGAAGCTCGCGACGTTGCATTTTCGCACCACGGCCCCAGTTCGACTGACGGTGCTCCTGCCCCCGATGTTCGAGGGGCAGGGCAAGGGCGCCGTCATTCGCGCCTCGTTCGCCGGCGCGGGATCTTGGCGTCGCGACACGGTGCCGGGGAGCAAATACGATGTCTGGACAACGGTGGTGGAGCCGACGCCGTAGCGCATACGTTCGCGCCGTGCCGCCGGAACCTGAACCTCGAGGCATACACCGAGTGTGGTGCGCCCTCTAAATTTGGCGCCGTGCGAGACGCGCTGAGTCGCTCGATCCACTTCATCGCCTGGGGCAACTTCGCACGGCCGGCCGTGTATGTGGCTTGGCTCGAGTCGCTGGCGTTGCTCGGGCTCGTTGTATGGGTAGCGCTAGCGACCGCGTCGCTGTTCGACTCGGGCGAGACCGAGTCGTCACCGACGGACGCGTTGATCACGTCATTCGCGACCGGCGGCGCGCTCTGGGTACCGGCGCTGTTCATCCTGGCGTGCGTGCACGCGTACCGCGCGCCGGTGGTGGCCGCGCTCGCGGTCATGGCGGTTGTCGCTCCAGGCATTCAGGCGCGATCCGCGGTGGCCTTGGCGCGCCCGGGGCGCGCGATACTCGCCGCGCTCCGCGCCGAGCCGTGGCTTTGGCTGCTGTTCGTTCTGTGTTCGATGTCGGCGTTGTTGCCGCCCTACCGGTGGGATGAGACCGCCTATCATCTCGCACAGGCCGAGCAATGGGTGCAAGCGGGTTCGCTCACCGTGGATCCATCGCTCCGCTACCCGCTCAACGCGTGCAACTGGCAGCTCGTCCAAGGCGTCGCGCTGATGCTGCGCTCGGAGAGCCTGGTGCACCTCCTCACGTGGTTGAGCGGATGCCTCGCCGCGCTCTGCGTCCGCGCGTGGCTCGAGCGCCTGGGCGTTCATCGCGCGGTCAGCTACCCGGCGGCGATCGCGTTCTTCGTGACGCCCCTCGTACAGAATGGACTCACGACGGGGCTGATCGACGTGCCGCTCATGTTCTGGCTTACGGTAGCGGTCTATATGTTGTCGCGCCGCGGCGGGGCGTTGTGTGCGGCGATGTTCGTGGGAATGAAGATCACCGCGCTTTTATTCCTGCCCCTTTTCATTGGACTCGCGGTCTGGCATTACCGCGGCCGTCGACTTGCGACCTACGTAGCGGTGCTATTCATCGGCTCGGCACCGTGGTACGTCCGTAATCTCGCGCTGAGTGGCGATCCCGTGCCGCCACTCCTCGTGCACCCGGCGCGGTATTGGAGCGACTGGGACCGCGAAGCACAAGCGGCGGATCTGCACAAGGGATTGAGCTGGAGCCCGACGGCGTTGGCGACGCTTCCATGGCGGACGCTTTCGTCGACCGATGAGGGGTCATTACGTGGTTGGCCGTTGCTCGGCTACATACTCGTGTTTCCGTTCTCGATACTTTTGCTGCGCCGAGTCCCAATTGTCGCCGCGTGGTACGGTGTCATCGTCTGGATCGCGACATCGTACCATCTGCGGTACGCGATGTTCTTGCCGCTCGCCGTCATCGCGGCCGCGTATGTGCTATCGACCGCCCTTTCGCACGCCCGAGCGTGGCTCGCCGCAGCCGTCAGCACTCTCTTGTTGATCGGTCCGACGCCGGCGGCCGCGCAGTACATTAAGAACGACTGGTCCCGCCCGATCCCGATCGGCGACCCGCTCGCTGACCTCGGCCCGTGCGAGGCGGGCGTGATGCGCGACATCACCCGGCGCGTCCCTCCGCCGGGGCTGATGTACCTCGTGAATCTCTCGCCGCTCAAGTACGCGCTCGAGGTGCGCGGGTATCGCGCGATCGGCGATGATTTTCACGAGGGGCGGTGGACGGACTTTTGGCGCGCGGTCGATGCGCGCGCGACCGGAGCATTCCTGCACTCGCTCCCGGTCTCGTACGTCGCCGTCTGCCGGAGTTATCCCGCGGACCGCACCGGGCGCTGGCCCGAGACGCTCGCGACATTGAGCAGCGACTCCGCACTCGCGCCCATGACGACCGACTCGGTGGCCGCGCTGTTCCGGATCACGCCGTGACGGCGACCCCCTGCCGATAATCCGCGGCGAACCGATCCTTCAACTTGAGGAACTGCTTCTCATACAGGTGATAACTCAGCCACGCCGCCGCGAATACGATCGGGAGCATGATGAGTGTGAAGCTCCGCCCCGCGCCGACCGATGCGTCCGGCATGTGAAGGCCGACCCGGGCGACGGTCATGATCGGCTGATGTAAGACGTACAGGCCGTAGCTGTACTTCCCGAGCACGCGCAGCGGCCGCCAGGCGAGGAACGGGGTCGGCGTCGTCACCGCGTACAGCAGGACACCGGCGAACGCGAGTGCCAGCGTCGGGTAGCCGGTCAGGATGATCCACGGGTCATCGTGACTCGCCGTCCGACGCAGGAGTACGGTCGCGATCAGCACACCCGCCGCCGCGAGCCCGACGGGGCGCATCCAGCGGACGACCGCGGGCGAGCCGCCGGGGCCCCGAAGGGCCAGGGCGATCAGCGCGCCGCAGACGAGACCGTCGATGCGCGTCGGCAGGAACAAATACGCGAACGCGACCTGGAGGGTCGGCGTCAGCACGAGCGGCACGCTGGTGATCAGGTAGATGCGAAGCAGGGTCGCGCCGACGAGCAGCGCGACGCACAGACGCAGCGCGGCGCGGCGCGACAGCGCCCAGATGACGATCGGCCACAGCCAATAGAACTGCTCTTCGATCGACAGGGTCCAGAAGTGCCCGAGGATCGTGACCGTGGGCGGATGACTGAACGCCATCCGCCAATCGCAGAGGTATGTCCAATACCATGCCTCCTCTCCCGCGAGCGCGTCGACCTGGCGCCAATGCACCGGGTGCACCAGCGGCGTGATGACGAACAGGATGACCAGGACGGCGTAGTAGATCGGGAAGATGCGCAGGGCCCGCCGGACGTAAAACGACTGGGCGCGGTTCGGGGCGTCGCGCGTATCGAACAGAATGCCCGTGATGAGGTAGCCCGAGAGAACGAAGAACAGGTCGACGCCGATCCAGCCCGGCCCGGCGATCGGTTTCGGCCAGCCGCAGTGGTGGAGCAAGACCAATGCGATCGCGATCCCGCGAACGCCGTCGAGCGCAGGGACGTGGACCGTGCGCACGTCTCGTGAGACGCCCATATGAGCCTAACTTGGCTCAACGCGCCACGGTTTGTCCACGGAAGCAATGTCCGGTGACTCAGCTTAGATGAAGTGCCACCTGCCCAAGGCGTCACAGCCTCTGCCGTGGGCGGAACTGGTGTCATGACTCGGCACCTACTGGGTGTGACAAGAGTGGGGCGTGACGGTTGTAGCGATCCGCTGTAGAATTCCGCTCCCGTGATGTCACTCTTGTTCTCATCGTGTCCGCCCGCTCATGTGCGCGGCGCTGGTAGCCTCGATGTGCAGTTCCTTGCTGTGCGGTTCGTCGTTGCGAGCGAAGTGGTCTGCGTGAAGAGGTTTCAGGCATGCCGGGACAGATCGAGCGGTTCGATGTGGCGAAGCAGCTCATGTGCCCGGTGTTGGTGCTGGGCGGCCGCGGCGCGGGCAAGGAGCTCGTCGCCACCGCGTTGCACTCGGCGAGTAACCGCTGCGTGACCCAGCGGAGTCTGGTCTACGACCGTCACGCGCGCTTCGACTGCCGGCACAAGGTCCAGATAGGCGAGCCCGATCCACCCCAACATCAGCCAGGATGCGATGCCGAGCACCCGTCTCGAGCGGTGGCTAGAGGCTGTCATCCGGCAGCCAACCAGAGGCCAGAAGCGTCGTACTCCGATATCTGACGGTAGTCAGCCTCAACGAGCCGCTCCCGCCGCACCGCGGGGATCTGCCGCAGACGCGGGTCGCATTCACTCGACGCACAAAGGGTCGGGCTCAGGTCAGCCCGACCCCCAAACTCCAAACGCACCATGATCTCGTACACGCGCTGGCACGGCCTAACCTGTGCGATGTGGAATTACCGCGCGAGCGATACCGCCGATGAGGGGCGCGACGGCCGCTGCAAGTAACGCAATCGCAGCCATGATCGCGAACACACGTGGCAGGGCTTCGCCGATGGTTGCGTCATGAAAGAACTGTCCTCGGTACCAAATGGTCCCACTTACGACCATGGCAATCGCTCCTAAGCCGACTGCGAGACCCGCGCTAGCCGCGACGGGTTTCCACCAATCCAAGTTGGCGGGGATGAACCTAGCCGGCAAAGAGAGCGGCACGTCAGTGCGCGGCCGGATTCGGCAGACGAAGCGCGGGCGGCCAGCGCTTCGCCGGCAGCTCTTCCTGCTCGCAGGTCGGTGTTGCAAGACGGGCGGCTTGTGCCACGAGCAGTACGTCGCGTTGGTGGCGCGGAACGGCGGGTCGCGAGTGAGCGCGGTCTGCGCGATCGCGCGGAAGCTTGTCCCGATGTTACTGCACCTCATGCAGACGGCAGAACCGTTCGACGCCGCACAGTGGCAGGTGCTCCAGCACCAGTCGCCGTATCGCGCCGCCTGACCGGAGGAGAAGACGAAGGTACGGGTAGTGAGCCGAGCGTGGAGGGGGGTGCTTCGACCTTCAAGTTCCTTGCGGCCCCGGACGCCCCGCGTTCGGGTGACCGTCGTCGTACAACCGTCTAGGTCTCCCTCGGACCCTTAGCGTCTGTGAAGATGTGTCGTGCCGGCGTTGGTCGCCGAGCACCTAGGATATTTGAGTGTTGCGTGGAGGTCCCGCTATGCACGCTGCTCTTCGGCGCTGTTTGACAAGTGATCACTGCTAACGCGCGAGATCCGGCGATCCAGAGAGCGCCATAGAGGCTCAAGGATACACACGGTCCGTTGCGTCGGTGCGGAACGGGAAGGTCCAAAGTAATAGACAGGCTTTCGAGCCTCGATATCGGATCTGACCCCCGGTCCGCAGCGCAGGCTAGCCTCGCGCACGAGGTCCCGTGATCCGGACGGCCCAGTGAA
>Ga0210409_10005467_pt1 | contig 13348 bp, 7 predicted proteins | sample IncBWH17MmetaG_FD_161649 | JGI IMG/M metagenome (GOLD analysis project Ga0210409, IMG submission 161649) | Forest soil microbial communities from Barre Woods Harvard Forest LTER site, Petersham, Massachusetts, United States - Inc-BW-H-17-M | ecosystem: Environmental > Terrestrial > Soil >... | reverse complement strand
CACGACGGCCACCGGTTACATCGGATTCCAGGTGAGCAGCATCACCTCCGGCCGGGTGCTCTATACGGCGAACGTCCCCGGCTTCGGCTACAGCCCGTCCAAGTTCGGCTTGAGCGCCCCGAGCCACGGCATCTCGCTCGCGCCCAACGAGCGCCAGGTGTGGGTGATCGACGCTCCCAACAGCTACGTGCACGTCTTCGACGTCTCGCACGTACCAGCCGCCGCCCCGAAGCTGATCGCCAACATCGCGATGGCGCATCCGATGACCGGGGAAGAGGACCCGTGCAAGTACGACTGCGGGCGCGACGGCTGGCTCCAGCACAGCCGCAACGGTCGCTTCGTCTACGTCGGGGACTCGGGCGACGTGATCGACACGCGCACCCTGCGACCGGTGGCCTTCCTGCCGGCGTTGCGCCAGACGCGCAAGATGCTCGAGATCGACTGGCGCGGCGGCCTGCCGATCGCGACGACCTCGCGTTCCGGTGTGGGCTACGTGCGTTAGCCGCCGTCAGTGTGGCGAGTAGCTGGCGTACAGCGAGGTCTGCTCGGCGTCGGTGCTGAAGGCGCCGAACGGGTTCGTAGGACCTGAGGTGAAGCTGTTTTCGTTGAAGTCGCGCGAGCCGGTGACGCTGTCGAAGCGGAAGCCCGCCACATGACTGGCAGCGCCTGTGATGATGCCGATCCAGTAGTTGCCCGCGCCGAGAACGGGCGGCGAGGAGAACGTGAGGTCATACCAGCCGGCGGCGTTCGTGCTCTTGAACGTCAGTTGTGCGCTCGTCGCGAGCAGCGCCGCGGGGCTACCGCCGGAGTCCGCGTATATCAGGCCCTTGATCACCTGTTCTCCGGAGGTGCTGGTCGGCGCGAGGTAGATGCTGAGCTTGCTGACCGTCGCCGCGATCGGCAGGGCGTAGCGGTTGACCCGCTTGCGGTCGGCGAGGAAGCTGTCCACGGATGCGCCGACGCTCGTCTTGCCGAACGTATAGACACCCGGTTCCACGACCGCCGTGTGTTCGGAGGCGCCGGCAGTCGAGGCGCCCGCCAAGTTCGACGCGGTGACCGCCACGCGCAGCGTGGAGCTGGCGTCAGCCGGGTTGATCGCGTATGTCGTCGCGGTGGCGCCTTCGATGGCGGCGCAGTTCGCGCCGGTCGTGTCGCAGCGTTGCCATTGGTAGGCGTAGCTGGTTGGGGCTTCGGTCCATGTGCCACTGCTCGCGGTGAGCGTCTGCCCGGTCTTCGCAGTGCCGGTGATCGTCGGCGCCGCAGTGTTCCCGGGAACGATGCCCGGTTTGACTTCGGCTGTAGGGGCGGAGCTGGATGGGGTCGACGCGCCCGCCGAGTTCGATGCGGCGACCGCTGCCCGCAGGGTGAACCCGAGGTCCGCGGATTTGACCGGGTACGTCGGTTCGGTGGCGCTTTCGATGGGGGCGCAGTTGGCTCCGGTTTTATCGCAGCGCTGCCATTGGTAGGCGTAGCTGGTTGGGCTTTCGGTCCATGAGCCGCTGCTCGCGCTCAGCGTCTGACCGGTCTTGGCCGTCCCCGTGATCGTCGGCGCCGCAGTGTTCGCGGGTGCGAAGCCCGGTTTGACTTCGGCTGTCTGCGCGGAGCTTGCCGGAGCCGACGCGCCCGCAGGGTTCGATGCTGTCACGGCGACGCGCAGCGTGGAGCCGATGTCGGCCGATTTGACCGCATACGTCGATGCGGTGGCGCCTTCGATCGGCAGGCAGCTGGCCCCCGTCGTGTCGCAGCGCTGCCATTGGTAGGCGTAGCTGGTTGGGCTTTCGGTCCATGTGCCCGCGTTGGCTGTCAACGTCTGTCCCGTCTTGGCAGTCCCGGTGATCGTCGGCGTCGCAGTGTTCACCGCAACGTACGTCGGCGTGACTTCAGCGGTGGGGGCGGAGCTCGCCGGCGCGGAGGCGCCCGCCGGGTTGGACGCCGTGACGGCAACGCGCAGCGTAGACCCGACGTCCGCCGGGATGACCGTGTACGTCGATGCGTTGGCGCCTTCGATCCCGCCGCAGATCGTTCCGGTCGTGTCGCAGCGTTGCCATTGGTAGGCGTAGCTGGTTGGGCTTTCCGTCCATGAGCCGCTGCTCGCCGTGAGCGTCTGGCCGGTCTTGGGCGTCCCCGTTATCGTCGGCGGCGCGCTGTTCACGGGTACGGAGCCCAGCTGGACGGCGGCGGTGCTTTCAGAGCTGGCGGGGGATGAGCCGCCGGCGGAGTTCGATGCGGTCACGGCGACGCGCAGCGTGGACCCGAGGTCTTCGACCTTGATCGTGTAGGTCGCCGCCGTGGCGCCTTCGATGGCGGCGCAGTTCGCGCCGGCCGAGTCGCAGCGTTGCCACTGGTAGGTGTAGCTGGTGGGGGCTTCGGTCCATGTGCCGGTGCTCGCGGTGAGCGTCTGTCCGGTCTTCGCGGTGCCGCTGATCGTCGGCACCGCCGTGTTCGCCGGAGCGAAGCCCGGTTTGACTTCGGCTGTCGGTGCGGAGCTGGATGGAGTCGAAGCGCCCGCAGAGTTGGATGCCGTCACGGCGATGCGCAGCGTGGAGCCGAGGTCGGCGGATTTGACCGGGTATGTCGGTTCGGTGGCGCTTTCGATGGGGGCGCAGTTGGCTCCGGTTTTGTCACAGCGTTGCCACTGGTAGGCGTAGCCGGTCGGGCTTTCGGTCCATGAGCCGCTGCTCGCCGTGAGCGTCTGGCCGGTCTTCGCCGTGCCCGAGATCGCCGGCGCTGCTGTGTTCGTGGGTGCGAAGCCCGGTTTGACTTCGGCGGTCTGAGCGGAGCTCGCGGGCGTGGAGTGACCGGCTGAGTTGGATGCTGTGACGGCGACGCGAAGCGTGGAGCCGATGTCGGCCGATTTGACCGTGTACGTAGATGCGGTGGCGCCTTCGATCGGCAGGCAGTTGGCTCCCGTGGCGTCGCAGCGTTGCCACTGGTAGGCGTAGCTCGTCGGGCTTTCCGTCCACGAGCCCGTGGTCGAGCTCAGCGTCTGTCCGACCTTCGCGATTCCGGAGATCGTGGGCAGCGACGTGTTCGCAGGAGGCGCCGTCGGCGTATATGTCGCGTAGAGCGAGGCCTGCTCGCTGTCCGTGGAGAACGACCCGAAGGGGTTCGTGGGCCCGGATGTGTAGTTGTTCGAGTTCCAGTCGCGGCTGCTCGTGACTTTGTCGTAGCGGAAGCCGGTGACGCCGCCGGTGCCACCGCTGATCATGCCGATCCAGTAGTTGCCGGCGGCGAGCGCCGGCGGGGTCGCGAACGGAAGGTCATACCAGCCCGCGGCGTTGGTGCTCTTGAACGTCAGCTGGATGCTCGTCGCGAGCAGCGCGGCGGGGCTGCCGCCGGAGTCGGCGTAGATCAGGCCCTTGATGACCTGTTCTCCCGAGTTTTTCGTCGGCGCGAGGTAGATGCTGAGCTTGCTGACGATTCCGCCCACGGACAGCGCATAGCGGTTGACCCGCTTGCGGTTGGCCGCGAACTGGTCAGAGGAGGCTCCCACGTTCGTCTTCCCGAAAGTGGCGACGCTCTGCTGCACGACGGCCGTGTGTTCGGAGCTCGCGGGCGAGGATTTTCCCGCGGAGTTCGAGGCGGTGACCGCGACGCGCAGCGTGGAGCCGAGGTCCGCGGATTTGACCACGTACGTCGCCGTCGTGGCGCCTTCGATGGGCGCGCAGTTTGCCCCGGTGGAGTCGCAGCGCTGCCATTGGTAGGCGTAGCTGGTCGGGCTTTCGGTCCAGGCGCCGCTGGTCGCGCTCAGCGACTGTTCGGTGGTGGCGGTCCCGCTGATCGTCGGCACCGCCGTGTTGACGGGAGGCGAGGAGGAGGAGCCGGTGGGCGTGTACTGGGCATAGAGGGACGCCTGCTCTGAGTCCTTCGTGGGGGTCCCGAAGGGGTTGGTCGGCCCGCTCGCGAACGAGTTTTCGTTGTAGGCGCGGCTGTTGGCGACGGTGTCGTAGCGGTAGCCCATGCCTTTGGCGGTCGTGCTGGTGATGAAGCCGAGCCAGTAGCTGCCGGCGCTGAGTTTCACCGGGGTGGCAAGGGGGAGCGAGAACCAGCCCGACCCGTTGGTGCTGCCGCTGTAGGTGACTTCGGTGCCGGTCGCCAGGAGCGCCCCCGGCGAGCCTCCGGAGTCGGCGTAGATGACACCCTTGAGCGTCTGTGGGCTGGGCGAGTTGATGCCCGGCACGGCGTACACGCCCAATTTGCTGATCGAGCCCGCAACTGGCAGTGTCGCCGAATGCACGATCTTGAAGTTGGCGAACATTCCCGCGTCGGTCGAGGCCCCGACGCTGGTCTTGCCGAACGTCGAGTCGGGCGTGCACCCCGGGAGCGCCTTGCACACGTCGAGGCGGCCGCCCGTGATCACCTTTCCGGCGAGCGAGGGGAGCGGGTCGACGTTGCCCAGGATCCTCGCCTTCACTTCGGTCACCGTCAGCGAGGGCGAGGCGGAGAGGATCAGGGCGGCCGCGCCGGCGACCTGCGGGGAGGCCATCGACCCGCCGCTGAGGTACCCGTAGGTGCCGTTGCGAAGGGTGGAGTAGACGGCGGTTCCGGGGGCCCCGAGATCGACGGTATGTGGACCGTAGTTCGCCCAGCTCGGCAGCTGGTCGTTGTGGTCGGTCGCGGCCACGCAGATCTCGGTGGGCCGGTCATATCCGCAGGGGTAGCGGCGCACGGCGAGTTCGTCGTTGTTGTCGCCGGTGTTCCCCGCGGCCGTCACGAAGAGGATGTTGTTCGCTCCGAGCACGTCGATCTCTTCGGAGAGGGCCTGCGAGAATTCCGTGCCGAAGAACGTCGCCGAGTCGTTGACCACGCGGATGTTGACGCCCGCCTGCTTGGCCGCCACGAACCACTGCAGAGCGGAGATCAGTCCGCTCGTCGAGCCGCCTGCGCTCGAGTTGAGCCACTTGACCGGCAGGAGCGTCGTCTGCCAGTTCATCCCGGCGACCCCGGCGCCGTTGTTTCCGACGGCGCCCATGATCCCTGCCACATGCGTGCCATGACCTCCATAGGCCGTATCGTCATCCATCGGATCGCAGGTGCTCGTGAGCACGTTGTAGCCGTGGGTGCCGGCGGCGCAGCCACCGATCCCGCCCGGGTTGCTCCAGATGTTCGCGGCGAGATCGGGATGGTTGTAGTCGATGCCCGTATCGGCCTCTCCGATGACGATTGAGCGGCTGCCCGTGCTCACGCCCCATGCCGCCAGGGCGCGATCGTCGGCGCCCGGGGTGCCGGGGGCGGGTTCGCCGACTTTCTCGTCGGCACCCTGGTTGGGGATCGGCTGTCCCGTGTTGGAGGAACCCCACTGCAGCGGGAATGACGGGTCGTTCGGCGTGGCGCTCGCGTGCATCAGGTAGTCGGGCTCGGCATAGGCGACGTTGGGGTTGCGCCGCAGCCGCTGGACGACGGCGAGCACCCTCGAGCTGGGCACCCGCAGCTTCAGCGGGGTTATGAACGTCCTCGCGGAAGCCGTGCCTGGCTGATGCACCGAGCGGATCGCAGGCCCGAGGTAGCTGGCGCCCTGCCCGCCGACCGCGCGCTCGATCGCGTAGCGGCGTCGAGCGCCAACGCCCGTGCGAAAGCCGACCAGAACCACCCCGGGACGGAACGAGTCCGGCGCCGACGTCGACGATGCCCGCGTTGCGAGGCTTCCCGTGGGAGTGTTACCGGCGCTCGAGGCGCTCGGCGCCGGGCGCACCGGGCCGCCGTCGCGCGGGATCGTGGCGATCGCCACCGGCACGATCACGGCGAGGACGGCCGTCGCGGCGAGCAGAACCGGCCCGCGGCTGCGGCGTGGGCGCCATCTTCCTCGCTGCGGGTGAGCCGGACGATCCATCCCAGAGAGCCCCCTCCAATGGGGCGCCGGCGGTACGCTTCCATGCGGCCGCTGCGGCGTCTACATCCAGAGTGTAAAGGACTCCAGGCGGCTCAACGAGCGGTTCGGCGCCCGCGAAACAGGGCCGGCAGACGCCAGGGCTAGCAGCTACAGGCCGCGTTTGCGGCGCCACATGAGCCGGACTCGTTGCGTATGTGTCGACGGTGGCGCCGGTACGGAGGCGAAGACCGTCAGGTTGGCATAGAGGCGTCCCGAACCGGAGCTCACGATCCGGCGCCCGGTCGCGTTCAGCTTGACCGTGACCTGCACCGTGCCTCCGGGCCCGACCGAGAACGTGGCGGCCCCGATTGTGAGCGTCTTCGTCTTGAGGGTGGTGCGCGTTCCATGGCCCGTACTGGTTTTGATCCTGACCGTCAGCGCGAGCCTGCTCGCGCATGCGGTCGGCCCGCTGCAGTGCAGCCCGATCTTCAGCTTGCCGTGCTTGATCTTCAGGACCGTGCTCGTAAGCACGACGTGGCTCGGTTCGACAGGTGGAGGAGGTGGCGGTGGCGGCGGAGGAGGTGGTGGTGGTGGAGGAGGAGGTTCACAGCCCGGCAGGGCTTTGCAGACGTCGAGGCGGCCTCCTGTTCTCACCTTTCCGGTGAGGGAGGGCAGCGGGTCGACGTTGTTGAGGATGTCGGCCTTGAGTTCCTCTGCTGTCAGATTGGGTGCGACCGAGAGGATTAGCCCGGCTGCGCCCGACACCTGGGCTGCGGCCATTGAGCCTCCGCTGAGATAGCCGTACGGTTCGCTGCCCAAACCAGGGCCGGGTTCGCGCAATGTCGACAGGATGCTGACTCCCGGCGCCGCGAGGTCGACGGAGCTCAGCCCGTAATTGGCCCAGCTCGGAAGGTTGTCGTTGTTGTCGGTGGCGGTGACGCAGATCTCGGTTGGGAGCCCGAAGCTGCATGGCCGGTGGCGTGTTGGTTCGACGTCGTTGTTCTGTGTGCCGTTCCCGGCTGCCGTCACGAACAGAACGTTCTCTGCTCCAAGTTCTGCGATGGCGGCCGCGACTTCTTTTGCAACTTCTGGTGGTTCTTCTCCTTCGAACACGGCCGAGTCGTTCACTACTCGGATGTTCACGCCTTCGCCTCGGACTTTGATCAGCCACTTCAAAGCGGCCACCAGGTTGCCGGGCCCCGTGTTGGCCGATTCTCTCCACTTGACAGGCAGGATCGTGGTCTGCCAATTCATGCCGGCGACTCCGATGCCGTTTCCGCCTATCGCCCCGATGATCCCGGCGACGTGTGTGCCGTGGCCGCGGTAGCCGGTGTCTTTGTCCATCGGATTGCAGCCCAGCGGTTCCAGGACGTTATAACCGTGTGTCCAGGGCGCACAGCCACCGTAACCCGGTGCTGGGTTGGTCCAGATGTTCGCCGCCAGGTCGGGATGGTTGTATTCGACCCCTGTGTCAACCTCACCGATGACGATCGAGCGGCTGCCAGTCGTACTCCCCCAAGCCTTCAGTGCGCGGTCATCAGCTCCGGCAACGCCGGGAATCGGTGCCCCGAGAATCTCTTTCGATTCCTGCGTGGGTATCGCCTGTCCGCTGTTGCTGTCCCCCCACTGGAGTCCGAAGAATTGATCGTTGGGCGTAGCGCCAAGGGCCCCTGGCGCGTTCGTTGTCAGCGCGCAGGCGGACAGCGCCAAGCAGAGCCCGGCGCACGAGCGAAGTTTGCGCCACCAGCTTCGATACTCACGCATGAGGTTCACAGCCCACCCAGGAGACACAGCATTGAGAGGGGTCCTGATACCCGCGATGTCCCCAGGCAAAGCAAGTGTATTCGAGCGCGTTGGAGTTGGCGACGGTTGGCGGCGCGCTTGCAGCGGCGCTGTGGCGTCCCGGCCAACGAATGGCCTAGTTCCGGGGCGACCGCCCTTACAATCCCGGTGATGAGGCGCGCGCCATGGTAGGAGACGGTGACGCTTCGCCCACCGGCCGCTACCTCGAGGACATCGGCGTGCGTCCGACTCCACGGGCGACGTGTCCCTTCGACCCCGGTTACGATCCGGTGACCGTCGAGGCGCATCTGCAGCAGAGCGGCCATCTGATGGGCACGCTGAAGATCTCGATGGCCTGTTGGATGGTCGCCGATGAAGGGGCAACTCGCCGCAAGATCGACGCCGCGCGGCGCGCCGGAGTGCCCACCGTGGCCGGGGGAGGCCCGTTCGAGACGGCGGTCGCCCAGCGGGCGCTGGGAGCCTATCTCGACCTGTGCGCCGAGGTCGGACTGACCAGGATCGAGTGCGGGGAAGGCTTCACGGACATGTCGCTCGCTCCGGCGGACATCGTGCGCCAGGCAGAGCAGCGGGGGCTGGAGGTCGAGTTCGAGCTCGGCGAGAAGCATGCCGGGCGCTTCACCGACGATCAGACCGACGAGCTGATCGCGACGGGAAGGAGCTGGCTCGAGTCCGGGGCGGTGCGCCTCGTGGTCGAGGCGCGGGAGAGCGCTCAGGATGTCGGCCTGTTCACGGCTCCCGGGCAGTTCGATCCCGGCCAGGCGGATCGGATCGCCACTGCGTTCGGGCTCGAAACCGTGCTGTTCGAGGCTCCGAACAAGGCAAGCCAGTTCGCGTTGATAGACCACTTCGGCCCCGACGTTCAGTTGGGCAACGTGCGCCTCGAGGAGGTGCTGCGCGTGGAGATCTACCGACGCGGCCTGCATTCCGACGCGTTCGGCAACGAGAAGCTGCGACCTCGCGCTCCCGTCGAGGACCAGGCCTGAGCCTGTCTCCGCCTCGATGCCGACCGTCGCCATCGACTGCTTTCACGAGCACCTCGCCTCGCCGGGCGCCGACGAGGTGATCGTCGCCATCGATGTGATCCGCGCGACGACGACGGCGGTCACGGCCGCCGCGATCGGCAAGTCCCTGTATCCGGCCGGCTCGATCGAGGCGGCGGTCAGGCTCGCCGCGGACCTCGACCGGCCGATCCTCGCCGGTGAGCTGGGTGGCGTCCAGCCGTACGGATTCGACCTGCAGAACAGTCCAACTCAGATCTCGGCGTTGGACGAGTCCACGAGGCCCATCATCCTGCTGTCGACTTCCGGCACGCGCCTCATGGCCGAGGCCTCACAGGTGGCTGTGACCTATGTCGCCTGCCTTCGCAACGTGAGTGCGCTGGCGAGGCACCTGGCAGAGTGCCATTACGATGTGCGCATCCTCGGCGCCGACAGCAGGGGTGAATTCCGGGAGGAGGACCAGCTCTGCGCGGCGCGAATCGCTCGCGCCCTCGAGCCGTTGGGCTATCAGGCGGCGGACGCCGCGACGAAGGAGGTCGTGCAGCGGTTTGGCGAGGCGGCGGACGACGCGTTCATGATGGGTAAAAGCGCCAAGTACCTGCGCGACACCGGACAGGACGAGGACCTTGCCTTCGTGCTCGAGCACATCGATGACCTCGATCGGGTCTTCGTGCTCGAAGGAGGCGAGGTCCGGGCGGTTCCCTCACCCTGAGGCCGGGGCGGTGACGACGCCGGCCGAGCGCCGCGAGGTGGTCAGCCTCCGCGCAGGAGGCCGGCGGCGCGGTCGATTGCGAGCGCCGGCCACAGTGCGAAGAACGGAAGCGGGTCGTCGCGGGCGAACCAGGCTCCCTCGCGGACGCCGCGGAAGGAGCGCAGCCATGCGCCAAGCCGGATGTCGCCGCGACGGCGGTAGACGATCGACGACGTCACGTCCAGCGGCTCAACGACCCAGCGGCGCCCGTTCGGGAGGTCCGTCGGCGGGACATCTCGACCGTTGAGGTCGAGATGCATCGCTCGCAGCACGTCCACGCCGTTGTCGCCGACGAAGAGGCGGAAGGTCCCACCGATGCGGGGGTTGACGTCGAGCAGCTTGTAGCGGCGGTCTCGCTCGTCGAATCGGTAGCCGATGTCGAGAATCCCGCGGTAGCCGATGCTCCGCATGAACCGTTCGGTGGTCTCCTGCACGGTCGGGTTGGGCAGGCAGACCCCCAGCGTCGTGGCGCCGGTGTACGGGGGCGATTGTCGTATCTTCTTTCCGGTGAATCCGACCTTGCAGCCGGATTGATCGTCGAAGTAACCGTTGAACATCCACACCGTCTCCGGTGTTCCCGGAACGTACTCCTGCAGCATCACGTTGCTGATCCCTGGCGTCTGCATCTGCCGGTAGCCGCTGATTAACTCGTCACTGTCCTGTGCGATCAGCACCCTGGGAGCCGACGGCGGCGCGTCGGCCGCGTTGATGCACTTGAGCACGACCGGAAACGAGCTCCGCCCGGCGTGCTCGAGCACCTCCTCCTCGGACTGGGGAAACACGGATGCCGGCGTGGGAATGCCGTGCTTCTGGCAGAGCTCATACATGCCGCGCTTGCTCGAGAGCGCTCGCACCAATCCCGCGGGTTGGCGGGGCGCCAGGAAGTGTCGGTCGAGCTCGTCGGCGTGATCGTCAACGAACACGCAGGCCGCGTCGTCGGCGGCAACGAGGAGGGGGCGGCCGAGCTCCGCGGCGAATCCGATCAGCCCCTGCAGCGCCTCTTCGTCTGTCGCCGTCACCGGGATGACCCGCCAGCTCGCGATGAAACGGGATGTCGCTGCGGGAGCCCTGCGCTCCCTGCCGACGCGGTGCACGGGGATCCCGAGCCTGCCGAGGCTACGCGCCATTCCGAGCACACCGTGGTGGAAGACGCCACGGCTCAAGCCCAGGACCACCACCGGTCTCTGCTCCGATGCCATCGACAGCTCGCCGGCTCTACCGGCCATTCAGAGCTCTCGAAGCGACGCCGTTGGAGCGATGGGCCTCAGGTACACTCGGCGGATACCAGCCGGCTGCACTTAACCAGCCTCGTCGAGGCGCGCGAGGGTTCTCAAGGGGTGCGGCCCGGACGGCTGGCTGGCGAGCGTGTGATGAGTCAACGGAAACGCGAATATGACACCGGAGACCGGTCGCGCGCCGGTGTCCAGGGCGAGGGCCTCCAGGACGAGGTCAACGCGCATTTCGACTCCTCGGCGTCATATTGGGACGGAGTTTATAGGGGACAGGATCTGCAGGGGATCATCTACCAGCAGCGCCAGAGCGCCGTCCTCGAGTATGTGGATGAAGCGGATGTTGCGCGCCAGGCGGCCGTGCTCGAGATCGGGTGCGGAGCCGGTCATCTCACCATGCAACTCGCCGATCGCGGGCTCAGCATCGATGCAGTGGACGCGAGTCCTGCGATGGTCGATGCAACCGCGGCACGAGCTCGCGCGCACGGAGTGCTCGACAGGGTGACGGTGAAGGTTGCCGACGTGCACGACCTCCCCTTCGCGACAGGCCACTTCGATCTCGTGATCGCGGTGGGAGTGATTCCCTGGTTGCACTCGCCGGCGGATGCGGTCGCCGAGATGGCACGGGTGCTCCGCCCGCAGGGGACCCTCGTCCTGACAGCCGATAACGGTGCGCGCCTCGTGTCCTTCACCGATCCGCGAGGGCTGCTCGCATTGACGCCCCTCAAGCGCATGCTCGTTTCACTGCGCCGGCGACGCGGGCGGGCCAGCTCCCGTCTTCACTTTCCCTCTCGCATCGACCAGATGCTTCTCAGGAGCAGCTTGCAGCCCGTGGCGCGGAGGACAGTTGGCTTCGGCCCGCTGTCGTTCCTCGGCCGCCCAGTGCTGAGCGAGCCGAGGAGCATCCGCGTCAACGGTCGGCTGCAGGCTCTCGCCGATCGAGGCGTCCCGGGCCTGAAGCTGACCGGGTGGCACTACCTCGTTCGTGCCCGCAAGGCGTGACCGACACCCGTCCCGGCGAGCGCCCGGGATCTCGGAGCGGATACGCTCGGTCAGGATGCGCGTGCTCGTCACAGGCGCCAGCGGCTTCATCGGCGGAGTGCTCTGCGAGGAGCTGCTGAAGCGCGGACACGACGTGATCGCGCTCGTGCGGCGCCCCGGCTCCGAGCCGCCCGGGACGCGGCCTGTGCTCGCCGACCTCGGCGACGGCGCTCGCCTGGCTCAGGCGCTGGAGGAGGCGCGCCCCGGATGGGTGATGCACCTCGCGGCCGAGATCGCCTCGCAGCGCTCGGAGCGAAAGCTCCGAGAGGTGAACGTGCACGGCACCGAACGGCTCGTGGAGGCGTGCCTGGCGGCCGCGGGCCCCGACCGTGCCGCGGGGCCGCGGATCGTCTTCAGCTCTACGGTCGTCACAGGCGATGCTCGGGGCGCTCTGCTCACGGAGGAGGAGCCACTGCCGGTCCAGACGCCGTACGGGCGCTCGAAGCAGGAGGGTGAGCGCCTGGTGCTCCAGTCCGGGCTCCCGAGCGTGGTCATACGCCCATCGCACGTATACGGGCCGGGCGGCTGGTACGCGAACGAGCTCGTCGCGCAGCTGCGCCGGCCCGGACGCTTCGCGGTCATCGGCAGCGGCAGGAACCTCTGGGACGTCGTACACGTGAGCGACGTGGCCGAGGCGCTGATCCTCGCCGCCGAGAGCGCTCCGGCCGGATCCATCTATCACGTCGCCGATGACGAGCCGATCACCTTCTACGAGTTCATTGCTCTGACCGCGCGCTCGCTCGGGATCGGTGCGCCGCGGCGGATTCCCGCCGCGCTCGCGCGGGCCGTCGCGGGACGCAACGCGGTCGATGCGGTCGTGCGTTCGGCTCGCTCCTCGAACGCCAAGATCAAGCGCGAGCTCGGCTGGCTCCCGCGGTTTCCCAACGCCCGCGAGGGCGTCGCCGACGCCGCCGCCGCCTTGGGCCGCGCCTAGCTGCCCGCAGGACGCCGGTCAGGCCCGGAGGCCGAACGCGCGCTCCGCCTCGTCAGCCACGTGCCGCGCCAGCGCAAGCGATGACGTGGCCGCCGGCGAGGGGGCGTTGCGCACGTGCAACGAGCGAGGCGTCGCAGAGACGACGAAGTCGTCGATCAGCTGGCCGTCTCGGCCGAGCGCCTGGGCGCGTACGCCGGCGAACGCGGCCCGGACCTCGGCGCCCTCGAGCTCGGGCACGTAGCGGGCGGCTGCGCGCAGCAGGCTCGCGGGACGCGCCGCAAGGCGCAGCTCGGCGGCGGCGCTGCGCCACGAGCGCGCGAGCATGCGCCAGGTGCCCGGCCAGGCGAGCGTCTCCATGAGGTCTCTCCCGCGTATCCGCCGCGCGTCGTACGCGTCGCGCGCGGCCGCGATCATCGCCGTGGGGCCGATCAGGAGCTCGCCGCCGATGTGCCTGGTGAGGTGAACGCCGAGGAACGGCAGCGAGGGATCCGGCACCGGGTAGATCAGCGAGCGCACGAGATGACGGCTTTCGCGGGCAACTCGCAGGTAGGCGCCGCGAACGGGAACGATCCGCGGGCTTCGCTCGGCTCCTGCCGCGACGGCAAGCCGATCGGCCCAGGCGCCGGCGCAGAAGATCGCATGCCGGGCCTCGGTCGATCCTCGGGTGTGTGTCAGACGCAGGGCCCTGCCAGCCAAGTGGACGCCTTCGACCCCGCACCCGGTGACCACCGCTCCGCCCAGCTCGAGCACGTCGCCCGCGTAGGCGCGCGTGACCGCCGAGAA
>Ga0210409_10005466_pt1 | contig 13349 bp, 14 predicted proteins | sample IncBWH17MmetaG_FD_161649 | JGI IMG/M metagenome (GOLD analysis project Ga0210409, IMG submission 161649) | Forest soil microbial communities from Barre Woods Harvard Forest LTER site, Petersham, Massachusetts, United States - Inc-BW-H-17-M | ecosystem: Environmental > Terrestrial > Soil >... | reverse complement strand
GGCTGACGCTTGGCTGCCGCCACCACGTCGAGCGGAAACGAATCGCGGAACTGCGCATCTTCGTCGCGTAACCTCTCGAGGCGGCCCACCGACTGCTGCGCGCGCGGGTGGGTCGTCGGTGTAGCCGCGTTCATCGCATCAGATCAGCATCGGAGTCAAGCTGGGATCGCCCATCGTCATGGCGCGCCGGTAGGCGGGGCGTTCGCCGATGCGTTTGAGATACGCCCTGACGTGAGGGAAAGGCGCAAGATCGCGGGGAGCAAAGATTCGCAGCGTCGTCAGCGGAAACAGCATCATGATGTCGGCTGCGGTGAATTCATCGCCCGCGAAATAGGGCACGGCGCCGAGCCTGCGTTCGACCAGGTCATACAGGCGTGCACGGCGCTCCGTACCCATCTCCATGAACGGGTTGTCCGCCTTGAGTCCGAGCATGGAGACAATGATGCTGCTCATCTCGCTCGGCATCATTGTGCCGTTTGAGAAATGAAACCAGAACAGATAGTCGGCGAAGTTGCCCCGCTCCGATCCCACCGCGAGGCGGCCATTGCCATATTTGGCGATCAAGTACTCAAGAATCGCACCAGACTCCGGCAGAACCAGATCGCCATCGGTGATAATCGGAGCCGTTCCCATCGGATGCAGTGCCCTGTACGCAGCAGGCGCCAGACGCGTCGTTGGATCGCGCTCGTAGCGCTGCAGGGTATAGGGGATTGCGAGTTCCTCGCAGAGCCAGACAACTCGCTCGGACTGCGAGACACCCAGGTGGTGAACGGTAATCATACGGACGCGTACCTCTGCTGGATCTCAACAGGCGAGCACCATAGCGCCGCAGGTGCAACAACTGAATGGGATTCTAGCCGCGTCCGGTAGCTCGTAATGCCTCTAGGTGCAATGCCATCCGGCCGATCCTGAGCACCACCGGCCGTCGCGCTTAGGTCATGGCGTTATGCGGTCGCTCCAAAACCCCGGTGCGCCGATTTGATCTCGATGTTGAACGAATCTCCGGAATCTCGAGGGCTCGTAGCCAACGCTTCGGAAGTGCTCCATTAACATGTCTAAGTCTGCGTCTGTGATATCTGGCTGCCGCGAGTACACCCAACCCAGATCGCGATTTCGTTCGCCGAAGAGAATGTACCTATAGTCAGGATCGACATACAGCACTAGGAAAGGCAAATTGACAGGTCCAAGCCCCACTCGCCAGTGGGCGTTGTGTGTTCCCGGCTTTACCCAATCGTGCACGGTGTAGTGTTTCTGCGGTGCAACCACACTACCCCTTCGAAAATAGAAATCCTCGCGTATGTCGCCGTCCGCTCGCCTAGAGTAGACGTCATATGGCTGGACCAGCCCCTTCTCGAATCTGTTTGGTATGGTAGCTATCAGATACCAACCACCATAGATTCGGTTGAGATCGACATTTTCGGCCAGCGGCAGGAACTCGCTGCTGACGCAGCCGCTGAGAATACTCAGGAGCGCGGATAGGCCTAGCAATGGCCTGCGTGGCCCGGCCTGGTTTTCCGGATCGCGCGTCATATTCAGCCCAGGCGTGACCGAGTCGGTTGTGCACCCGACGTGCACTGCCGACATCCCCTATCGCAGTCTTAGTTCTTCAGCGAAAGTTTGCTCAATTCGGCATCGATCTCGGACAGGACTTTGTCCGACAACATATCGGGCGCGTATTGCTGAAGCATCTTCAGCGTCATGCTCGCCGCCTGACTGATCCCCGGATTGTTCACGATGTCGGGTATGTACTTGGCGAGGACAGCTTTGGCATCCGAATCGCCGAGCAGCGTGCCCATCGGGGTCGACTGGCTGTTGTAGTGTCCACCGTTGGCGGGCGGATCTGCTGGCTGTGCAGGCACAGGCTTGGCCACCGCGTCCGTGCCACTTGCCGCAGGGGTACTCTGCGCAAAGGACACGGCGGACGTAAACGCGAAGGCGACGCCAACGGCGATAGAGACTAGACGCATAGATGAGATTCCTCCGAGTCGAAGAATGGACAGCGAGACTGCATTCGATTCGTGTCCGTGATCATGGGGCATCGCGTGCGAAATAGCTTATCTGGTATGGCAAGATAGCTTGACGCTGCAGGCACTGACTTTGTGGGCGGAAGCTGCGCTGGCGCGCGGCGATCGAGTTGCCGCTAGAGCAGGCAATGTCTACGCCCGGGTCCCGCTGGTCGAACTGTACGGCGGCCAGACGCCACGCTAGCTCGCGCATTGCGTTCGCCCGACCATCGTACTGAAGCTCTTCTTTCGCCCCCGAATAGATCATACGCCATTCCGGCGGATGGACCGTCTGGAGCAAAGGCGGCAGTCCAGATGGACTTTAATACGCATATTAATAGACCGCGCTGCACCATAATCCCTCTAGAAACGCGTACTCGTTGCCAATAACAAGCATGTTATTATTGCTTGGCGAATAGATGCATCACCTAAGGCCGGGCCTCGGGGGAGAGGGAACGGATGACTTACCTGGCTCCCAATGAAGCGCTTCTGCCACGCCATCCCGTGATCATTGGCGGCAAGCCATCGCAGGGCGGCGGGCAGCGGATGTCTCATATCTACCCCGCAACGGGGCAAGTCACGGCGGAGCTGCGGCTCGGCTCGGTGGCGGACGTCGAGGCGGCAGTGGCCGCGGCGCGCAAGGCGGCTCCGGGATGGCGTGCCCTGACCGGCGACAAGCGACGCGATCTGATGTTCAGACTCGCCGCACTCATCGAACAGAACAGTTCGCAGCTCGCCCAACTCTCAACGATCGAGAACGGCTCGACCATCATGACGACGAGCTACCTCAGCTGGGATGCCGCACAGAAATTCCGCTATTTCGGTGGCTGGGCGGACAAGATTCAGGGCCGGACGGTGAGCACGTGGGGCGGTCCAGCGCATGACTATGTTGCGTACGAACCCTACGGCGTCATTGGAGCCATCATCCCGTGGAACGGACCGATGTTCGCAGCGACGATGGTGGTGGCACCGGCACTTGCGGCCGGCAACTGCATCGTCGTGAAGTCTCCGGAGCTGGCCCCCTACTCGGTGATGCGTCTGGGTGAGTTATGCATCGAGGCGGGTTTTCCCGAGGGCGTCTTCAACGTCGTCACGGGAGGGCCGGAAATCGGCGAGGCGATGGTCGGACATCCCGGCATCGACAAGATCCAGTTCGTCGGGAGCGGCGCGACAGCGAAGAGAGTACTGCGCAATGCAGCCGAGACGCTCAAGCCTTGTGGACTGGAGCTCGGCGGCAAGTCTGCGGTGATCATCTTCGGCGACGCCGATCTTTCGGACGCGGCCAAGCGTGGCTTGTCCGGCGCCGTCAGTGCCAACGGCCAGGGCTGCGTTAACGGGACGCGGCTGCTCATCGAGCGCACGATCTATGATCGCTATCTTCAAATGTTGGGCGCAATGGCTGAGCGTGTCCCGATTGGCGACCCACTCGATCGGGGCACCGTGCTCGGTCCTGTCATTTCTCTGGTTGCGCTGACCCGCATCCTCGGCGTTGTCGATCACGCCGTGAAGCGCGAAGGTGCACGATTGGTCGTAGGTGGCGAACGTCTCGGTGGGGATCGGGCGGACGGGTTTTTCCTCCCGATCACTATTGTCGCGGATGTCGGCAACGACACAGGTATCGCGCAGTACGAAGTGTTCGGGCCGGTGCTGGCGGTGACACCGTTTGAGAGCGAGGAGGAAGCCATCGCGCTCGCCAACGGCACCGCTTATGGTCTGGGCGGCTACATCCATACGCGCAATCTGCGCCGCGCGCATCATGTCGCGAGCCAGCTCGACGCTGGGATGATTCATGTCAACGGATCCGGCGAAGCAATGACTCCCTGCACGCCATTCGGTGGCATGAAGCAGAGCGGCTACGGCCGACTCGGCGGCGAGGACGGGCTGCATGAGTTTCTGCGCGTTAAGAATGTCTGGGTGAATTTGGCCGAGCCGGCGGTGGCCAAGTGACTCTGCTCGATCCGACCGAACGCACCGCGCGGGGTGCACAGCTCCAGGCGGAGCTGACCGGCGCCCCCGGCCCCGCAGCCGAGCCGACGACACTGCTGGAAGCCTCATGGCGCGACTACATTTATGCGGAAGTTTGGTCGCGACCCGGGCTGGACCTGCGCTCGCGCTTCTTGATTGCGATGAGTAGCGCTGCCTGCGCCAACGACTCCGCAGCAACAGAACGTTATGTGCGCGGGGCGTTATGCGGACGCGAGCTCACATTGCTGGAGCTGCGCGAGGCGACGCTGCATACCGCAGTTTATGCCGGATGGTCCTATGGCGGCGTACTCGACGCGGCTGTGACGACGGTCGCCACTGAGATGGCCCTGACGCCGGCGGTCTGTGCGCCGATACGCGCTGTTCCCTGGGATCCGACGGTGCGACACGAGGAAGGTCGCGACAGCTTCAAGCACAACATGTTGTTTGGCGGACCCCCACCGCAGACCGCCTATTTCGAGGCCGGCATTCTCAATTTTGTATTTGGCGAGATGTGGAACCGTCCGGCGCTCGACCAGCGCGCGCGCCGCTGGTTGACGCTGGTGGGCGTCGGCAACAGTTCCTCAAGCGCGCCGATACGCAGCCATGTTTGGTCGGCGATGGCGAGCGGCAACGCGTCGCGTGAGGAAATGTTCGAGTTCGTGTTGCAATACGCCATCCATGCCGGCTGGCCGCGTGCATCCGTGATGCAGGGGGCGGTGATGGAGCAGGCCGCACGCGTGGAAAAGGGTCTGCCCTTCGAAGCCTGACGAGGAGATGATGCATGTCGATCGTAGTGAACATGAGCGGCGAGTCGGCGCTGGTCACCGGCGCGGCCTCGGGGCTCGGGCGATCAACCGCGCTGGCGTTGGCGCGCGCCGGCGCAGATGTCTGCCTGGTCGACATCAATGCCGCTGGCTTGGACGAAACAGCACAGCAGATCCGCGCGCTCGGCCGCAAGGGGCTCGTTCACGCCACCGACCTGGCCGTTGCCGAGAACTGCGCGGCAGCGGTGTCAGCGGCAGTCGCGGTGTTTCACAAACTGGATGCGCTGTGCAACGTGGCCGGCATGATCCTCTTCAGCAATTCGACGCAGATGGCGCCGGCGGACTGGAACAAAACGCTGGCGGTGAACCTAAGCGCTCCCTTCCACCTCAGCCAGGCCGCAATCCCCCATCTACTGGAGCGCGACGGCGCGATCGTCAACGTCTCCTCTTCCGCCGCCTTCATCGGCGAAGCTTACGCTGCTGCCTATTGCGCCACCAAGGCCGGACTGAACGCGCTGACGAAATCGATGGCGATGGAATACGTGCACCAACCGATCCGCATCAACGCGATCGCTCCGGGCGGCATGAAGACCAACATCGCTGCCAACCTGCGCATGCCCGAGGGCGTCAACTATGACCTGATCAAACGCTTCTCAGGTCTGCGTGGCTTGGTCGAGGTCGATGATGTCGCGCAAATGATTGTCTATCTCGCTTCCGATGCGGGCCGCGCCTTTCACGGCGCCTGCGTCAGCATGGACCGCGGCATCACGGCGGGATGAGTTTGATCGATCCTTAGAGCGAGCCATGCCTGATCAACGACAAATGACGGTTGGCTTCATCGGGTTGGGCAGCCAGGGTGGCCCGATGGCGCGGCGGATCGTTGCAGCCGGTTTTCCCCTCATTTTGTGGGCTCGTCGGCCACAGACGCTCGAGCCCTATCTTCGGACGGCAGCACAGACCGTGCGCGAGCTCTCCGAACTCGGTGCTCGCTCGGACCATGTCGGCGTATGCGTCGTGGACGATGGTGGCGTGCAGGAAGTCGTCACCGCGCTTCTGTCCTCGATGCATGCGGGCAGCCGGATCGCGATTCACTCAACGGTCCACCCACGGACTTGCATCGCATTGGCGAAGCAGGCGGCCGACCGTGGAATAGCGCTGATCGACGCGCCGGTGAGCGGCGGTGGGCAGGCGGCTGAAGCGGGCACGCTGACGGTCATGGTGGGGGGCGATGCAGAAGCGGTCTCGGCGTCGCGCCCCGTGTTCGAAACATTCGGCGCGCTGATATCCCACTTGGGCGGCATCGGCGCCGGACAGCTCGCCAAACTGGTCAACAACTCGTTGATGGCGGCCAATATGGCGCTGGCGGATGCGGCGCTCGGGGCCGGCGCAGGCCTCGGCCTCGAGCGTGCAGCGCTCATCGAACTGGTCAAGGCCAGCAGCGGGCGCAGCTACGGATTCGAGGTGCGTGCTCGATTGGCCGATATCGCGCTGTTCAGCCACGGGGCCAAACTGCTCGCCAAGGATGTTGGTTTGCTAACGGCGGTGCTGGGCGACGATCCATGCTCCGAGATCTTGCAGCGCACGGCCAAACCGTTCCTGGAGAAGATCGCGCAGGCGCAGATTCAAGGTGACAAGCCATGACCTTTTCGATCGATCAGTTTCGCTTGCACGGCAAAGTGGCCATCGTCACCGGTGCAGGTGGGCGCGGCAACAGCATCGGGCGGTCCTATGGACTCGGTCTCGCCGCCGCCGGCGCATCCGTTGTGGTCGCGGACATCAACGCTGAGGGGGCCAAGGCGGTCGCCGACGAGATCATGGCGAGCGCAGGCAAGGCGATGGCTGCGGCGGTGGATATCACAAAGCCGGAGTCGGTCGCTCGCATGGTCAGGGCTGTTACCGACACCTACGGTGGCATCGATATCCTCGTCAACAATGCAGCGCTGATGGCTGAGCTGGGCCAGCTAGCCGCAGCGGACGTGTCGCTCGAGGAATGGAACCGGATCATGAATGTGAACGTCACCGGCGCGCTGCTCTGCTCGCAAGCGGTGATCCCCGAAATGCGCAAACGCGGCAGCGGTCGCATTGTCAATCAGGTCTCAGGCGGTGCCTTCCCGGCCATCTCGATCTACGGCATCAGCAAACTCGCACTGGTAGGTTTAACGACGACGCTCGCCCGGCAGCTTGGACGCGAGGGGATCGCTGTCAATGCGATTGCGCCCGGCAACACGACCAGCGACGCTGGTAAGCTGCTGACCCCCGACGATTCGCCGTTCATCAAGTTCCTGCAGATGAACGTCGCGATGCGCGTGCGCGGCGCGCCGGATGAGCTGGTCGGTACACTGCTACTGCTCTGCTCGCAGGCGGGTGCCTGGATCACCGGTCAAGTGATCCATGTGGATGGCGGCTGGGTGCTCAGACCTTAGAAGAAGCTGAAGGCCGCACAGACGTGTCAAAGTCTAATGAGGCCACCGCGCTGCCGACGCCGAGTCTTGTCAATGCGACCGCTGAGAGACTGCGCGATTTGATCCTGGCACAAGAACCCGACGTTCTGATTGGTTCGCTGCCAGAACTGGCGAAGCGGCTTAACGTTGGCATTACGACGGTACAGCAAGCGGCGCGCGTCCTCGAACACGAAGGACTTCTGCACGTGCGCAGGGGCCCAGGGGGCGGCTATTTCGGCGGCCGGCCCGATGCGATTGCCCTCGAGCGGTCGCTGGCAACCTATTTGCGTGTCCGCAGAGCGGATGATTATGAAGCCCTCGAGATGATGACCCTGCTCGATTGCGAGTTGATGCCGGCAGCGGCGCAATGTACGGTAGAGCGGCTGTTCGATGAGATGCGTACCCTGCAACAGCGCGTCGATGGCTGTCGTACCGGCGGCGAGCGAGTTGCGTTTGAGGACGACTTGCACTCGATCTTGTTCAAGATGGTCGATCGACCGCTGATTGAGCTGCTCGCGCAGGTCAGCATGCGCTTTTACCGCAGCCAGCCGATTCCGAAGATCTTTGAAGGCGACGAGGGAGTGCGCGCCTGGCATCAATGGCGGCACCAGATCATCGAGGCGATCCTCGCGCGAGATCCGGAACGGGCGCGTTTCGAGGCGCAGCGACACCGGCGCGGTCTGCTTCGCAGACTGGCGCGAGAGTGACTCTGATTCGCAGTTTCACGCTACGCAGATGGGACCGATAGGACGCGACGAAGATACGTCCAGGCCAGATCGGGCGGACAGCCCCCGCACAAAGGGTGCAGCGGCAAGCGGCCCCACCGCTTCACCAGCGCGGTCGCCTCCTCCACGTTGACCACTCGGTGTGCACCGTGCTCGGCACGCAGTTCTTCGACCGTCCTACCTTTTGACAAGCTCACAGTTGGGCGGCGAGCGTCCTTGTTCCAGTCGGCGTATGCGACCGCATCGGCCAACATGTAGGGACCTACCTCTTTCCAGCCTGCATCGGGATCGGGGTGTACGAAAACGATATGCGGCATCTCCGGCGAAGGTAGCACGCAGGGGCCTGGTTCGAATCCAGCCTCGCGAGAAGCTTGCGCATAGGTCTCGGCCAAGCCCGGCACATTGGTTTGCGCGAAGAAAGCCAGGCCGCTGCGGGCCGCCCGGCGCGCCGCCGCCTTGGTGGCTCCGCCCCACATGATACGCGGGCGTTCGGCAGTGAAAGACCGTGGAGTCACGCGCGGCATCGCGCGCCCCTGGCGGGCCTGATCCAATACATCCAACAGCTTCGTGAGCTTCTCGTCGGCAATAGCACCTCGCTTTTCGAAGTCGAGTCCGTAGAGCTCGTACTCGACCGGACGATAACCTATGCCCAGAACGTAGCTCACCCGTCCTTGACTGATATGGTCGAGCACAATCATGTCCTCGGCCATACGCACCGGGTCGTACATCGGCAGCAGTGCTGCTGCGACGATGAATTGCACGTTCCTGGTCACCGCGGCCATTGCCGAGGCCAGTATGAGCGGCGAAGGCACGTAGCCATCGTCTGCCGCATGGTGCTCGGACAAGCCGATGGAAAACGGACCCTTGTCGTCCGCCCACTGCGCCATGTCGATCGCGGTGCGGTACTGCTCGGCGATCTGAGCGGGCGTCTTCCCCGGTACCCGTAAATCAAAACGCATGGTGAACATACATGACCTGCGGGCTCATCGGGGTGGACACCGTCACCTTCCTGCTTCCTGCGGCATTCATCGGAAGTCGCCGTCCTGGGGCGGTTGCGCGTAGATCGCCCGTAAGGCTTTCTTGTCGGGCTTGCCGAGTGGGGTTTGCGGGATGGCGTCGACAAAGTCTACCGACTTCGGAGCCTGGAACGATCCCTTCCGCACAGCCACCAGGGAGCTCAGTTCAGCTCCCGTCGCACTGCAGCCAGGTCTTAGGACGACAAGCGCCTTCACGGCTTCGCCCCATTTCTCGTGTGCCACGCCGATCACCGCGACCTGCGAGACAGCGGGATGCTCACCAATGATGTCCTCGATCTCGCGCGGATATATGTTGAAACCACCGGAAACGATCATGTCCTTGGTACGGTCGACAATGCGCAGGAAACCGTCCGGATCGCGCACTGCGACATCACCGGTATGTAGCCAGCCTCCGCGGAAGGCCGCCGCCGTCAGCTCTGGGTCGCGATAGCCGTCCATTACCAGGGGACCCCGCACGCAGATTTCTCCTGGCTCACCGTCGGGTACGGGCCGACCCTCCACATCCTGCAACTGTATACGTACCCAAGGCGTGGGTCGGCCGCAGCTCGCGAGACGACGCAGGTCGTTCACATCATGTTCGCACTTGCGCAGCATTGTGATCGCCATCGGCGCTTCCGCTTGTCCATAGAACTGGCAGAAGACGGGTCCAATGCGCTCGATCGCCTCCTTCAGTCGCGCGGGCGAAATGGCCGAGGCGCCATAAAAAACCGTCACCAGACTGGAGAGATCGAATTCACCGAAGCGTGGATGATCCAGCAACGCATAGATCATCGTCGGCACCAGCAGCATGCAATTGATGCGGTATTCCTGAATCGCCTGCATAACTGCCACCGGCTCGAAGCCTGGCAGCACCAGCATCGTACCGCCGCGCAGAAGCGTAGGAATGAACATCGCGCCGCCGGCGTGAGTTAGGGGCGCGCAGGTCAGGACCTGTGGCGGGTTTGGCCATTCCCAGTCGGTCTGCATGATCTGCAAAGTGATGATGCCAGTACGCTGGCAACTGGGAAGCGCCTTTGGTTTGCCGGTCGTGCCGCCCGAATATCCCATGCGCATGATATCGCTCGGTCCGACCACAGGCGGCACCAACGGCGCGGGCGCGAAACTGTAGGCAAGCTTGAACAGGTCGTCGCCCAAAGTGCTCTTGCCAAAGGCCATTAGCCTGATTCCCGGAACCTGCTTGGCAATCTCTGCCGCGCGCCCTTCAAAGCGAGTGACATCGAAGATCAGTACCTGGACACCCGCATCTTTGATCACATGCAGATGGTCCGCCAGGCCACTCAACGGATGTAGCGGCACATAGACCGCGGCCAGCATCTGCACGGAGTGGGTCACATGCAGGCATTCGGGCCGATTGGGTGAAATGAGGGCGACACGCGTACCTCGCACCACTCCAAGACTCTCCAGCGCCTGCACGAACTGGCTGGTGGCATCGCGTACCTGCGAAACCGTGAGCGTCGGACCGTCCTGCAAATGCAAAAGTGGCCGATCGCCCCCGTTGCTAAGCGCATTGGCCAACACCTCGGCAGTATAAAGCGGTCGATGGAGATCATCGTTATCGTCGCTCATTCTTTTTGCCTAAGATGAATCGATCGGCCTGCGTGATCCGTGGCTAGCGTACGACTTTGATTCGCGTTCTGATAGCGGGCACCGGATACCGGCGGTGCCGGCCGCAAAGGCACACGATCACTGCCTTCATGGGCAACAATGCATGCAGGTATAGACACCATGCGGCACCGTAACGTGCGCATACTCACCCGGAATATGCAACCGCTGAGCAGTTTCACCCTGGCTGACCCGAAAGTCATGCAGGATCCCTACCCCTACTACGAGCGGTTGCGTGCGGAAGACCCGGTGCACTTCGACGAGGGCATCCGCACCTGGCTTGTGACGCGCCACGACGACATATTGACGGCGGCGCGCAATACCGACGTCTATTCGGACGAGATGCGCGTTTCCAAGGCGATTCGCTCGCCATTCCTGGCTGAGGTCGAAGAGCACATGCAGCGCGAAGGGTTTCTGGTGCTCGACCCGGCGGACAGCTTTAAGACCGACGGCGAACTGCACACGCGCCGCCGCAAGTTGGTGGCCCATGCTTTCACCGGGCCAAACGTTGCGGCGATGGAGGCGCGGGTTACAGCAATCTGCCGTGAAAAGTCGGCTGCGTTCCTTAGGCGCTCAGCGGTCGATCTGGTCAGGGAATACGCCATGCCGATTCCAATCCTCGTGATCTGCGATGCGTTAGGGTTGCCGATGGATCACGTCGACGAGGTCAGTCGCGGAGCGGATTCCATGGTGGCACAGGTCGGTGCCGGCGCCACGCGCGAACAAGCCTATCAGCACGCCGAAAACATCATGCAGCTGCATCGTTTTGTGCGAAACGCCATTGCGGAGCGGCGGCTCAAGCCGGGCGATGACCTGATTTCGCAGTTCGTCCATGCACGCATCGACGACCCCGCTTCACCTCAGTTGACCGAAAGGGAGCTGATGGCAATCTCCACGGTGGCACTTGCCGGCGGAGTGGATACAACCCGCAATGGCATCGCCTTTGCGCTGCATGCGCTGGCGACACGGCCGGATCTGCTGGCGCGCTTGCGCTCATCCAAGGAGCAGGACAAGGAGCTCGGACGCTTCTGCGAAGAAACCTTGCGGTTCTATTCACCGGTACCACAGCTACCGCGAATCACCCTGAGCGACACGACGCTGCGTGGCAAGCAGATCCCGCAGGGTGCCTACGTTTTCCTTTGTTGGGCCTCCGGAAATCGCGATACAAACCGCTTCGCCGAGCCGGAAAAATTCGACATGGATCGAACCCAACTCAACCAGCATCTGGCTTTTGGCACCGGAGTCCACTACTGCATCGGCGCGATGCTCGCGCGCCAGGAAATGAAGTGCGCGATCAGGGAGATCGTGAACAATGTACCGCGACTCGAGCTGGCGGTGCCCAAGGAGCAGCTCGATCTGAGTAGTTCTATGGTCATTCTTCGCGGCTTGAAGAGCCTCCCCGTGCGGTTGCGCGTATAAGACAAGCCCTTCAGGCCAGTTGGGGGCGCGCGTTCGGCGCTCTTAAGCCAATCGCGAGAAGCAATTGCGCATTTCCTGCACAAACAGATCAGGTTGTTCGAAGGCCGCAAAGTGCCCGCCACGCTCGAGCTTGTTCCAGTAAATGAGGTTGCGGTAATACCTCTCGGCCCAGCGGCGGGGCGCCGGTATGATTTCCTTGGGGAAAATGCTACAGCCCACCGGTAGCTCCAGAACGGTGGGAGCGAAGGCTTTCCGGAAACTTTCCCAATAGAGCCTTGCGGATGAAGCGCCCGTGCCAGTGAGCCAATACAACATGATATTGTCCAGCAGAGCATTGGTTCCGAACAGCGCGTCCGGGTCGCCGTCGCAGTCCGACCAGGCATGGAACTTTTCGTAGATCCACGCGGCCTGTGCGATCGGTGAATCCGCGAGCGCATACCCCACGGTCTGAGGCCGCGTCGCCTGAAGGCGGGCGTACGCGGCCTCATTTCCAGTGTAGAGTTCCAAAGCACTCAGCGCTGCCTGCTCTTCCGCGTCGGGAACGCCCCGTTCAGAAGCGCGTGGGATCACCAGCGGCATGTTGAGATGAATTCCGGCCAGCTGCGGAGGCGCTAGTTTTCCCATGGCGATGGAGACGGTAGCGCCCCAATCGCCACCCTGCGCCACGTAACGCTCATACCCCAACCGGGCCATCAGAGTAATCCACGCTCGTGCGACTCGTTCGACGTTCCAGCCAGGCATCGTCGGCTTTTGCGAAAACCCGTAGCCCGGCAGGCAAGGTATCACCAGGTCAAATGCCAGTTGGCCGGGCGCGCCGGTGACCAGAGGCTCAATGGTCTGGTGAAACTCGATGATTGAACCCGGCCAGCCATGGGTCAGTAGCAGTGGCAAGGCATGCGAACGTTGCGAACGGACATGCAGGAACTGTATGAGCAGCCCGTCTATCTCGGTGGCATAAAGGCCGAATCGGTTGAGCGTCGCCTCACAGCGGCGCCAATCATAGGTACTTACCCAATGTTCGATGAGCGCGCGCATTCGCGCTAGCGGTACACCCTGAGACCAGTCGGTGACGGTCTGCGCCTCCGGCCACCTTGTGCCGCTGAGGCGACGCCTCAACGCATCCAGCTCCTCTTCGGATATGGAAAGTAGAATTCTTCGGACGTCACTCACGATTGGATCAAAGTGCGCACGATACTGAGCTCACTGCGTGCGCTACCGCGACCACCGGTGAGCTCCGCCTGTTCATCGGTAAACTTGCCGGGATCGAGGGGTGCCAGGCGCGATAATTTGGAATTCACGATGAATCTCTTTTCTGCAATCGCACGGGGAGACTCATCATGATCAGCGGCCATGGCAAAAGCAACCAATGGGCAGGTTCAGATGATAAGCTTGC
>Ga0210409_10005464_pt1 | contig 13354 bp, 7 predicted proteins | sample IncBWH17MmetaG_FD_161649 | JGI IMG/M metagenome (GOLD analysis project Ga0210409, IMG submission 161649) | Forest soil microbial communities from Barre Woods Harvard Forest LTER site, Petersham, Massachusetts, United States - Inc-BW-H-17-M | ecosystem: Environmental > Terrestrial > Soil >... | reverse complement strand
GGGACTTCGTCAGATGTCGAATCGTGTGTCGATGCGCTCGACAATCCGTCTGCGCAATTCGCCGCGACACAAGGTCGTGACCCTCGACAATATGTTTGATTCCATGTGATGAAGAGGCAGAAAGCGTCTGATGAAATGTCGAAATATCGACACCTGACGAAACCAGTGCGCCTGGACACTCGACAATCCATTTGCGCGGTCTCCTGCTCCGGTTGCGCAACTCTCGTTCCTTCAAGTATTTGACTGCGGCGCAAGAATAAACGCCACTCTGGCATCTCAAATGCCCTTATTGAATGCGAAGGCGATTCATGTTTGCGGACCATTGCGGCTCGAATCGTAGGCACGCATTCAAGAACGGAGGATTCAGATTTTGCGACGAAGTGCGATTGTGTTTGCAAGTTTTGTCATGTTGTTAACTCTTGGCGCCGCAGCTCAGGAAAACCGCTCGGACATCAGTCTGCAAGGCACAGGCTTTTTCACGAGGGATTCTACCGGCAACGGAATCTCGCGGACTACTTCAGACACCGGTGGATTTCAGGTGGGATACCGTTATCACATCAACCGTTGGTTCTCTGCCGAGGGGGATTATGGCTTCGGCCGAAATACACAAAAATATTTTGGTAGTTTCGGAGAATCCGGAGTCCAGGCGAACGTCCACGCCGTCACCGGCGATTTGGTGGTGAACCTTCCACTGCCCATTAGAAGGATCAGTACTTACGCGCTCGCAGGGGGCGGCGGCCTGATCTTTGATCCCACTCGCAATGGTGGTGGATCGGTTCCCGGCTCGAGCACTCAGGCAGAAGGCGCCTTTCTGTACGGAGCGGGCGCCGACTATGCCTTGTCGCACCACCTCTCTTTACGTGTCGAGTACAGAGGCTTTGTGTACAAGAATCCGGACTTCGGACTCGCGGCCTTGCACACTGACAGCTGGACGCACACGGCGCAACCATCCGCTGGAATCGTTTTCCGATTCTGATCGTTAAGTTCATTGGGGAAGATCTTCACCACGAAGCTAAAGGGTGGAATCGGCTCTACTACTTTTAAGCTTTACAACTCTTAAAGGAGAAAATTATGAAATCGAAGTATTTGCAATACTTGGCAGTTCTCTCGAGTTTGATTCTGCTGTTCCCGGTCGGCGCATTGGCGCGAGACAAGTCACACTCGGTCGAGATTCCATATGCAGTGCAAGTCGGCGGCACGCGAATAACAGCTGGCAGCTACAAGGTGGCGTGGCAAGGGACGGGCCCTGCGGTAGAGGTAAGTTTCTCGCAGTACGGGAAGACTGTGGCCACGGTGCCAGGAACCTTGAAGACGAATGACGACGAAGTCACACAGGACGCCATCGTGACTGAAGCAACAAGCGCGGATACAACAGCGCTTAGAGAGATCGATTTCGGTCGTCAAAAAGAGGCGGTAGTGTTTGACCAGAACCAGAACCAGGGCGGTCAGTAGTCGCTGAAAGACAGATCGGACGTCGATTTGCAACTTCGGCCTCATTGGGCTCTTTGAAGAGCCATGGAGCCGCGTTCGGAGGTGAGAGCTCTTCAGAATGCAGGGTCCATGGCTTATCTGTGCGCCCATCCTTTCAATACACGAGCTTCGGGCAAACGCAATTAGAGACGGAGGGACCAGCAAATGCTGGAAAGCACAATTGTGTTGCTGGGCGATCTATTATTGAGCGCTCTGACTTTATTGATAGGTACTTGTGTCGTCGGTTCGATTGTTGCGGCCGTACGGGCGGTCGGCCGTGGAAGCGCTACTGCGAGTACCAGGAGGTAAAGGCGAGGATTTGTCGATTCTCGATGTTGGATATTACGATTTCAGATAGCTCGCACGACAAGGACCTCCAATGACAACGAAAAGTGCGCCGCGCCCAGACTCCGCTAAAGTGGTTCCGATAACGAACAGCCCGGCCAGTGTTTCACAGCTTCTTCACCAGTACGGAAGCGGGCCGATTCCATTTGCCGGGAAGGAAGACGCATTATACGAACGGCATCTGGTTTTTGACCGGGTGATCGATCCTAAGGTGGCGAGCCCGCGGGAGCGCTTTGAGGCGTTCTCCCGTTCGATACGCGACGTCCTCGCGCAACGCTGGGTCCTGACCAAGACGACCTATGAAAGAGAGAATGCCAAACGCATTTATTACCTTTCCATGGAGTTCCTCCTCGGGCGTTCGTTGGCCAACAATGTTACGAATCTCTTGCTGGATCCTCTTGTACAGCGGGCGGTTCAGGAAAAAGGTATTGACTGGCTGGAACTGATCGAGCAGGAACCAGATGCGGGCCTCGGGAACGGAGGCTTGGGCCGCCTCGCCGCATGCTTCCTCGACTCGATGGCGACCATGCAGCTGCCAGCCACGGGTTACGGTCTGCGCTACGAGTACGGCATGTTCAAGCAATCCATAGTGGATGGCTGGCAAAAGGAAAACCCGGACAACTGGCTCCGCGACAACGATCCCTGGGAGGTCGCTCGTCCCCACGAGCAGGTGGAAGTGAAATTGAATGTTACCTTCCAGCTGCGCGCCGGCAGTTTTCACGTCATCCCAAACCGGCCGTCCAGCCTGATCGGTATACCTTTTGATCGTCCTGTGGTTGGTTATGGAGGAAAGACGATCAACACTCTCCGGCTCTGGGCCGCGGCTGCACCGGATTATTTTGATTTTCAGGAATTCGGCACCGGCGATTTTGTGGGCGCTCTGGGAGAGACTCTTGAAGCGGAGTCGCTTACCAGGGTGCTCTACCCGGATGATTCCACGACCGCAGGCCAGGGACTGCGGTTTCTGCAGGAATATTTCCTCGTCGCGTGTTCACTGGCCGACCTGATACGCCGCTTTCAGCGATACAACAGCGATTGGGAGAAGCTGCCCGAGAAGGCCGCGATCCAACTTAACGACACACACCCTTCCATGGCGGTCGCTGAGTTGATGCGAATCTTACTGGATGATGCGCGGCTGGGATGGGACCAAGCCTGGGAACTGACAAAGAAAACGCTGGCATATACAAATCACACGCTACTGCCTGAAGCTCTGGAAAAATGGCCGGTTGCGTGGTTTGAGATCTTGCTTCCCCGGCATCTGGAGATCATTTACGAGATTAACCGGCGTCTTCTGGACGAAGTTCGCCTTCGCTTCCCTGGCGACGACGGTCGCGTGCAGCGCGTGAGTCTCGTCGAAGAGGGCAACCAGCGCAAGATCCGCATGGCCAACCTTGCGATCGTCGGCTCGCACAGCACGAATGGAGTGGCCGCTGTCCATTCGAAACTATTGCGAACGACGACGGTCAAGGACCTGGCGGAGATGTTCCCCGAACGCTTTAACAACAAAACGAACGGGGTCACACCGCGACGCTGGTTGCACGGAGCGAATCCCGAACTGGCCGCCGCCATCACGCAAGTGATTGGCGACCGTTGGATTGCGGACCTGAGTCAACTCAACCAACTCAAGCAATTTGCCGAGGACCGGGGCTTTCGTGAAGTGTTCCTCAAGTCGAAGCGGGAGACCAAAGCACGGTTTGCCAATTGGCTCAAAGCGACATCGGGGCAGACGGTGGACCCGAACACGATCTTCGATTGCCAGATCAAGCGCATCCACGAGTATAAGAGGCAACTGCTGAACGCGCTGCGAATCGTGGTCGTCTATAACCGGCTGCGGGAGAATCCCGACACAAAAATGGTGCCGCGCACATTCTTCTTCGCCGGCAAGGCGGCACCGGCTTACCACTTGGCCAAGCTCATCATAAAGTTCATCAACAACCTTGCGGGTACGATTGACGGTGATCCTGCTGTACGCGGCCGACTCAAAGTTGTTTTTCTCCCCGAGTACAACGTTTCGCTGGCCGAACGGCTGATTCCAGCCAGCGATGTCTCTAACCAGATCTCGACTGCCGGCTATGAAGCCAGCGGAACGAGCAATATGAAGTTCATGATGAATGGAGCCTTAACCGTCGGAACGCGCGATGGCGCAACCATCGAAATGGCGGAGGAGGCAGGCGAGGAGAACATGTTCCTGTTCGGCCTCACCGTGGAACAAGTCGAGAACAGCCGCGCCTGGTACAGCCCTTACTGGCATTATGAAAATGAGCCGGAGAATCGAGCCGCTCTGGACCTCATTTTTTCGAATCATTTCAGCCGTAACGAGCCGGGAGTATTCGAGCCGTTGCGCGAGACGCTCCTTACACACGGCGATCACTATATGCACCTGGCGGACCTGACGTCTTATTCCCAAGCGCATGAACGGCTCGGCGCATTGTATGCCGATCCTGGAGCATGGGCACACAGAGCAATTCTGAACGTAGCGAGTTCTGGAAAGTTTTCGAGCGACCGCACCATTGCTGAATATGCATCTGACATTTGGAAGGCGGAGCCATACCCGATATCCTAGACACACAATCAGAAACACAATCAATGACAAGCGAGGCTAAGGGAATGACGATCTCGCCGCTCGCCGGCAAGCCGGCTCCGAAGGAGATGCTGATCGACGTTGCTCGCCTGGAGAAGGAATATTTTGAGCGCCATCCCGATCTGCATGATCCCAACCAATTAGTCAGCTTCGGTACCAGCGGACACCGCGGCTCACCCCTGCACGGCACCTTCACCGAAGCGCATATCCTCGCAATTACGCAGGCGATCTGCGACTACCGGGGAGCGCAGGGAACGGACGGCCCACTCTACATGGGAAAAGACACCCACGCGCTGTCTGGGCCCGCGCAGCGTACCGCCCTCGAAGTGTTAGCGGCGAACAACGCAGAGACGATCATCCAGGAAAACGACGGCGTAACTCCAACGCCTGTAATCTCGCACGCCATTCTGGTTTACAACCGCGGCCGCAAGGATAAAGACCACCTGGCCGACGGCATCGTCATTACACCGTCGCACAACCCGCCCGAGGATGGAGGCTTCAAGTACAACCCAACCAACGGTGGCCCAGCCGATACAGACGTAACGCGCTGGGTCCAGGATCGCGCGAACGAATTGTTGCGCGCAGGAAATGTTGGGGTCAAGCGAGTTCCGTTCGCCAAAGCCATCCAAGCCCCGAGCACGCACCAGGAAGACTTCGTCTTGCCATACGTGCGCGATCTCAAGAACGTCATTGACATGGATGCGATTCGTGGCGCTCGTCTCAAACTTGGCGTGGACCCCTTGGGCGGAGCTGCGCGGCCGTATTGGGAGCCGATCAATTCCATTTACGGACTCGACATCGTCGTCGTAAATCCGATCATTGACCCAACATTTTCGTTCATGACAGTTGATCACGATGGCAAGATCCGCATGGATTGTTCCAGTCCGTATGCGATGGCAAGGCTCGTCGGGCTTAAAGGCCAATACCAGGTAGCTTTCGCCAATGATCCTGACGCCGACCGGCACGGGATCGTCACTCCAGTCGCAGGATTGATGAACCCGAACCACTATCTTGCGGTGGCGATCCAATACTTGTTCGCTCACCGCTCACAGTGGCGCCGGGATGCTGCGGTGGGGAAGACCCTGGTGAGCAGCAGCATGATTGATAAGGTCGTCCAAAAGCTTGGCCGGGAACTACGCGAAGTGCCGGTGGGCTTTAAATGGTTTGTCCCAGGCTTGGTTGACGGTTCATACGGCTTCGGCGGAGAAGAGAGTGCTGGCGCGAGTTTCCTTCGCCGTGACGGCACCGCGTGGACCACCGACAAGGATGGCCCGATTATGGCCCTGTTGGCGGCCGAGATTACCGCGCGCACAGAAAAGGATCCAGGGGAACATTACCGCGAACTGACAGCGGAGTTCGGGACTCCGTACTACACGCGCATTGACGCGCCCGCCACTTCCGAGCAGAAGTCGCAGTTGCAGAAACTTTCGCCCGACGCGGTAAAGGAGTCGGATCTGGCGGGCGAGCCAATTACCGCCAAGCTGACGAGAGCTCCGGGAAATGATGCTCCCATTGGCGGGCTGAAAGTCGTAGCAGCCAGCGGCTGGTTTGCGGCCCGGCCCTCGGGCACAGAGAACATCTACAAGATCTACGCTGAGAGCTTCAAGAGCGAGGCCCATCTGGACGCGATCGTGAATGAAGCTCAAGAGATGGTGAACAATGCGCTGGGTACCGGAATGCAGCACGCGTAAGCACCGGTGTGATGTCATTCACTTCGTCACTTCGGCGATGAAGACTCCGAAGGGTTCGAGCGTCACCTCGGCGCCTTTTGAGGTGCCTGTTGCGGACGATTGCGGCGTCGCCACCAGGCTCTTCAGGTTGGCCGAGGCGAAGCCCTTGTCGGCGAGATTGAAGGTTGCCTTCTGAGGCGAGGACGACATGTTCAGCGCCACCAGTACGGCCTTCCCTTTGTAGCTGCGGAGATAGGACATGACCTTGGCATCGTCTTCGTTCAGCGCCGTGTAGCTGCCTTCGAGCAGTGCCTCATTGGTATGGCGCAGCGCCAGAACTTTTTTGTACATGTTCAACACCGAATCGGCATCTTTCGATTCAGTGGCTACGTTGTGAGTTTTGTAGCTGGGTGGAACGGGCAGCCATGGATCCTTCGTGCTGAATCCGGCGTTCGTGTCCGTGTTCCACTGCATGGGGGTGCGTTCGCCGTCGCGGCCGATTTCCTTCGGCCATCCGGTACGGCCGATCGGATCCTTCACATCTTCCTTGCGCTTGGGGTCGTTGTTTTCCATTCCAATTTCTTCGCCGTAATACATGATCGGAGTTCCGCGAAGAGTCAGGTAGAAGGCGCCCATCAACTTCGCGATGGCGTCGTTGTTCTTCCCGTCGCCGTAGCGGTTGTAAGAGCGGACCTTGTCATGGTTGCTGATCACGAAAACCGGCCATCCGCCGGCAGAATCAACTTGCGCAATCTGGCGGCGAAACTCGGGCGGAGAAAGCTTGTCCACCGTGGTAAACATGAAATCCATCGGCATTTGTAACTCGTTGTCGTGGGAGCCGTAGTACTCCTTGAGCTCATCGATGTTCGACGTCCAGGTTTCGCCGATGAGCACCGCGTCGGATTCGTCGGCCACCTTGCGTAGCTTCTTCAGTACATCGTGCACTTCGGGAAGCTTCTTGTTGTGGATCTCGTCGGTATTTGGATCGCCCTGCTTGTTGGTACCGGGCAGAACTGGATTGTCTGGCAGTTTCGGATCTTCAAAAAGAATGTCAACCGCATCGAGGCGGAAGCCGGAGACGCCGCGTTTGTACCACCAACCGGTGGTGTCGAGCATAGCCTTTTCGACCGCGGGATTGCGCCAGTTAAGATCGGGTTGCTCGGCATAAAAGTAATGATAGTAGTACTGCTTGGTGACGGGATCGAGTTTCCACGCAGACCCGCCGAAAGTCGAAATCCAGTTATTGGGGGGCTGCCCCGGCCCCTTGCCAACGCGCCAGATGTACCAGTCGCGATGGGACGACGTCCGCGATGATTTGGAATCGATGAACCATGGGTGCTTGTCCGAGGTGTGATTTACGACAAAGTCCAGAATGATTCGTACGCCATTTTGCTTCCCCTCCGCGACCATGCGGTCGAAGTCGGCGAGCGTTCCGTACATCGGGTCAATGCTTTCGTAATCGGAGACGTCATAACCGAAATCCACTTGCGGTGATGGAAAGCAGGGACTGATCCAGATGGCGTCCACTCCCAGGTCATGCAGGTAGGCCATCTTCGAAGTGATGCCTTTGAGGTCGCCAATGCCGTCGTTATTGCTGTCGGCATAGCTACGAGGATAGATCTCGTAGAACACGGCATGCTGCCACCACTTGTGACCTTCGGCGTCGACGGATTTGGTTTGAGCGGCGACCGATACCACGCAAGAGAGGATCATCAGCAACGCGAGAATCGAAAAGAATCGCTTTGACATGGGATTTTCTCCTCCGAAAGACTAACAAATTCCTGAGAACTGAGTTTTCACTTTGGCGTCGCAAACTTCAGGACGACGTCCTGGTGGACATAGGATTCTGCATCCGCAGATGGGAAGTCGACCACCAACTTTGATGAATCCTGACCCGCAGCCCTGAGTTTCGCACCTTTGACGGATGCCACCTGCGATGGATTCCAGATGGACAGCTCATATGTTCTCCCGGCCAGTCCGGACAGGGACAAGCTTAGCTGTGTGCGTGCGGAGTTCCACGTTTCCGAAAGGACGCGCAGGCCCACGCTGGCGCTGCCGAGCGCGGGCAATTTGTTCGAGAGGCTGACGCCGAAATCATTCTTCAGGCGAATGCGAACTGTGCTGGTTGTCTGGGTCAGCGGGAATCTTATAGCAACGTGTTGATCGCCGGCGGTGGCAGCAATATGGAACGGCAGACTATGGCCGTTCAGTTCGACCGAGGCGACGCTAGTGCGCAGGCTGAAGGCTGGGTTGAAGTCAAACGTGCAATCGGGGCCGGTGCGCTTTACTTCCAGAGTCAAGAGTCGGGGAGTTCTTTGGTAGCTCAGCGCTACGGTGGTCGCGCCCACACGCAGGTTGTCCAGCGAGAACGATCTCCAATCAGCTGGGATGTGCGGAGCAAAGGTTACTGTGCGGGATTGAGCATCGGCCTCGAGTCCGAGCATCCCGCGCAAGATTGGGCTGACCACCATGGCCGCCGACCAGATCTGATGCGGAGAGCTAGTCGAGAGCGGCTGATAGTAGTCGCCGGAGAGCACTTCGGTGACGTGACCGAGCGATCCATCGAGCGCGAGCAGGGCGTTGGACCGGAGATTGGCGTAGGCGGGAAGCGGCTGGTGGTAGCGGTACTCGCCAACCGAGGCCCATCCAGTGAAGAGCGGCCACACGGAGCCGAAGTGGTATCCACTGCCGTTGTAGATAGAGGAGTGGTTCGAAATGATGCGTGTGCCCCAGTCGGTTTGGAGGTCGGCATCCGCGAGTTGTTGGATAGTGGCCTGGGACTTGTCTTCGTCGGTGAGTCCAAACCACATGGGGACAGTGGTCAGGACCGTGAGTTCGTCCACGCGGCGGTTCTGCTGGTCGAGGGCGAAGGCAAACGCTTTTTTCTCCGGAGACCAAAAAGTCTGATTGAACGCGGGCTTCTGGCGATCAAAGGCGGCTTGCAGGTCTTTGCTGGCGTCGTCCTTGCCGGTAAGTTTTGCGAGATTCGCTAGCGCGCGCAGAGCTTCGAGGCCGAGGCCACTCTGATAAAACTCCGCCTTTACGGGAAGTAGCGGGCCGCCTTCGACCCACCCGTGGCCAAATCCGAAATTCTGCGGAAAGCTCTGCGCGTCGTAGGTGGAACGCATGAACTGATACGCCTTCCACAGGCTGTCCCATTTCTGGCGCGCAAAATCGAGGTCTCCGCTGCGGGAAACGTAATCGTTGGTCGCGATGATGTAGAGCGGCGTGGCGTCGGCGGAGGCGTAGCCGTAGGGATAGTCCTTGAACCAATCCACAAAACTTGCGCCTTGAGAGATTTCATGCGGGATCTTGCCGTCGTCGCGCTGGAACTTGGCGATGAACTCAAGGGCCGTGCGAGTGGTGGCAAAGTCGCCGATGGAGTTGAGCGCGAAAGAAGTCCAGAAGGAATCGCGGCCAAAGAACCAGGCAAAGCCGGGACGCTGGCTGGTGCCCGAGGTTCTGTATCCGGCGACCAAGCCGGTGCCGAGGTCGGGATTGGTGACCAATCCCTGAATCGTACTGATGCGCGACCAGTCGTAGGCCTGCTGGAGTTGCGAGTCCGGGAGAGTAAGGTTCAGCGTGCGGTTGAGATAGTCGCGGTAGTACCGGGCGGATTCTCGCAGCGGGTCGGAATACCAAGTCGCCAGGCGCTGATAGTTGGCCTGCGCATCGGCGAGTCCCTGGGTGGAGGCGGCAAGAACAATAAGCTTGCTCGCTCTCCCCTTGCCGGTCACGCCTAGACGCAGGGAATTTTCGCTGTCCGACGAATAGTTCGTTTGATAAGCAAGTCGTGCACTCGAGCCGGAGGGCGATCCAACCATGGCGTAGAACTTTTTACGCTCTTCGCCAAACACAAACGCGTGCTGCGACTGATCCCAGTTGAGAAATGTCCCTCCGAGGGCGGCGGGCCACTCGAGTTGAAAATCGGCTACGAAGCCGGCCTCGATTTCCAGCGGCTGTTCGGTCTCGACGTCGAGCAGAATCACCGCACCGGGCTCGTGCACGGGAACGAAAAATGTCTCGCGCACGGAGAAATTGTCGCCGGCATAGACGAGCGTTGCCGATTCCGGGTGGACGATCAGGGTGCGAGCCAAGCTCTCAGCTGGAACAGCGCGGCCATCCACATGAAAGGTGAGGTGGAAGCCGCGAAAAATCTTCAGCGGATAGACCCAGGCTTCCATCTCTCCGCTTTCGTTGCCGAACAGACCGGCGCGCATTCCGACTACCGGAAGAAATTCCCAGGAGCGGACGGGGCGGGAGAGTTCGAGAGATGGCGGCGACTGCTCGGCAATAACTGCCGGAGTCGATACAAGAAAGGACAACAGAAGAACGCAAGCAAAGGCAGCGAGACGAGCAGGGGAGAGAGTGCTTCTCATTTTTTCAACGTCGCGCACATGCGATGAGGTCTTCATTTTAAACGGCAGTTTTTGAACGGCAGTCTAAGACGCCAGCTTGCAAAGTGTTCAGGCACAAACTATAAGAATTCAAGGGCACAGTCCAGCACGAGCTGATTCCCGGGTATTCCCTCTTGCCTTTTTCACGCCGCGAACTCCTGAAATCGCTGAGCCGGTCGACCCTCGTTCTGTCGCTCGAAAACGTTCTTGGGCTGGCGCGTCCGCTGTGGGCGCAATCTGCGCCGGCGGCGCCACGACCGATTGAACCGCTGAAACCGGGCACTCCGCTCGGAGTAAGTTTCGTCGATGTTGGGCGCGCCGCGGGACTGAACGCCAAGACGATCTACGGTGGCGAGCACAAAAACAAGTATCTACTCGAGACAACCGGCTGCGGCGTCGCGTTTTACGATTACGACAACGACGGCTGGCTCGACATTTTTCTCGTGAATGGGACGCGGCTCGAGGGATTCCCGGCGGGACAGGAACCCGTTTCACACCTGTTCAAAAACAATCGCGACGGCACATTTACCGATGTCACGCTAAAAGCAGGGCTGGCACGCTCTGGCTGGGGCCAGGGCGTTTGCGTGGGTGACTACGACAACGACGGGTGGGACGACTTGTTCGTCACATATTTTGGGAAGAATGTGCTTTATCACAATAACGGCGACGGCACATTTACCGATGTCAGCGAGAAGGCGGGCGTCGCGGGCAAAGGCAATCGCTGGAACACCGGTTGCGCCTTCGTGGACTACGACCGCGACGGGCGGCTTGATCTGTTCGTCGCGAATTACATTGACATGGACCTGAAGACCGCGCCGGTGCCGGAGTCGGGGCCGTGCCTCTATAAGGGCGTGATGGTGGCATGCGGGCCGCCGGGATTGAATGGCGGGAAGAACATTCTTTATCACAACAACGGCGACGGCACGTTCACGGATGTTTCCGAGAGCGCTGGGATTTTAAAAGCGAATGGGACTTATGGGCTGGGCGTGCTTACCGCCGATCTCGACAATGATGGATGGCCCGACATCTACGTGGCCAATGATTCCACCGCGAGCGCCCTTTATCAGAATAAGAAGAACGGAAAATTCGTGGACATCGCGTTGGAAGCGGGTTGCGCGTTGAGTCCGGATGGCAAGCCGCAGGCGGGGATGGGCATTTCGGCTGCCGATTATGATCTGGACGGAAATCTCGACTTGGTGAAAACCAACTTCGCGGGAGACACTCCTTCGCTCTATCACAATCTTGGCGAAGCCACTTTTGAAGACACAACATTCACTGCCGGCCTCGGCGCGCACACGCAGTTCCTGGGCTGGGGCTGCGGGTTTTTCGATTTCGACAATGACGGCTGGCCCGACATTCTGATCTGCAACGGCCATGTCTACCCGGAAGTTGAACAACTCAAGACCGAGGCGGGCTACCCGCAGCGCAAACTGCTCTATCGCAATCTGCGCAACGGCCGGTTTGAGGATGTCTCGCTGCAAGCGGGCCCGGGAATTTCTGAGCCGCTCGCGTCGCGTGGCTGCGCTTTCGGAGACTTCGACAATGACGGCGATCTCGATATGGTGGTGAACCCGGTCAACGACTATCCGCAACTGGTGCGCTGTGATTCGCAAACGGGAAACAACTGGATCAAAGTGCGGACGATCGGGACGAAATCGAACCGCAGCGGGATTGGGGCACGACTAAAGTGCGTGACGCATGCGCCCGATGAAGCGAGGCCGCATCAGCAGATTGACGAAGTCCGCAGCGGAGGAGGCTATTTTTCGCAGAACGATTTGCGCGTTCACTTCGGCCTGGGAAAATCGGGGAAAGTCGATCTGCTTGAGATTCGCTGGCCGAGCGGACAACTGGATACGCTCAAGGACGTGAAGCCGAATCAGGTGATCTACGTCAAAGAAGGTCTGGGAATTGTGCGAACGATGCAGTTTTCTTCAGCGAAATAAAAGCGCCAATGCTGCGTCTCAGCGGCGAGAAAGATCAAGACCTTTTAATCACGGGGGTCACAGAGGACACAGAGAAAAGCCACAGAGGAACTCTACGGTTTCTTCGCCTCCGACGCTGTCGGAGTTCCCGATCCTTCTTTCAAGGTATGGATCGAGTCGGCTGGCAGGTTATCAAAATGCTCCTGCAATCCGCTGGGCCAGCGTATCTGCACGGAATTCACCTTGATTGCCGAACCAAGTCCGAAGTGGACGCGCATGTCGCTGCTGGAGTTGTAACTTGATCCGCTGCGAACTTCGTCCACCAGGGTTCGCGTGCCCACTGTGATCGAGATGCGCGCGCCAATGCCGTCGCGGTTCGATTTCGTTCCTACGGTGCGAATGGCAATCCAGTGGTTTGAGTTGCGGACCTGATTGACCAGGAGACTCGGCAGAGCATTAAGGTTCGTAATCACGGCGGAAATGCGGCCGTCGTTCCATAGGTCGCCGATTGCGAGACCGCGTGACGAAGCTCGAGCATTGATGCCCGGACCCGCGCCAGCGGAGATATCGGCGAATGTGCCCTTACCTAGGTTGCGATAGAGAATTCGCGGCTCTTCGTAGTTGCTGCCCAGATTGTTCTTGTCCACTTCAGGATATACGTGGCCATTCACGAGTAGGAGATCGGGCCAGCCGTCGTTGTCGAAATCGAGAAACATCGTCCCCCACCCGAGATATTTCGTATAGAGCCCGAGGCCTGCAGCCGTGGTCACGTCGTCGAAAGTGCCGTCGCCGTTGTTTCTGTAGAGCGTGGAAGTATCGTCGGAGAAATTCGTTTTGAAAATGTCGAGGCGGCCATCGCCGTTGTAGTCGCCGATGGTAGAGCCCATGCCGGCCTGTTCGCGGCCATCTTCGTTGAATGCTGCGCCCGCCGTTACGCCAACATCGGTGAATGTGCCGTCGTGGTTATTG
>Ga0210409_10005463_pt1 | contig 13356 bp, 13 predicted proteins | sample IncBWH17MmetaG_FD_161649 | JGI IMG/M metagenome (GOLD analysis project Ga0210409, IMG submission 161649) | Forest soil microbial communities from Barre Woods Harvard Forest LTER site, Petersham, Massachusetts, United States - Inc-BW-H-17-M | ecosystem: Environmental > Terrestrial > Soil >... | reverse complement strand
TTCGTTAAGAAGACAGCAAATTTTCAGCCACAAAATTGCTAAAAATTTTATCAAAAGGGAAGTTTTTGAACTGATTTACAATTGACTTAAAAATATGGCTTTAAACTGTCAAAAATCCTTAGGTAAACTGCTTCACCTGAGATCAGGGAATAAAAAAAGCCGGAATAAATTCCGGCTTTACCCAATTGCATGTCTTTTTGTCTTATTTTACTCCGCATTCATAGCCAGCAGTGCCCTTGGTGCTCTGTAGCCATAACGTGCAGGATCTTCCATAATTTCTTTCATGGAAATCAATTTGTACACATAACCTGCGGTTTCGCGGTTGAGTTTCATTTTGAAATAATTATCCTGGTTTTGTTTGTTCATCTGCTTTCTCATGTGGTTATCACCTACATTATATGCGGCAGCTACCATGGTCCAGTTTCCGAATACACCATATAGTTCTTTGATGTATTTACAGGCGGCAATGGTGGATTTCCGTAAATTCTTACGTTCATCTACATTGGAGTTTACTTTTAAACCATAGGTACGTGCTGTGCCTGGCATAAATTGCCAAAAACCGGCTGCACCTTTTGGAGAAACACCCTCCTGTAATCCGGACTCTACCAGAGGAACGTATTTAAAATCGTTTGGAATACCAAAATCTTCTAAAATGGGTTCAATAATCGGAAACCATTCTACCGCTTTCCGGTGTAAACGATTGGTTTGTAAATTTGCGTAAGAAAAAGTTGCCAATGTGCTCTTCATCTTTTTCTCTACCCGGGGATCCCCCTCAGGAAGGGCTTCATCTGCAAAATTTAAACTGGCCTTTTCTGATTCAGGCTCTTCTTTTTTAAGTGTTGTATTTTTTGTTGTTGTTTCTTCTTTTGAAAGACTTTTTGCTGCTTGGGGCATGTGGTAAGCAAACACTTTTGCCATAACCAATAATGTTAAAATTATCGTACATGTTATTATGTGTTTCTTTATCATTTTCCTCCTTTTTTTGGTTAATAATATAAAACGGCTGCAAACATACGGTATATTTATCTAATTATCAAGCTATTACAAAACAACCTTCAAAAATCGATGTTTAAACATCCCTCAGCGCCGATTTTAATATTTAAATGACAAAGTCAGTTTTGGCGTCAAAAATTGTTCAAAAATGGCTGATTTTCCATTCCATCCAAGACCGGAAAAGGAAGGATATCTGAGAAAAAAAGAACCGCGGAGCGGAAGGCAGGAACACTTTAAATGATAGAAAGTTAAGGAGGTGATTAAGAGTAATATTACAGGAATCAAAAGGAAAGAATAATCGTTCTGAATCTCTGCAAATAAAACGTAAAATTGCGGTGCACAGACACTTAAAATTGTAAATACAAGCAATTTTACCTAAGTTTGTACCCCGCATATTTTATGTGGTTAATAGCGTATCATGATCAAAAACAACAACAGGAACAGTCGGGATGACAAGTCCAAGCCGGGAAACCGAAGCACAGCTGGAAAGAGCAGAAGTGGAGAAGAAAGTACTTACAAGGGCAAGAGCAAATTCGGAGACAAAGATAGTAAGGAAGGAAAAGGAGATTTTAAACCAAGAACACCAAGAGAGGGTGATTCTAAATCCTTCAGGCCAGGAGCCCGCAGAGAAGGAGATTTTAATTCAAAAGCAACACGGGACGGAGACACTAAATCTTTCAGATCGAAAGACGGCGGATCCAAAGGATTCTCAGGAAAAAGTACCGGTGATAGAGACTTTAAACCGCGAGCTTCAAGAGATGGCGATAGCCGTTCTTTTAAGCCAAGAGAAGGAGACAGCAAATCTTTTAAACCAAGAACCGGTGACGATAAGGAATCTAAAGGAAGAGGCTATATTAAAAAAGACAGCTTCAACAAAGAGGAAAAGCCTTACCGTAAATTTGACGACAAGAAAAGTCAGAGCCCAAGGAGCACAGACAGCCGTCCTTTTAGAAAAAGAGAAGATGAAAGTGGTGCAAGACCGAATTTCAGGTCAAACCCTGCAGACCGTGGTGAAAAACAATCTGTTCTTCGCGGAAGAAAAACACCGGTAACTAAAGATGACGGTCTGATCCGTCTGAACCGTTATATTGCAAATTCAGGAATATGTTCCCGCCGTAAGGCAGACGAGCTGATTGCAGCAGGTGTAGTGACAGTAAACAATGAAGTGGTTTCTGAACTGGGCCATAAAGTAGATCCTGCAAAAGATGCAATCCGTTACAACGGAGAATTGTTGAAACGCGAAAAAAGGGTTTACGTATTGCTGAACAAGCCAAAAGATTATATTACAACAACAGACGATCCTCAGGAAAGACGTACAGTGATGCAACTGGTGGAAAAAGCCAGTAGAGAACGCATCTATCCTGTTGGACGCTTAGATAGAAATACAACGGGTTTGTTGCTGATGACCAATGATGGTGATCTTGCAGATAAACTTGCTCATCCTAAAAATGGCATCACCAAGATCTACCATGTAGAACTGAGCCGTGCTTTAAGTCAGGGAGATCTGAACAAAATTCAGTTTGGATTGGAACTGGAGGATGGAATTATAAAACCGGACAGTGTATCTTACGTTGCCGGCGGTAGTAAACGCGAAGTTGGCATCCAGATTCATAGCGGAAAGAACAGAATTGTTCGCCGGATTTTTGAACATCTGGGTTACGATGTAGTAAAACTGGACCGCGTGGTTTACGGAAACCTGACCAAAAAAGATCTTCCCCGCGGAAGATGGCGCTATCTGGAAGAGCATGAGCTGATCCAGATCAAACACCTGATCAAATAATTTAAATTATAATTTATGAAAAAGATCCTTTCCCTGTTGTCTGTACTTTTGTTTACTTTTCATGTCCAGGCCCAAAAAGCAAATTACAACCTTTTGGTTGGAACATACACAAACACAGCAGGCAAGAGTGAAGGGATCTATACTTATAATTTTCATACTTTTAGCGGAACAACCCGCCTTAAAAGTATTACTAAAGGCATTGCAAACCCCAGCTATCTGACGGTTGCTCCAGACAGAAAGTTTGTATACAGTGTAAATGAAACCGGAGCGGCCAGTACAGTAAGCGCCTTTGGTTTCAATTCTTATTCCGGTAAACTTACTTTCTTAAACAAACAGGACAGCCACGGTGCAGATCCATGCTATATTACTGCTGACAATAAAAATGTGGTAGTGGCCAATTATAGTGGCGGAAGCCTCGCTGTATTTGGGAGAAATGCGGATGGTACTTTAACCGGACCGAAGCAAATCATACAGCATACGGGTAAAAGCATAGATCCAGAAAAAAGACAGGAAAGCGCCCATGTTCATATGGTTCAGTTTACACCTGATAAAAAATACCTGATCTGCAATGACCTGGGTGAAGACCAGATTTATGTATATAGTTACAATCCGGCTTCTAAAGACCGTTTATTATCCATTAAAACGGTATTGAAAACCAATGCCGGAAGTGGACCAAGACATCTAACCTTCAGTCCAAACGGAAGGTTTGCCTACCTGACACATGAATTTAATGGCAGCATTACCGCATTTGTGTACAGCAATGGAAACCTGAATAAGATTCAGGAGATTGGCACAACAGATCCCGACTTTAAGGGAAGAATTGATGGAGCAGATATTCATGTATCGCCTGATGGCAAGTTTTTATACCAGAGCAACCGTGGGGATGCCAACAGCATTTCTGTTTTTTCTATTCTGTCTACTGGAAAACTGAACTTTGTTTCCAGAATCAGTACTGAAGGCAAGGGCCCCCGCAACTTTGCTATAGATCCAAGTGGCAATTATCTATTGATCGGCCATCAGTACACCAATAACATTGTTATTTTTAAAAGGAATAAGGCAACAGGAGAACTTAAAGATACGGGTAAACGTATTGAAGTAGGTTCACCGGTTTGTTTGGTATTTACACCGATCAACTAATTCTATGCTTATAAAGAAGAAGGCCGGTTTGAGACCGGCCTTCTTCTTTACATAAAAATTTATAAGAGGTTGTTTACAAAACAACCGGCTTGTGCTGCTTTTCTATAATTGCGTTGTAGTAATCTATGTATATAGGCAGGATCTTTTTCAAATCAAAATCCTGTGCGCGTCTAAATGCGTTCTCTTTAAACTGATTCAGCACGGTATCATTCTCCAGGATCTTGATGGCATTAGCTGCCATATCTTCCACATCGCCAACATTGCTCATATATCCGCAGAAGCCATCCACATTAAGCTCTGGTAAACCTCCGGAGTTAGATGTAATTATTGGCACTTTACAGGCCATCGCTTCTAAAGCTGCCAGCCCAAAGCTTTCAGATTCTGAAGGCATCAGGAAGAGGTCGGATACGGAAAGAATTTCTTCTACAGCATCTTGCTTACCCAGGAAACGAACATGGTCACAAATCCCCAGATTCCTGCACAACTGTTCATTATAAACGCGTTCAGGACCATCTCCAACCATCAATAATTTTGATGGGATCTTTTCCTGGATTTTTTGAAACATGAGGATCACATCTCCGGTTCTTTTTACCTTTCTGAAATTGGAGGTATGAATCAGGATGCGCTCATTATTGGGGGCAATAGCCTTCTTGAAATGATCTTTTGGTTTCAAACTGAAGCGTTCAAAATCTATGAAATTCGGAATTACCTTAATTTCACCGGTGATGTCGAAGTGCTTCAGTGTATCTTCTTTTAAATCCTGTGAAACAGTTGTAATGCCGTCCGATTGATTGATGGAAAAGGTAACTACCGGTTTATAGGTTGGGTCTTTACCAACCAGCGTGATATCTGTACCATGAAGTGTCGTTACAAACGGAATATTGATCCCGTAGGTAGCCAGAATCTGCTTGGCCATAAAGGCAGCGGAAGCATGCGGTATGGCGTAATGTACATGCAGAATATCCAGTTTCTCAAACCTGACCACATCTACCAGCTTACTGGCCAGTGCAGATTCATATGGTGCATAGTCAAATAAAGGGTAATCTCTTACAGATACTTCATGATAAAATAAATTGGCAGAGAAAAAATCTAAACGCGCGGGTTGGCTGTAGGTAATGAAGTGAACCTGGTGCCCTTCATCGGCCAGAGCCTTACCAAGTTCAGTGGCCACGACACCGCTGCCGCCAAAAGTTGGGTAACAAACTATACCTATCTTCATTTGTATATAATTGTTTATTGTTAGCCTTCTGCCCTGATTTACATCAAAAAAAACAGGCACAGAATGGGTTTTGTTTTGAACTGCAAAGTACAATACTTAAACTGAGCTTTGTGTTAAACAATTGCAATTATTTCGTATAGCCTGAATTATCCTTTCATCTCTTCCTGGATGACCAGGTACATTTCGTTAGGTCGTTGTGTGCCAATATAGTATTCTAGTCCATCACGGTCTGTGAGTACAATGGCATCTTTTCCGGAAGAATAAAAACGAATACTTCCTTTGCGGTGCAGATTATAGACAGGGTTATTGAACAGGTAATTGCTATAAGTGTCTTTACGTACTTTAACAATGCTGTTCAGATCGATCTTTACTTTTTTAGCTGTCCAAAGCCCATCAATAACAATACTTTTATTGTTAATGACAGTCTTGTACTGAATGAGAAACAGTAAAATAATGGAAATGCCAATGATGCCAAAGCCTACAATCAGAAAAAGATCTTGTGTATTGTCCCGGTCCCTTTCGTAAACATAGGCTGCAAAGCAAAATGCTGCCATCACCAGCCGGATGCAGATCCGAATATAATCCCTGCCTATATATTGCTTTTCCAGAAATGCGTACCTGTTTCCCATTAGCTTATTTTCAATTCGAATATAGCTACTTTTTTTGTAGCAGTGGTTAATTTATATCTATTGTCTTGTCTCATTCCTGCAATCCAGATCAGCTCTCCATTCCCATTTACCAATACAGGGACCTGATCTTTTAGTGGCAGCGGCACTTTTTCATCAATGAAAAAATCGCTTATTTTTTTAAGAGTCTTCATCCCAAGCGGCATAAAACGGTCGCCATACTCCCATTTCCGAAGGATCAGGGGGTATATGAGCTTCCCAGCATCGGCAAAAGCTTTAAACTTCTCTTTTTCAAAATTGATGTTATCTGTATAGGTGATCTCGATCACCTGATTTGCCATGACGGCCTTTTGATCATGCGGATGGATCAGAACAGCTTCCTGAACCATTGCGCCAGTGTGTTCCGTAATCATCAGTTTTCCCCTGTCCAGTGTTGCCCTATGGCTTATACTGTAAAAGGACCGCCCGCTTTGGTGATCAAGGGACTGTAAAATATCATCTGTTACTTTTTCGGTAAAATGATAGGTTTTCAGGATCTCAAAAAAAAGCAGCCTTTGCGGTACCAGATTACCGATGCTTTCCAGGTCGACCAGCACCGCAGCTCCCTCTGTTTTACAGATTTCCTTTTGAACTTGCAGTACCCTTTGCTGCAAGACCATCTCGGCTTCGGCAAAACGCCGGATGTTGTGTTCGAAGGTTTCCTCCAGGTTTGGATTTATTGCCTTCAACTGCGGAATGACCTTTTGCCTGATTTTGTTCCTGGCATATTTATCTGAAGCATTAGAGCTGTCTTCTACATAGGAGAGATGATTTAGCACAATTGCTTCCTCAATTTCTTCGCTGGAAAGGCAAAGCATTGGCCGGATCAGGAAACCTCTTCTCGGCAAAATACCATGAAGCCCGGCGATACCCGTCCCCCGTGTAAGATTAAGTAATACGGTTTCAACCGCATCATTCTGGTGATGTGCTACGGCAATTAGTTGATAATCTTCCTGAACCCTCAGCTTTTCAAACCAAGTGTACCTCAACTCCCTGGCAGCCATCTGTGTCGATATCTTATGTTCTTCAGCGTAGGCCTTGGTCTCAAAATGAACTACATAAAAGGGAACTTCCAGCTGCGATGCCAGCATTCTGACAAAGGCCTCGTCCCTTTGTGATTCCTGTCCACGCAAATTAAAATTACAGTGGGCAATACCAAAATCACAACCGGAGAGTTTAAACAAATGTGCCATAAGCACAGAGTCTTTTCCTCCGCTAACCGTTAGCAATACTTTTTCATTGCCAGACAGTAGTGAATTTTGGACGATATAGTCCTGAAATTTTTGCAGAGGAAACATCTTTCAAAAATATTAATTTATATGGTAAGCAAACAACTAACTTTGTAAAGTGCGGAAATTACTTTTTTTCATCTTACTGATTGCCCTTTTGCCTGTGTCTTTACTTGCTCAGCAGAGGACCAAAATCTTTCTGGATCGTTCTGAACATGCTACGGTTATGAATAAAACCAAAATTTCTTATTTGAGAAAACCGGTTTTCAGACAGGACAATGCCATCCTGACCTGTGACAGTGCTGTTTTTTACGAGGAAAAAAACGTTTTCGAGGCCTACAATAATGTCCATATCAATCAGGCCGATACTGTGAATATCTATTCTGATTTTCTGACTTATGACGGGAATACCAAAATGGCCCACCTGACCAGCAATGTTCGCCTGCTGGACCGGGAATCTGTACTGACCACCAATATACTGGATTATAATATGGCTACAAAGGTTGGAACCTATGTAACCGGTGGAAAGATTGTAAACAAGGATGTTACCCTGACCAGTAAAAACGGTTACTATTTTGCAGGCAGCCGGGACGCCTATTTTAGGTACAATGTAGTGGCAGTTACACCACAGACGACCATTAAGTCAGATACGCTCCGCTACAATACACTGACCAACTGGACTTATTTTTATGGCCCTACAAATATCCTTGGGAAAGACGATAACCTGTATACTGAGAATGGTGCTTACAATACGAAAACCCAATATGCCTATTTTGGCAAGAAAAACCTCTATACTTCCGGAAGCAGATCCCTTAAAGGAGATAGTCTTTATTACGATGGTGCAGCAGGTTATGGCAAAGCCGTTAGAAATATTGTTTTCAGGGATACGACAGATAAAACAGTGATGTATGGCCAGCTGGGCTATTATTATAAAATTGATCAGCGTACCCTGGTCACCAAAAATGCTTATGTAGGTCTTGGCACCAGTGATTCTATCACCGTAAAAAACATCAAAAGACCAGACAGCTTATGGATGGGTGCCGATACACTGGAAACTCAGGTTGTATTGCGTCAACTCTTAAAATTACTCCCCTTACCCATCATTAAGAAAGACAATGAAGTTGGGGAGGAGAAGCCAAAAAATAAAGCCCCCACTGAAAAGGGTGCCGCAGGTTTGCCTTCCACTGCCAGACCCGCCCAATCTGTATCGGTACAAAAGAAAAGTCCGCCAAAAAAAGGAGGCATTAAACTTTACAAGTCTACAGAGCAAACTATTGAACAAGTAGAAAAGCTTTCCGGACTGCTGGTCTTTAAAAGTACGGCCAGTCTCAAAAAAGCGGTACTCAAGAAAGATTCTGTACATACCGACGGGAAGAAACCGGGTTTGCCAAAGATCGTTGCCAGTGGGCAGAAAACCGCAATAAAGACCCTTGCGCTTAAGGACACGATTAAAATAAACCCGCTGGATACGGTAAAAGCCCGTATCATCAAGGCTTATCATAAAGTAAGGGTTTTTAAGACCAATATGCAGGCTAAGGCCGATTCCCTATTTTATACCAGTGCGGATTCTACTTTAAGGTGGTACTACCACCCTATTCTGTGGTCTGACGGCTCCCAGCAAACCGGCGACACCTTATATGTACATATGAGGAATAAAAAAATAAATGCAGTTCAAGTGCTCCAAAATGCATTTACCGTGAATGTGTATAAAGATTCAACGAAGTTCAACCAGATTAAAGGGCGGCTGATGACCGGCTTTTTTAAAGATGGGAAGCTGAATACCATGTATGTAGACGGAAACGCAGAAAGTGCTTATTTTACAAAGACAGACAAGGGAGATTACGATAAGATGAACCGGACCATCAGCAGTCGGATCAAGATCATCTTTAAGGAGAATGAAATCTATGAAATTGTACCGATAAAAGATGTGGAGGGAACAACCACCCCTGTTGCAGAAGTTAAAGAAGAAGTTCTGCTGACCGGATTTATATGGAAACCTGAACTTCGCCCGCTTTCAAAGGCTGATATCATACGTCCCATTGTCCGAAAGCCAAAAGCACCAGATCCAAAGAAAACGACCATTAAGGATAAAGTCGTTAGTGAAGTTGCAAAACAGGCAGGCAAAGTTCCTGATGGTGTAAAAAAGGAAGTAAAGGAAACCGTTAAGAAAGCCTTATCTGACAGCACCCTGAAAGTACCGGCAGTTATTCCTCCACAACAGGTTAAGCCAGATTCTACAGCTAAGCCTGCGCCTTTAAAAAAGCAATAAGTTTCTTCATCGCCTGGGCGCGGTGGCTGATCTCATTCTTTTCTGCCATACTCATTTCTGCAAAGGTAATGTTGTAGCCATTAGGCTCAAAGATCGGATCATATCCAAATCCTTGTGCGCCTGAGGCCTCTTCCCGAAGTGTCCCTTCTATAACCCCTTCAAACAGGTGTTTGGTTTGGTTTTGGACCAGAGAGATCACTGTTCTGAAGCGCGCCTTCCTGTTGTTTTGCCCTTCCATTTTTTGAAGGACAAGCTGGAGATTTTCGGCATCACCACGTTGCCCTGCATATCTGGCCGAATAAATTCCAGGCTCTTGATTCAGCGCTTCAACTTCCAGGCCGCTGTCATCTGCAAAGCAATCGAGCTGATAATGTTCCACGACATATGCTGTTTTTAGTTCCGCATTTTCAGCAAATGTATGACCGGTTTCGGGGATGTCAGTTGTACATCCGATATCGGACAAGTTTAAAACGGTATACTGACCTTCTAACAGGCGTCTGACCTCTTCTGTTTTATGTTGATTATTGGTTGCAAAGACGAGTTCTCTCATGAAATATTAAGTTGTTTTAAACTCCCCCAAAGTGCTTTCTTACCATTCATGTCTTCTGATAGGGCCTGCAATTCAGAAGAAAAGACCAGTGTTATACCTTCGTGTTTAACTACGCTATTTTGTGGTTGAGCAGCAAGCCCGAGCGCTTCCGGCAACACGCCAAAGGAGAGCATCAAACGTGGTTTAAAAAAGGTTTGCAATTCTTCAAAATCAGCATCTGCATAGGCCGAACAATTAACCAGTGCAAAATCTGCCGCGGAAAGGTCTATGGCTTTTACAATTTTGCGGAGCAACTCTCTGCCCTCTTCTGTACTCACCTGGTTTACAGGATCAGAAACAAGGATCAGAATGTTTTTCGCATTTTTCCCCAGGTGAGTAAAATCGCGCTTTTGCTTTTTTACCGGTTGAACCTCTGCCGGAACAGAAACTGCTTCGTCTTTTATATGCTGCGTGGGTGCAGGCAGGCTTTCCACCGAAGCGGTTTCGGAAACCTTTATTTCTTCGTTAGCGATCAGGTAAACATCGTCTGTAAAAAATAGCCTGAGTGCTTCGTTATTGCTTGTAAGTTGCTCTGCCATTAGTGGTCCTTTTTAGAGGGAATCATTTTTCTGTTAAAATTAGTTAAATATCTCATTATAGTGCCTTTATTTATTACTTTTATAGCTTTAAAAAAGATCTGTCAGATAGAGAGCACAGTAAAAAGAAAAGCCTAACTGGCTGAATTTTAAATGGTATTGCTCCTGTTAACAGCTTTACAAAAGCGTAATAATTGAATTGAAAAAATAGAATGAAGAAAATTTTATTGATGGCAGGCGGATTACTCTGTTTGTTTTTAAATGTACAGGCACAGAAAAAGAACATAGATAAGGTTGTTGCTGTACTTGGCGGCAACATTATCCTGCTATCTGAACTGAACCAGCAATATGCCCAGTACCTGAACTCAGGTAATCCAAATGGAGACGGCGTGAAATGCTATATTCTGCAGCAAATGCTTGTTCAAAAATTATTGAAACAACAAGCAGAGATTGACTCTGTGATGGTGGACGACAAACAGGTTGATGATGAGGTTGACAGAAGGATGCGTTCCAGTATCCAGCGTGCTGGTGGACAGGATCGTTTAGAGCAATTTCTGAACAAATCTGTACTGCAATACAAAGATGAGATCAGACCAGACATCAAAGATGCCCTGATTGCAAACAAGATGCAACAAAAGATTACAGAGAATGTCAATGTAACGCCATTGGAAGTAAAAAAATATTTTGACACTTACAAAACAGACAGCTTACCGGATATCAACACAGAATATGAAATCGGTGAGATTGTTCTCCACCCGGAACTGACAAAAGTGGAGAAACAAAAATATTATGATAAACTGGATGCCATCAGACTAAGGGTGAAGAGTGGTGAAGACTTTGGCTTCCTGGCAAAAACATATTCTGAGGATCCCGGATCTGCGTCAGAAGGTGGTGATCTGGGCTTCTTTGACCGGACAATGATGGCAAAGGAATTTACGGCCTGGGCTTTTAAGCTAAAGGCGGGAGAGGTTTCACCTGTATTTGAAACGGAATTTGGATATCACATTTTACAGGTATTGGAGCGCAGGGGTGAACAAGTCCATGCCAGACATATTCTGATCCGTCCGCAGACCACTCCTGCAAGTTTGGATCGGGTTAAACTTCATGCAGATAGTATCTACAATAATATTGTAACCAAAAAACTGCCTTTTTCTGCCGCTGCTTCTTTATACTCAGACAACAAAGAAACCAAGTATAACGGAGGTATGATGCTGTACGCAGATAACGTAACTGCAAGAACTACTTTTATCCCTGCAGAAAAAGTGGATCCAAAAGTCTTTCTGGTAATCGATACCATGAAAGTTGGTGAAGTCTCCAAACCAAATTTCTTTTCGGGAGCTGATGGTAAGGATGGCTATAAGATCCTGCTTCTTAAATCTAAGATTCCGCCGCATAAGGGAAATTTAGATCAGGATTATGTGAAGTTTAAAGAAAAGGCACAAGAGGTAAAGACCAACAAGGTCTTAAGCGAATGGTTTGAAAAACGCAGAGAAACGACTTATATAAAAATCGATCCGGAATATAGTACTTGCGACGAATTAAAACTCTGGACCAAGAACGAAAAGAAATAAACGCTCATGCATTACAACAATGATATTGAAGCCGTAAATGCGCTTCATCTTTCTTATAAAGCCGTCAAAAATGAGATCGGAAAAGTAGTTATAGGACAGGATGAAGTGGTTAAATCTGTATTGATTTCCATCTTCGGCAACGGTCATTGTTTATTGGTTGGCGTACCCGGTCTGGCCAAAACTTTATTGGTACAGACGGTGGCAAATGTACTGGATCTGAATTTCAACAGGATTCAGTTCACCCCGGATTTGATGCCAAGTGACATCATTGGTACAGAAATTTTAGGAGAAGACAGGCACTTTAAGTTTATCAGAGGGCCTGTCTTTTCCAATATTATCCTTGCGGACGAGATCAACAGAACGCCGCCTAAAACCCAGGCTGCACTACTGGAAGCGATGCAAGAAAAATCTGTTACAGCTGCCGGACAAAAACACATCTTACCCAAACCTTTTTTTGTACTGGCAACACAGAATCCTATAGAGCAGGAAGGTACTTACCCTCTTCCTGAAGCTCAGCTTGATCGCTTTATGTTTAATGTACAGCTTCAATATCCGTCGTTTACAGATGAGCTGACCATTGTCAAGAACACCACCAGCAACCAGGAACTTTCTCTTAAAAAATTACTTAACGCGGATCAGATCCAGTATTTCCAAAAACTGATCCGAAGTATTCCGGTTACAGACAATGTATTGGAATACGCAGTTAAACTGGCTGCTAAAACCCGCCCTGATACTGCCTTAGCTACAGAGGAAGTGAACAAATATGTAAACTGGGGTGCTGGTCCACGCGCTTCTCAATTCCTCGTACTTGGCGCTAAATGCCATGCAGCTATTTCGGGTAAATTCTCTCCGGACATAGAAGATGTGCAGGCTGTTGCCGAGGCCATTTTAAGACATCGGATTGTAAGAAACTACCGGGCAGAAGCAGAAGGCCTTAGTGTGGAGCGTATCATCAAAAATCTATTTTAAGCTATTCAGCAACAGATTCGGATAATCGGTAACGACTCCATCTATCCCCAGATTCAAAAGGTAATCCAGTTCTTTTGTTGAATTCACTATCCATGGGATAATTTTTACGCCTGCCGCGTGGCAACGGTCGACGAGTCCTTTACCCACCAAAACATAATAGGGGCTATAGTAGTCTGGTGTAAATCCAAGGCCTTGTATTGCCTCTTCAAAATCTACTTTCTCATCAATCATGAGCGCTGTTTTTATCGCTGGATATTTCTCGTGAAGATATTGTAGTGTACGGATATCCAAAGATTGAATAATGACTCTTTTTGTAATTTTTTTCTCCTTTAAAATCTCCATGATCCGTTCAATGAAGAATGAAGCATCTGGTTGAAATTCCCCATATCATTTCCGGAT
>Ga0210409_10005462_pt1 | contig 13358 bp, 10 predicted proteins | sample IncBWH17MmetaG_FD_161649 | JGI IMG/M metagenome (GOLD analysis project Ga0210409, IMG submission 161649) | Forest soil microbial communities from Barre Woods Harvard Forest LTER site, Petersham, Massachusetts, United States - Inc-BW-H-17-M | ecosystem: Environmental > Terrestrial > Soil >... | reverse complement strand
AGTCGCGGTGGTGGTGCCGTCGCCAGCCACATCGCTGGTCTTGGAAGCCACTTCGCGAACCATCTGCGCGCCCATGTTCTCGAGGGGGTCGCGGAGTTCGATTTCCTTGGCCACGGTCACGCCGTCCTTGGTGATGATCGGCGCGCCGAACTTCTTTTCGATTACCGCGTTGCGGCCCTTAGGGCCGAGGGTAATCTTGACTGCATCGGCAAGGGCATTCACGCCACGTAGAATCGCTTGGCGGGAATTCTCACCTGTTACGATCTGCTTCGCCATTTCTTAGTTCCTCCTGAGATTTGGTGCAACTGCTGGATTTCTCTTGTTACTTGCCGGGCTAAAGCCCGGCCTTCACAGCTGCCGGTCCGGTGACCGGTTACCCCCGGCGTCCGGCGGTGCTGACACGGTCAAACCGCCCGGACGATAGGTTACTTCTTGCCGCCTGCGGCCTTGGCTGCGCCGCCGAGCTTGGCGAGAATTTCTTCTTCGCGCAGAATCAACAGTTCTTCACCGTCAATCGTGATTTCCGTGCCGCTATACTTGCCGAACAGGACGCGGTCGCCCGGCTTGACGTCGAGAGGGACACGCTCGCCCTTTTCGCGCTTGCCGGCACCGACGGCGATTACTTCGCCTTCCTGCTGCTTTTCCTTCGCTGAGTCTGGGATGATGATGCCACCCTTGATGCTTTCCTTCTCTTCAATGCGTCGCACGACAACGCGGTCGTGGAGCGGGGTTAGATTCACTGCCATCTTGAAAGAACCTCCGTGGATTTTTACTGCGGTTGAATGCGGCTGGGAGTCGCGAGCGATGTTAGCACTCCTCGTAGCCGAGTGCTAATATAGCAGATTCACCTGACATGTCAAGCGAAAGGGCGCCGAATTGAGCGCTTTGCGCTCAAAGTTCGTACCTGCTTAAGTGCTTATGAGACAGTAACTTATATGGTGCAAGGAGAATCTGACACTCGGCTATTGTCGTGCTCCCTGTAGAAGACGTAGTATTTATGCGGACCTCTCCCACGTTTCTTACGGGCGCTGCTTATGCCTAAGCTCGTCTATATTCGGCTGATCGGGTTCACAGCCGGCACGCTGTTGCAGCTTTTTTGGATGGTGGTGATCGTCGGCTACCGGCGGCAGCGCAACTTCGAGCGGGTGTTTTTTCTCCTGTCGCTGGCACTGTTTTTCTTCTACGCGGGCTCCTTGCTGGCGCTGAACGCTCAAATCTATTACTCGGAGCCGCCAGCGCTGCTGACTGCCTTTGCCAAGACCCTGCTTTGCGCGGGCTTGTGTTTCCTGCCTGCCCTTCTGATTCATCTGCACCTGGAATACGCCGAGACTCGACGGACGTTGCCGGGTGGAATGCTGAAACGTACGCTACTGATTGCCGTGTATGCACCGGCTCTGTATTTCGTACTGCGGACGTATCCCCTCCTGGTGAATTCGCCGGGGTTTGATTTTCTCGTTCCCGGCAATGCGCTCGGGCGAGGCTACGGCGCATGGCTCGCACTGGCGATGGTGATTAGCGCTGGCTGGGAGATTCGCTTCCACCCGGGCGCTGCCGACCAGGCGCAGTCCGTCTTTCATAGCTTGCTGGCCGGGGTTTTTGCGATTGGCGCTGCACTGACCATTCAGTTGCACGTGGTCGGTGGCGGATTACCGCGGGACCTGTCGGATGTTTCGAGCACCGGGCTGGCCTTGCTGGCCATACTACCCTCGGCCGTTCTGATTTACATGGTGCAGCGATATAACTTTTTGCAGATCGGACGTCAGAAGAACCTGATGTATGCGGTTTCCGTAACCTTCCTGGCTCTGCTTTATCTCGCCCTGGTCCGTCGCGTGGGCACTTGGTTGGCCCCGGAAATTCCGCCGGAAGCGTCGGCGGCGGTGCTCCTATTTCTTCTGGTGATTTTTATCGAACCGATGCAGCGCACGCTGGGACGGCGGCTGCAAGAGACGGCGCAGCGAGAAACCGATCGCGTGCAGCGGCTCATGGCCGAGATTCAGCAGCAGGCCCGGCAAGGAAACGAACCAATATTGGCGCGTTTTATTGAAAGACGTGTGCAGGCAACCTTCGAACTTGCCGCGGTGCGGGTCACGTTTCGGGAGGAGCGCGAGATCAGCGAGCAGCATCACGAACTTGCCAAACAACACGGATTCGGGCCGCCGTCGTACGGAAAACCCAAAGTGGTTTTGTCCGAGGGCAAGGTTGCGGAATCGTTTCTCATCGGAGGCAATGTGGTGGGAATCGTACGCGTAGAACCTCACGGTTCCGCGCTCTCGGGCGAAACGCGTGCAGCCTTGGAGTTCTTGTGCGAACAGTTGTTAGGCGCGCTGGACTTGTGCCGGCTGATCGATGAAAAGGTACGGCTGGAAAGGGAATTGGCGGAGCGCGAGCGCCTGGCCTTGCTGGGACAAATGGCCGCCAGCATTTCGCACAATTTGAAGAACCCGCTGGGCTCCATCAAAACGATTTTGCAAGTACAGATGGAAAGCCCGCAATTGCCTGAATCCTTGCGCGGGGAAACGCAGATTGTGCTGGATGAAATTGGGCGCCTTTCGAGCAAGCTGAATCAATTGCTGCGGTTCAGCAGACCGGCGGTTCGGGGGGGAAGTGTCGAGGGTTTTTGCGATGCGGGCGTGGTGATTGAGGAAGTCGCCGGAGTGCTGCGGCATGAAGCAGAGCGGCGCGGCATCATGTTGGAGCTGCAGCTATCCACAAATGGCGCAAAGGCGGCGGCCGCGGCGGATGCGGTGAGCGATATTGTTTCGAATCTCGTCGTGAACGCCCTGGAAGCGACTCCTCGCGGCGGACGCGTGCAGATCGGCGCGGTCGCTGACAACGGTTTTTGCGTGCTCAGCGTGGAGGATAACGGTGCAGGGATCTCCTCGGATGCTCGAGAGAAATTGCTGCAGCCGTTTTTCACGACCAAGACGCAGGGAACGGGGTTGGGGCTGGCGATTGTGGCGCGGCGCGTGGCGGAGGTCGGAGGCAAGTTGGATTGGGAAAGTCCGGCGCGGGAAGGCCGGGGGACGCGGTTTCGGATAATGCTGCCGATTCAATCGTAGCCGAGGGCACGTGCTTGGCTCGCGGATCATGTTGGAGGCGTGCTGGAGATTGCAAAAGCGGCGGGTAGCCGCCGCACTCCGAAAAAGGATGGCGATGAAGACGATCTTGATTGTGGATGACGAGCCGGCGGCTCGCTACGCTTTGCGGCGGGCGCTGGAGTCGAAATATCGCGTGGCAGAAGCCGACTCGGCGGAAGCTGCGCGCGAGGCGTTGACGCGCGAGCGTCCGGATTTGCTGCTGCTGGATGTCGTTTTGCCGGGGCAGAGCGGGATAGAGTTCCTGGGATGGACGCGCGAGCAAGGCAGCGAGATTCCGGTGCTGATGGTTTCCGCGCTGGACACTGCGAAAACGGCCGTGGAGGCCCTGCAACTCGGCGCCGCCGATTATCTGGTGAAGGGATTTGAGTTGGAAGAGTTGCGGCAGCGCGTGGCGAACCTTTTGAAGCTGGCTTCGCTGGAGAAAGAGAACGATGCGTTGCGGCGACGGCTGACCAGTGAAGGCCAGTTTGGGCCAATGATTGGGCGCACCGCCGAAATGCGCAGGGCGTTTGAAATGGCGGATCGCGTTGCGCCCGCAGATACCACTGTGCTGATTCTCGGCGAAAGCGGCACCGGAAAGGACTTGCTCGCGCAGGAAATTCACGCACGGTCGCCGCGAGCGGGAAGGCCTTTTGTGGCGGTGAACTGCGCCGCGCTTCCAGAAACTTTGATCGAATCAGAATTGTTTGGCTACGAACGCGGCGCGTTCACCGGCGCGGCGCAACAGAAGAAGGGAAAATTTGAGTTGGCGACGGGCGGGACGCTGTTTCTCGACGAAATCGGAGACATGAATCCGGTCACGCAAGCGAAGGTGTTGCGCGCGCTGGAGAATCGGACCATCGAGCGGCTGGGCGGCACGCAAGCGATTCCGGTGGACGTGCGGGTAATCAGCGCGACGCACAGGGATTTGCCGGCTGAGATTCGCGCGGGGAAATTTCGCGAAGACTTGTTTTACCGGCTGCGTGTGGTCACCATCGAATTGCCGCCGCTGCGTGCGCACAAGGCCGATCTTCCGGTGCTGGCGGAGTCTTTTCTACAAATGCACGCGGCACACCTGGGGCGCACGGCGCGGCTCACTCGCGAGGCGGTCGCGGCAATCGATCGCTACGACTGGCCGGGGAACGTGCGCGAATTGAAGAATGCGCTCGAACGCAGCCTCGTGCTCTGCCGCGGGGAGGAGATTGGCGTCACGGACCTGCCGCAGGAGGTCGCGCACGGCGAGGCACTGGTGCGCAGGGCTTCTGCGGATGGGCATGATGGTGGGTTGGACGAAAAGGACTTTCGAGAGGCCAAGCGAAAATTTGAGGTCGCATATTTGACTAAGCAGCTTGCCGATCATCGCTGGAATGTTTCGCGTACTGCGGTGACCATTGGTCTGCACCGGCAGAGCCTGCAGGAGAAGTTGCGCGAGTTGGGAATTCGGCGCCCCGGACGAGAGCCAATCGAGGATGAATAGAGTGCACGGAGAAAATCCAACGAGAAGAAGCGCGCAAGGCTATGTGCTGGCCGGCGGCGGAAGCACGCGCTTTGGGCGCGACAAGGCGTTGGTGGAGATTGACGGAGTGGCCATGCTCTTGCGAATGCATACGCTGCTGAGCGCGGTAGTCCAGCCGGTGAACGTTATTGCGCCGCCCCTCCGATACGCGGCGCTGGGGCTCGCTAGCACCAGAGATCGCTGGGAGGGCCAAGGGCCGCTGGCCGGAATTATCACCGCGCTTCTGGCTAGCAGGGAAAGCGGAAGCGCGGCGAAGTGGAATTTGATTGTCGGTTGCGACATGCCGTTTCTCACGCAAGAATGGTTGTCGTGCCTTGTAGAACGGTCATTGGCGAGCGGCGCACAGGTTGTAGCTCCAAGGTCGGCGCAAGGGCTGGAGCCGCTTTGCGCTTGCTGGCAGACCAGTGCCGCCACGAAGCTACAAAACACTTTCGATGGCGGTGTGCGCAAGATCACCGAAGCCATGAAAAGCCTGGCGACGGAAGTTGTTGACGAAGGGGACTGGAAGCGATTTGATACGGCGGGGCGTTTGTTCTGGAATATGAATACGGCCGCGGATTTTCACGAAGCCAAACGGATTTTGGAGGCGCAGCGCGCGTGAGCGACTTTGCTACCAGCCACAATGAGGCGATGACAGCCGCCGGCGAGGCTCCCAACTATTTTGAATTTCGCGAGGTAAGCAAAGGCTTCGACGGCCGGCCGGTCCTTGACCGCGTGAGCTTCACCGTGAAGCGCGGCGAAACCTGCGTCATCATGGGGCGCAGCGGCGTCGGCAAATCGGTTTCGCTGAAGCACATCATGGGATTTCTCAAGCCGGACTCCGGTCAAATTTTCATCGACGGCCAGGACGTCACCGAGTTCAGCGAGAAACAGTTCGCTGAGATTCGCAGCAAAGTCACGATGGTGTTTCAGTCCGGCGCGCTTTTCGATTCGCTGACCGTCGCCGATAACATCGCCTTCCCGATGGGGGGGCAAGCCGGTTTGACGGACGCCGATATCGAGAAAAACGTCGACAACCTGGCGCACTTGCTGGAAGTCGATGAAGTGTTGGACAAATTGCCTGGCGAGCTGTCCACCGGCATGCGGCGCGCCGTGGCGATCGCACGGGCGCTGGCGCAAAATCCGGAATCGATTTTGTATGATGAGCCGACGACCATGGTTGATCCCATCATGGCTGGGCACATGGGCAGCCTCATTTTGCGACTGAAGAATGCGTTCCACAAAACTTCCATCGTCGTCACCCACGACACGCATTTAGCCAAGCGCCTTGCGGACACTGTCGTGTTCCTGCAGGACGGCAAAGTTACGTTCTTTGGTTCGTGGCACGATTTTGAAAACTCCAGTGATCCGTTCCTTCAACTCTTCCTGAAAGAAGACGAACTAACTCCGGCGCTGGACGTGACCCTGTGAGCCAGCCTGGCTCCGCGGCAACCGCGACGCCATCTGCGAGCGCTTCCAATCCCATCGCGCAATTGCGCAAGGAGATGGGCTTTTGGGACGTGCTGCTGTTCAATATTGCCACGGTGCTGGGGCCGCGATGGATTGCGGCAGCGGCGCACAATGGCACGTCTTCGATCAGTTTGTGGGTCATCGCCGCAATTTTCTTCTTTGTGCCCACGGCGATGGTGGTCAACGAATTGTCCTCGCGTTTTCCGGAAGAAGGCGGGCTGTACGTTTGGGCCAAGGAAGCATTTGGCGATTTTCACGGCTTCGTGGCTGGATGGAATTATTGGATCTACACCGTTTTCTACTTCCCGGGATTATTGCTGGCCAGCGCGGCCATGAGCGCGTATATCATTGGCGAGGGCGGCGGTACGCTCTCCCAAAACCGTCCGTTTCTGCTGCTGGTTTCTCTCGGGCTGCTGCTAGTCGCGGTAATTCTCAACATCATCGGGCTGAATATCGGCAAGTGGCTGCAGAACGCGGGCGGCGCCTCTACGTATATTCCGTTGCTGATTTTGGTCGGCATTGCCGGAATTCTGTGGCTGCGTCAGGGTTCGGTGACTCCCTTTACGTTTGTAAATGTTTGGCCGGTGTGGAATTGGGATACCGTCAATTTTTGGTCGCAGATCGCGTTTGCGTTTACTGGCCTGGAGCTGGTCTCTGCGATGAGCGCGGAGGTTCGCGATCCGCGGCGAACGCTGCCGCGCGCGGTATTCGCCTCAGGAGCGCTGATCGCATTGATGTACATTGCCGGCACGATTGCGGTGTTAGTTCTCGTGCCCGGCCCGGAAGTCTCCGCAACCTCTGGCGTATTTCACGCCATCACTATGGGGGCTATCGCGCTGAAGATTGCTTTTGTCGGCATGCTGGCGGCAATGCTTGTCACGGTGGGAAATGCGGGCGGCGTCGGCAGCACGGTGGCGGGAATCGCTCGCGTGCCGTTTGTCGTGGGCATTGACCGCTATTTGCCGGCGGCGTTCGGAAAAATTCATCCGCGCTGGAAAACGCCGTACGTTTCCATCATCGTGCAGGCGGTGGTTTCCGGCCTCATTCTGTTGCTCAGTCAAATCAGCGAGACGACGCGGGGAGCGTATCAAGGGCTGGTCGATGTCGCCATCATTCTGTACTTCATTCCCTTTCTGTACATGTACGCCGCGGCGATCAAGCTGGCAGGCCGCAAAGACCGCCTAGAGAATCCGCATGCCGTGCTGATTCCCGGCGGAAAGCCTGGCGTGTGGATCGCCAGTGGCGTGGCGTTCGCGGTGACCCTGCTTTCGATTATTGTTTCAGTGCTGCCGCCGGGTGATTCGGCCAATCGGGGATTGTTTCTTATTAAGGTCGTGGGTTCGACTTTAGCCGCGATGGCGCTGGGGCTGACGCTGTATTATCGCGGCGTGCAAGCGAAGAAGAGAGAGGCGCTTTCCAGGCGCGGCTAAAGCCGCTGGGATGCGCTTACACCGCACCACAAGTGCTAGAAACCTTGCTCGGTGAGCTCGGCGATGGAAATATTTGTCATTTGCTTTGACGAGCGTGCTTCCAGGTAGCGCTCCACGTATTTTCCGAGGATATCGCCTTCCAAATTGACGGCATCGCCCGGTTTGCGATCGCGGATGTTGGTGTGCTCGTAGGTATAAGGGATAATAGCCGTCTCCACAGTAAAAACCTGCACCCTGGCTGAGGCGAAATTGAACCACTTGGCGACTGTGAGGCTGACTCCGTCAATTGTGATCGAGCCTTTTTCCACGATATATCGCGCGAAGTCGATCGGAACACGAACTGCGTACCACCAGTTGTCGCCCTCACTGCGCAAGCTTGTAACGTGTCCGATTCCGTCAACATGACCCAATACGAAATGGCCGCCGAATTCTTCCCCGGTGGTGAGCGGCTGTTCGAGATTTACGCGCATGCCTTCTCGCAGCCCGCCTGTGTCGGCGCCGAACGATGTTTTGTGAATCGTCTCGCCTGAGAGATCGGCGGAAAACCGATCGTTTTCGACGGAAATCATAGTGAGGCAGCAGCCGTTTACGGAGATGCTCTTGGATACGCCCAACTTGGAAGCGAGCGTAGGCGCGTGAATCGTAACTCGGCCGCCGTCTTCTCTCAGCTTGAGAGACTCGACCGTGCCGAAATGCTCGATGATTCCGGTGAACATGAATATCGAGAATAGCACCGTGGATAAAAAATGCGAGAGCTCCCCATTTTGGAGTGCGGTAGTCTTGCTACCGCTTTAACGCCGTACGCCGACTCATCGACTGTGCACATGGCAATAACCTAAGTCGCGCTCACGTCTGAAAGGCGGCGGCAAGTCCGCCGCACTCCAAAGTCATATCTTGCGATAAATGTCCTGGAGATAGGCTTCGAGGGCTACGTCGGGGCCAAATTGCGTGACGCGAAGATTTGGAAGCGGCCCATGTTCGAGCGCTGGCATGCGGGCCAGCGGGACGCCGGCGTCGCCGGCGAACTTCGGGGCGTAGAAGAGTATTAATTTGTGGACGACTCCCGCGGAGAGCATTGCGCCGTTGAGCGTCGGCCCGGATTCCAGCAGCACACCCAAGATCTCGCGCCTGCCTAATTCGGCAAGCACCGCGTTCAGGTCGATGCGGCCACGCTTTGTCTTGGCGCGAACGAGTTCGACGTCTTCCTTTTGCAGCATGCGCGCTTTTGGCGAATCGAGCGGTGCTGCAGTGAAGACAAGAAGATCGTCGTCGACGGTTTGTACGATTCGCGACTTGGGAGGCAGGCGGAGCTTGGTGTCGAGAATCACGCGCAGCAGGCGCTTGCGGCGCGGCAAGCCGCTGCGATCCGAAAGCAAAGGATCGTCGGCAAGAATTGTGCCGATGCCCGTAAGGAGCGCGTCTGATGCGTGGCGCATTCGCTGCACTTCGGCCCGTGATTCTTCGGAGCTGATCCAGACCCGTTTTTTGCTCCGCTGCGTCTTCGGCAGCGCCAACTGGCCATCCAGCGTCAGTGCTGACTTCAGCGTAACAAACGGCTTTTTCGTGCGAATCCAGCATGCAAAGGCTTCATTTAGCCGGCGCGCGTCATCTTCCAGCACGCCGCACACGGTCTCCATGTTCGCGGTGCGCAGGCTCTCGAAGCCTCGGCCGGAGGTCGCCGGATTCGGATCTTGCATCGCCGCAACCACACGCCGAATGCCCGCCGAGATGATCGCTTCGGTGCACGGGCCCGTGCGGCCGGTGTGATTGCAAGGCTCGAGATTCACGTACAGCGTCGCGCCTCGCGCTTTTTGTCCCGCAGATTTCAGGGCCACGATTTCCGCGTGATCGCGCCACTCGTACTGATGAAATCCTTCGCCGACAATCTGCCCCTCGCGCACAATTACACAGCCGACGTGCGGGTTCGGGCTGGCCAGGCCAATGCCTTTGCGCGCCAAGGCCAGTGCGTGTTCCATGCAGCGAATGTCGTGTGCGTTCACGAATCAGTCAAAAAGGGAATTGACGTAGGTTTCGGCGTCGAAGGGAACGAGATCGTTGATTTGTTCGCCGGTCCCGACGAAGCGAATGGGCAGCGACAGCTCGCGCGAGATCGCCACCACTATGCCGCCCTTGGCGGTGCCGTCGAGCTTGGTAAGGATGATGCCGGTGACGCCCACCGTGGAGGTGAATTCGCGCGCCTGCGCAAGCCCGTTTTGACCGGTGGTGGCGTCGAGCACAAGCAAAATATCGTGCGGCGCACCCGGAATCACCTTGGCGGCGGTGCGCTTCATTTTTTCGAGTTCTGCCATCAGATTGGACTTGGTGTGTAGGCGCCCGGCCGTGTCCACGATGACGGCGTCGGAAGAGCGGGCTTTCGCTGCGGCCACCGCATCGTAAACGACGGCGGCGGGATCAGCGCCGGATTTTTGCTTGATCACTTCGATGCCGTTGCGCTGAGCCCAGATTTCAAGTTGCTCGACGGCCGCGGCGCGGAAGGTGTCGGCAGCACAAAGAATTACGCTGGAGCCTTCTTTGCGCAAGCGATTCGCGAGTTTGCCGATGCTGGTGGTTTTGCCCGCGCCGTTGACGCCGACGATGAAGATAACGCGCGGGCCTTTGCCGTTGGGCGACCCCGCGACAACCGCGGGCTGCAGCCGCTTCGAGCCCTCAGCAGCGTTCAGAATGCGTACGATGTGCGACTTGATTTCGGTCTTGAGCTGCGCAGCGTCGGAAAGCGCGTTGCGGTCCAGCTTCTCGCGCACGGCATCGAGGATTTCCCGCGTGGTCCCGACGCCCAGATCAGCGGAAATCAGCGCCGTTTCAAGCTGCTTGAGCAGCGCCGGATCGACTTTCTTTTCGCCCAGAAAAATCGTGTCGACGGTTTCCGACAGCGCCGCCTTGGTCTTGCTGACAGAAGCCTTCAGCTTCTCCGCCAGCGTCGGTTCCGGTTTGCCAAAAAGTGTGATCACGCGATTGGGTGCTCAAACGCAGCGCAACAGAAAAGTGTAACAGAAGCGTCCCAACGACGCTGTGGGTCGCATGGCGTATAAAATTCCCTGTTTGTTGAACGAGTGGGTCCGCTAGACCTGGACTTCGACGGCGCTGAGGCGAAGCCTGCCAGCCATCACGGTGGCTTCGAGGGCGGTGACCACGACCGCGTCGAACTTACTCCCGGCGAGCGCCTTGATTTTGCCGAGCGCGTAGTCAAGATCCATCGCGGACTGATAGGGGCGATTGGTGGTCATGGCGTCCAGCGTATCGGCGACGCCGATGATGCGGGCCATCATCGGAATTTGCGGTCCTTGCAAACCGTAAGGGTAGCCGCGGCCATCCATGTGTTCATGGTGCAGCTCGATGCCCGGCAGCATGTTCTTGAGCTGTGAAACCGGACGCATGATGTTCGCGCCCTTCACGGTGTGCTGCTTCATCAGGTCAAACTCTTCGGGAGTCAGCGCGCCGGGCTTCTTCAGCACACGATCTTCCACGCCAATTTTGCCGACGTCATGCAGCAGCGCGGAAATTCGCAACGTATCCAAGTCCTCGGGATTAAGGCCCAGCTCGCGGCCAATCAGCGTCGAATATTTCGCCACTCGACCGGAGTGACCGCGCGTATACGGGTCCTTTTCGTCGATCGCCGCGGCGAGCATGCGGATAGAGCCGACGAATAACTCGCGATTCTCCTCAGCCGATTCCTTCAGCCGCTCGATGTACTCTTCGATGTCGCCGGCCATCTTGTTGAAGTTTTCGGCCAGCTCGCTGATTTCCGAAGCGCCACGCACCGGCGAGCGCTGGTGGAATTCGCCGCGGCTAATGGCGCGTGTCGAAGCCGCCAGGCCGCGAATCGGCCCGCTGATCCCCACGGCAAAAAAGTACCCAACCAGCACGGCGGCAAGAACCACCACGCTGACGAAAGCAAGGGCCTGGCGGTTAAGTTCGGTGACGCCAGCATCGTCGCGCGCCTGATCGAGGCTGCGCTGCGCCACCACCGCCCAATTTAGCTCCGGCAAAGTGCTAAAGGTGCCGACCATCTCCACGGTGCGTCCTTTGACTTGTTGTGTGAAGCGAATGGTTTGCGTGTTGCGAAGTTCTTGGGGAAGATCGCGGATTTGCTTGACCAGATCGGAATTGCTGGACAGATCCGTGCCCGGAACGAAATTCTTGGTGTCCGGATGGGCCACCACGTGGCCGGAATGATCGACAATAAATACGGAGCGCTGGTGACCGCTGGCGTCCTGCAGGCGGCGCAAAAGCGGATCGAGTGAAACGACGGCGGCCAACATGCCTGTAAAATTTCCGTTGATGTCTTTGAGCGGCAGGGCCACGACGAACGCGGGGCGATCGTCCGGCGCGAGCGCCAGCGGATCGCTGCGGAATTCTCCGGATTGCTGCATGCACCATACAAATGCGCGCTGCAGTGCCTTGGCCACGAACGGATCCTGGTCGGCGCGAAAATTACCCTGTGAAGCTACGGTGCCCTTGCGGGATTTCCCGACCGCGGTGAGATACAGAAAGGTGTTGTTGCTATCGGCAAAACTTTCGAGCACGCGCGTGACTTTTGGCTCCGCCACCGGGTCTTCCACATCATTGCTGACGTTCATCAGCTCGAGAATTCGACGCTGACTGACCAGCTGCTGCGTCATATTGGCTACGAAAAACTGGATTTCCTGGGTTAGCGAGCGGCTGAGGTCGGTTTGCTGAACGCGCTCGCCATCGACAAGCTTGTCCTGGCTGAGCTGCAGCACTTGCCGGTGATACAGCCCGATCGGAAACGCGCTCACAAGGAGCAAAGCGCCCAAAACCAGCCAAAGAATACGCACACGCCCGGCGCGCATACGCTCCCAGGAGGCCTTAAAATCTACGAGAATGGGCCGGTTGATTGGCATTGCCTCGAGGTCAATTTTAATGGATTCCGCCAGCTTGCCGGGGAAATGCGCGGGGAGGCGTCGCGGACTTGCAACTGGAACCTTGGTACTATGCGAGCCCTTTCCGGCCCTTATTCTTCATAGTTTGCGGCTAATAAGCAGCTATTCGCGCCGTTGCGGGCGTTCCATTATGTCCCGGATGGCTTCGCGAGGGGCTTTTCCATGGTGCAGGATTGCGGCCACTTGCTCGGTAATGGGCAGCTCAATTTTGGCCTCCCGGGCCAATGCCAGAAGGGCGGCGGTAGTGTCCACGCCTTCCGCAACCATGCGCATGCCGGCGAGTATTTCCGCAAGAACGCGGCCCTTCCCCAGTTCGACGCCAACTTGGCGATTGCGGCTCAAGGTTCCCGTACAGGTAAGCACCAGGTCGCCTAAGCCAGCCAGGCCGGTGAGCGTTTCTGGTTGCGCGCCCAGAGCACCGGCCAGACGCGACATTTCGGCCAAACCGCGGGTAATGAGCGCGGCGAGCGGATTTGAGCCCAAACCTAGTCCTTGGCAAACGCCTGCGGCGATGGCAATCACATTTTTCATCGCGCCGGCCAGCTCGACGCCCAGCACATCTTCGTTGGTGTACACCCGGAAATTCGGCGCTGCGAACTCTTCCTGCAACTCAGACGCAAGATTGGCGTCCTTAGTCGCGAGTACGACGGCAGTTGGTTCTCCGCGCGCCACTTCCGCGGCAAAGGACGGGCCCGAAAGCGCTGCGAACGGCGGGATAGATTTGGCGGAGAAAACGGCCGAAACCACTTCGCTCATTCGTTTGTGGGTGGCGGGCTCCAGCCCTTTCGTGGCGCTTACGAAGGCGGCGCCGGGTGAAATGCTCTCTATAGCGGACGAATAGACGACCCGCGCGTGCGCGGTGGGTATCGCGCCCACAAGAATTTGCGCGCCGGAAATCGCGCCATGCATCTCACTGCTAACGGTGACTTCAGCAGGCAAGCGTTGTCCCGGCAAATAGGTACGG